>WNGR01000892.1_pt1 | contig 33436 bp, 34 predicted proteins | sample 5407581 | NCBI WGS metagenome assembly WNGR01 (sample SAMN13153383, study PRJNA577476) | soil metagenome | isolation source: 80 cm soil or saprolite under Garry oak tree replicate 2 | place: USA:California | collected 2016-06-15
AGATTCTACAGATTCTCAGTCTTACCCTTTTCGAGAAAACGCCCATTTTACAGGCACTTCAAGCATCAGACGCCTGCACTGACTTACACGATCCCAGCAACCAATTGATTCTGTTCGACTTTTAACCGGACAGCAGTGAGAACGCTACTATGCCTTAATGGGCGCGACTAGTTTCCAATGGGATGAGACTGTCACCCGTACAAACTATGCTTGCTCAACGAAGCAAGATGATCACACGGCCATGGATGCGCGTTGCGCGATGCACGATGGCGGGGCCGATTACGGACATGGATTCTGCGCCGGATTGAACGCCCACTCTTTGATCTGCCCCGGCTCGGGAGAATGCGGTGTGGGAGAACAATCACTGCTGATGACTAAATATAAAGTACTCAACTGGTATGGCAGACCAAGGTGAGTGGCTACTTCAGGCGTTCAGCCTTTGCCCGCTCTCTCGCCCACCTCAGCTTTGCACTCTCGATCATCCTGTCGCGGCTCAATTGGTCTCGCTTGTATTCCTTCGGTGGCGTCTGGTTCTCACGGTCACGTTGCTCACGCCGCAATTCCTTCGCCTCCGCGATACATGCGTTACAGCAATACCTATCGTTGGGGTAGACACGGAAGAAGTATGTGTGCCCGGACTTACAGTTTGGATTCTCGCATACCTTCAACGTTTTCAATATGCGTGCATTTTTTTGGAACCACTCCAAAGTATTGATCGTAGTACTGAAAATAGCTTTGACTTGCTTGTAATCGGCGTCATCGCGCCATCGGGGGTCTTCACGTCGCGGCATGCTGGCCCTGAGAAAGATCACCGAGTAATGAGTATTTCTTAAGACCTTGTCCTTGTCCGCCGCGCTCTGCCAAATGTCCCGGAAGATTAGTGGCCTGATAGCCCCATGCACATCGGGTCCGTTCCAGTTCGCCCGCGTAAGTGCTGCCGTGCGATATTTATCGTCCTTCAATTGTTGCGCTCCATTCTGACCCACGCCGAGCCCCTCCGCCAGCAAGCAAGATTTCATGTTATTCCGGTTTGAGCTGCCAAATCAACAAACCGGAATAACTTATGCCAGACCGCGTAATGTGGCGGTAGTGGAGAACATTTACGAATTCCACTCGAAAGATCAAGGAGGCAACAGAGATGGAGCAGGAGGGAAGGATTGTCAGGTCCGGGGAGATTCGGGACGGGCAGCCTGTCGATATTAGTGCCCACCTGTGTGGCACGCAACATAAGTTGAAGGGCTGGATGAAATCGCCCGGAGAAATGACGACCCCGGACCTCGACGCAGTTGTGGTGGCATCGATGAAAGCTTGCGGTGGCCACGTCGAGCAGCTCAACAAAGAAGTCAGAGAAAGGCTGTACCCGGCATTACTCGAAATGGAACGAAGGTTCGACAAGCAACAGGGCGCACGCACCGACCTGAAAGTTCTGGACGTGCCGGGTTGGCATGAATACCTTGAGTCCCGCATGGTTAATCCGGCCACGTTCCGGTCATGGAAATCTCGTAATGCGGTGAAGGAGCTTGAAGGGTATCTGCTACCGCCAAAGCCGAAGAAAAAGAAGAAGCCTGTCAGCCCTGAGTTGGCCGAGACAGAGCACAGGTTAATGGCGCAGGGTGGGTTGCGATTGGCCAAAGCCAATGTAGACCCCTTTCTAACGGAAGCGGAACGCGCACAGAAGTGTCGGGAACTTTCTGAGGAACTTATTCAGGCCGCTGAAGGTGGCGTTTATGAGCTAACCGAGGTGGCGGAGGTAGCTGGGGTAGGCAAGGGCGAGGCTGAGGCGAGCGGCGTGTTTGACGAGGATACGCACATCCCCATCCCCCTCCCGGTACTCGCCGACAGAATGATGGCCATCGCTGACGAGTTGCGCTGTGCTCATCAACTGGATGGCTTCGCCGACCAAATTGACGCCATCGCATCGGATGTAGAGAGACGTGAGGAACTCGACCAGCGGATGCTGACCGTGCATAAACGGGCGAGCAAGGCTCCGACCGGATGCATCAGCCAACAATACACATTAAAGAGTATGCGTCGTGACCGCCGCTTCCAAGACGATATACGACTCATCCTCAAGGCCGGGGGTACGACGTACAGAGGTATGAAAATCTTGGGTGGTGATGACCCGTACATCGTGCGATTCACCCGGAAAGAACTCATGGCGGAGTTCAAGAACGACCTGCCTAATCAGCTTGGCGTTGGAGCGTTTCCTGACTACGAGACTCGCACGGACACCATCGGCACTACTGATGGAGACGCGGTCTAATCCCCCCTGAGCCGCTCTGCAGTTGTTCTAAGGGAGCATGGCAAGGCGGAGTCTGCGGGATTGATGGAGGAGTTTGGATATGTAGGTTGCCGACGCAACTCGCAGCACGCCGAAAAAGTGGTAAATACACACTTCCCCGTGATGGCATAACGCCGTCTCCGTTCCTGCCCGAAAGGTGTGGACGGGTTAATGTACAGCCGCTAACGGTGCGGAAAACCGTATGGGGGGTCTATGCTTGTCACCTGAAGAATGGATTTCGCCAGAGGAGCTGGCGCATACTCTTGGTCTCTCCCCGGCGACTCTCGCTGATTGGAGATGCAAAAAGACTGGCCCCGCCTATCTCAAAGTTGGGCGGAAAATTTGGTACCTGAAAAATCGCGTGAGCGCATGGCTCGATGGGAAAGTGCAGGAGACAACTGATGGCGCTGCGAAAACGCTACGGGATGTGGAGCTACCGATTCAAAGTGTCCGGCAAAGAGTACAGCGGAACAACCGACTTGGTCGCCACAAAACAAAACGAGACGCGAGCGAAGGAAATTGAGGCAGGGCATCGTCTGGCGCTGGCAGATGGTCGTAACCCGGCACGCCGCATGGTTGTGCGCGAATTCAGTGATGCTGCCAAGGAATTCTTGGGGTGGGCGAAAATGGAATACAGGGCGCACCCGAACAGCTATAAGAGAATAGTAACCAGCTTCACGAGTTTGAAACTATTCTTTGGCCGTGAGCCCGTCTCTTTGATTTCTGAAAGCAGGGTAGAAGCTTTCAAAGTGTGGCGAATCAATGAGTATCAGGTTCGCGACATTACTCTTCGACACGACCTGCATGCAATGTCCAAATTCTTCGGGTATGCGATCAAACAACGCTGGACACGGGAGAACTGCGTTCGCAACGTTAACATCCCTTCTGATGCCGATGCCGTGAGGATGCACATCATCACGGCATCGGAAGAGAAGGACTATTTCCTGCGCACCGCGAAGAACAAGAATGTCTGGGACTTGGCGCGTCTGATGCGAAATCAGGGCATGCGACCGGAGGAGGTTGTCTCTCTCCGCAAGGAAGACGTAGACCTCGAACGAGGGCAACTCCATATTCAGCACGGTAAATCCAAGGCGGCAAGACGGACGCTCGATCTGACCGCCGAGAGCAGGTCGATTCTTGCTCGGCGAATGGAGAAGAATCCACGCCGGAAGGATTCACGGTGGATATTCCCATCCCCGACGAAACCGGGAGAGCACATTCAACGCCTCAATCGGGGACACGATGCTGCCATCAAAGAGGACAAAAAGAAGAAGCGGACGGCCCTCAACTTCGTGCTTTACGACTTCCGGCATACCTTCGCCACCAGACTCGCCCAAGCGGGTGTTGATCTGGCAACGCTAGCGGCAATCCTTGGCCACAGCTCCATTCGAATCGTCCAGCGGTATGTACACCCGACAGCGGAGCACAAGCGTCAAGCGATGCTGACTTACGAGCGAACCCTCATGTCTATTGAGGAATCTGCAGTCAATGGCCGCGAAACCCGCACAAATTGAGGGTGAAACGGTGCAGTCCGCTTTTAGTCCGCTTACCAGCCAGATTGTGCCCAATTGTGCCCAGTTTTTCCCGATTCAGCCACAATGAGGTAGAGAAGATGAAATTAGCGAACCTATTTAATTTCAGCGATTTACAAGGAAAGATTGGAGGCGCGGGCCAGAATCGAACTGGCGAATAAAGGTTTTGCAGACCTCTGCCTTACCACTTGGCTACCGCGCCCTGTTGAGAAAGTAAAATCGGGGCAGACTTAGAGAGAAGCCTCGCTCATGGCAAACCCTCGCGCGATGGCGAGGGTTTTAGAAATTCTGGAGCGGGAGACGGGATTTGAACCCGCGACTTCGACCTTGGCAAGGTCGCACTCTACCACTGAGTTACTCCCGCTCGACTGTTCAATCTTAGACAAAGCACCTTGCCGTGTCAAACCGGCTTCTACCTTAAAGCTGTGGATTTTAAACGCATTAATGCGAGACTCCACTCCACTGTGGGTCCAACTCCGCTCCCACGACCTGACCGTCGCGGAAATGCAAAATACGGTCGCCGAATCGCGCTGCTTCAGGATTGTGAGTGATCATCAGCACGGTTTGTCCTAGTTCCTGGTTTGATCGGCGCAGCATCTCCAACACTGCGGTGGAGTTCTGGGTATCGAGATTTCCTGTTGGCTCGTCGGCCAGCACAATTGCCGGTTTGTTAATCAGCGCCCGTGCCAGTGCAACGCGCTGCTGTTCTCCGCCGCTCAATTCGTTCGGGCGATGATCCAAGCGCTTGTCGATACCAAGCAACTCGGTGATGTTGCGAAAGTGTTTCGAATCGTGATTCGCCGCATCGCCCGCAATATTGATGGCAATCTTGATATTGTCGCGGGCGGTCAAGGTCGGCAACAGGTTGAACTTCTGGAATACAAAGCCGATTTTCTGCCGTCGCAGGTGGGTACGTTCGGAATCTGTTGTGTGGGCAAAATCAGTGCCATCGATCAACACTCGTCCAGAATCCGCTTGGGCCAATCCGCCGAGAATGTAAAAGAGAGTGGATTTGCCGCTGCCCGAAGGGCCTACCACGCTTAGAAACTCTCCCCGCTCTACTTCGAACGAAACGCCGCGTACTGCCTGCACGTCAACTTTTCCGACGCGATAAGTCTTAGTGACATTCTCTACTTGGATAATGGCTGCCATTTGTATGCTAGTCCATATTACACGACCAGTCCGTAAATCCCTTGCTTGCGGGCAGAGCAAAGCGGAGCGATTTGAATCGCTCCGCCCCATGTTGCTAAAGAGAATGTGTTACCAGGCTACCAGGGTCACCTTGTCCAGCCAAACATCGTAGTCCAGCGCAGTACTGTTCAGGTCCATCTGAAATGCAACATTCAACTCGCTGACGCTGGACGACTTCGATCCGCCGTAGCGATTGATGTAGTACTTGTTGCCGTTCAGCGTGACGGCGATGAAGTGGGTCTGCCCATTGACCCTCTCAAACTCCCACACAAGGTGATTCCATTTGTAGGTAGGAGGAGCGGTGCAGGTGACTCCCGTGTGCATCCAGTACGCGCCCGATGTATTCCAGACATCCCACTGTTTCGCCGCAACATTGCACTGCGTGCCGAAGATGTATTTTCTTCCGCCGACAGACTGGTTGCCATCGAATTCCAGCGCTTGCGGGGCGCTCGCGTTGGTGTAGTAGAAGTAGAGGTCGTAACGGAAGTGAGATGCACCTGCATTGCCGCCAAGCTGTTTCCACCACAACGCATCGCCATATGGAGTTGATCCGCCAATCCAGAAGTGAGCAGCTCTGCCGTCCATGGAAGGAGAACTGACGTTTTGAGTCATGGAGTAGGGAACGGTTGGACCGTTACCGCCGGATCCTGCGCACGCACCGCAGTTTGACCAGCCGCTCATTTGGTCGATGTTCGAGTAGGTAGCCGCGCCGCTTGGGACCGGGGTCCCGCCACCGCCACTCGAACTCGAACCAACATTAACGGAGATGGTACCCGACTTGGCGTATTCTCCGTGGGTGTCCCACGATTGAACGATTACCGAGTGGGTGCCGCCTGCCACGGCCACATAGTCGTTAAGCGACGCTGCGTTTTTCTGGAACACCAGTTTGCTATCCACGTAAACCTGCATTGTGGTTACCGGATACGACATCGATGCCGAAGCAACAACGTGCATGGGCGAGGCTACCGTCTGTCCTGAGGTGGGTGAGGTTACTCCCACGCCCGCAAACGCGGCAGCGGCGGAGAAAACTACGCTCGCCGCAATTTGTAAATGTCTCTTCAAAACTGACCCTCCCAAGATATGTCTCGGCTATCAGCGGAGAGACTAATTGGGCGAAGTACGCCTCGATAGCCGCAGAAAGTCCTATTCTTTAACGGGTTTTAACCTTAGAGAGCCTAAGGTGGTTTGCTGAATTCAGAGATGAACGCGGTTGAAGTGTGTGCTTGTAAATACCTGAGCTCTAGAAAGTTACCAGAGCAGAGACAATTCGCGAACCAGTTATATCCGTCAAGTGCGCGAGTAGCCGCCGACCGTAGGCAGCAGCAACTCTTCTAAGTACCCTAGGTGTCAATGCCCTCGCGGGAGTCTGTCAGCAAGCCTGCGCGCGATTCACGATGGCGGGGGGCGGTGCGCGACGGGGCCCGCGACGCTTCACCAGCAACAGCCGGATGCGCTCCAGGAGTTCCGCCTGCGCGTAGGTGCCTTTCCGCAGCAGAAGATCGACCGGCGCGTCGGTATGAAACATTCTCATATGACCGCTTAACAGGATGACCGGAACTTCCGGCGAAAGCGCTTTGATGCGTTCCACCAGGTCGGTTGCGGAAGAATCGGGAAGAGTTACATTGCTCAAAACCAGGTCAACACCGCCATGACCGAAAATCTCCATCGCCTCGACTGCGGTGTTGCATGTCACCACGCGGTAGCCGCGCGTCTGTAGCGTGACCTTCTGGATGGAGAGGCTTTGCTCGTCATCCACGCACAGAATCGTCTTCTTTACAGTCATCGTGAGGGGCTCTATTTCTCCTGGACCCAGACTGCATGGATCGTTTACGACGTGGCGCATCGTCAGGTTGTACGGTGTCAGGAATCCTACGAAGAAGGGTGCATTCTGACAAGTGCCCAGTTAGCCAATTGCATTCTGGTCACGATGCCCGAAACTGCAACGCCGTTAAACCTGTTGAAAGTAAACAATCACCTGTTTATCGCAAAACAAACTCCCCGCGCGCGACTTCCACTACTTCTCCCCCTACTCGAACGTCGGTTACGCCCAACTCCGTTTTTCGTCCCCGGATTCGTATAAAACTTGGACGTCCCATCTCCAGACCCTGCTCAATCAATCCCTGGACCTCGCTGCCGAGCACTCCATATTGCACCGCCCAAGCCGTGCAGCATCCCGCAGCGGAACCCGTAGCCGGATCTTCGCCATTGTAAAACTGCATACGCGCGTGCAGGGTCGCACCTGGTGTCTCAGTCTCGCGAGTAACGAAATAGAAAAACTTGCCATCGTGCTCACGGGCAAATGCACTCGCACTCTTTTGATCCACCCGCAATTCACGCATGGACACAAGCGACTTCAACGGCACGATGATGAACGGGGTTCCGGTAGAAACCGTCTGGATCGGCGGTGCAGTGTCAAAGAAGTCCACTGGCACGCCCGTCGCTTTGGCGATAACCTCGGGGCGGTAAGTTTCGCCAAATTCAGGATCGCGCTGCCGCATCTCGCCAACGAGTTGGCCTCCGCCGTTAGCCGTGAATCTGACCGGTATCTTTCCAACATTCAGATCGAGATCGACATGCTCTGCTGCACGCTGCTGCCCTAGAACCCAGGCCGTTCCAAGCGTGGGATGCCCGGCAAAAGGGAGTTCTTCTTGTGTGGTAAAGATCCGTACGCGCACGCCTTTCTCGCGCTCCTCCTCTGCGTCGCGCGGCAGGATGAAAGTTGTTTCCGAGAGATTTGTTTCCTTCGCCAAAGCCTGCATTTCCGAATCGCTCAACCCGCGAGCATCCGTGAACACCGCAAGCTGGTTTCCCTCGAGTGCGTTATGCGTGAACACATCGAGCAATACGTAGGAGTAGCGCCGCTCTTTGGTCATAAACTTTCCTCGACATCAGCAGAATATCGCCCGCGACCGGGACTGCTCAATATCAGCGCAAAAAATCAGGCAAGCCGCAGTGGCTTGCCTGACTATAGATTCTTCCGATAGCTCAACAGATTCGCGGCAACTGCTCTCCGCTCAGCATATCGATAATCCGCGTAGTACCGATGCGGCTCTTCATTTTGACCACTCCGCCGCGCTCTTCCAGAACTCGTCCTATCTCTACGGCGCCTGCCGTGTGTTGGTCCGTGCGCAAAATCTCCAGAGCTCGTTCAACTTCGCTCTCGGGCACAAAGACGATCATGCGGCCTTCATTCGCCAGGTACAGCGGATCGAACCCGAGCACCTCGCAGGCCCCTGCCACATCCTCCCGCACCGGAATCTTCATTTCGTCAATTGTGATCTGCAGTCCGGTAGCTTCCGCGATTTCGATCAGTGTTGTACCAAGTCCTCCGCGGGTGAGGTCGCGCAGGCAGTGTACTTCGATATTGCCCGCGATCAACTCCTGCACCGCGCTGTTCAGAGGAGCACAGTCGCTCTCAATCGCGGACTCAAACTCCAGGCCCTCGCGCATCGCCATAATCGCAATGCCATGGCGGCCAATGTCTCCGCTGAGCAGCACCACGTCGCCGGCTTTCACGCTGGAAGGAGCAATGGTCAGGTTGTTCTCCACCACGCCCACGCCCGCCGTGTTGATAAACACGCCGTCACCCTTGCCTCGATCGACCACCTTCGTATCGCCTGTCACCAGTTGCACGCCTGCGATTTCAGCCGCATGCTTCAGGCTCTGCACCACCGCCCAGAGCGTTTCCATCGGCAGTCCCTCTTCGAGAATCAGGCCGCAGCTCAGATACACAGGCCGTGCGCCGCACATCGAAAGATCGTTTACCGTGCCATTGATCGCCAGCGAGCCAATGTCGCCACCCGGAAAGAACAACGGATGCACTACGTAGGAATCGGTCGTAAAAGCCAGCCGCGTTTTGCCCAACTGGAAGACCGCGCCATCGTGACGTGCCTCCAGCAACGGACTATTGAATGCCGGCAAAATCATCTTCTCGATCAGTTGATGCATCAGTTTGCCGCCGCCGCCGTGTGCCAGGGTCACCGTAGGATAGTCGGTGATAGGCAGTGGACAGCTCAGCGTGAAGTCTTTAACGGTGCTCATCGGTTATACCTTTCCTGATGTCGCCAACTCGGCGCGCCGATACCGATAATACGCGGCGCAGGCACCCTCATTCGACACCATCGGCGCACCCAGCGGTTTTTCCGGCGTACACTGCTTTCCGAATGCTTCGCATTCGTGCGGTTTCTTCTGCCCCTGCATGATGAGACCGCTGATGCACAAAGGACTTTCCTCGGCCGTGTAGTCGCCCACATTGAATCGCAGCTCTGCGTCAAACTCAGCATACTCCGGCCGCAGGCTCAGTCCGCTGGCTCCAATTTCTCCTATGCCACGCCACTTGCGATTCACAACGTAGAACACTTCCTTGACATAGTGTTGCGCCGAGCGATTGCCGCCCTCGGGCACCGCGCGCGTGTACTGGTTCTCCACTTCGTAGCGGCCCTGTTCTAATTGCGCAACGCACATCGCAATGCCCTGCAGAATATCGAGCGGCTCAAAGCCCGTGACTACGATGGGAACCTTGTACTTTGCGGCGATGGGGATGTACTCCTCATAGCCCATGATCGCGCAAACGTGTCCTGCCGCAAGAAAGCCCTGAACCAGATTCGAGGGTGAACCGAGAATCGCCTCCATAGCCGGCGGAACCAACACGTGCGACACCAGCACGGAGAAATTCTTGATACCCTGCTGCTTCGCCTGGTACACGGCCATCGCATGAGCCGGAGCCGTCGTCTCAAAGCCCACGGCGAAGAAGACGATTTCCTTCGTCGGATTGTCCTTCGCGACCTTTAACGCATCCAGCGGCGAATAGAGGATGCGGACGTCTCCGCCCTTCGCCTTGATGCCGAACAGATCGACCTCACTCCCCGGCACTCGCAACATGTCGCCGAAGGAGCAGAAGATCACCTCCGGCCGCTGCGCAATCTTTACGGCCTTGTCAATCAGCTCCAGCGGCGTGACGCACACCGGGCAACCGGGACCATGCACTAGCTCGATCTCTTTTGGCAGCAATTCATCCAGCCCAAATTTCACGATGGCGTGGGTCTGTCCGCCGCATATCTCCATGATCGTCCACGGCCGCGTAGTGATTCTGCGAATCTCCTGCGCATAGCCTTTCGCCGCGGCTGCGTCGCGGTACTCCGATGAAAATTTCACTGCTTTGCTCCTGGATCCGGTGTCAGCTCTGCCAACTCACCGAGTTCGCCCATCTCTTTCAGATAACCGAAAACCTTGCCAGCTTCTTCTTCGTCCACCACGCTGATGGCGAAGCCCACGTGAACCAGCACGTACTCACCAACCTTGGCATCTGGAACGTAGGCAAGATTCACTTCTTTCAGTATTCCGCCAAAATCCACGCGAGCCTGTCGTGCCAAATCCAAGCCGCTAACGCTGATAATCTTCCCCGGCACTGCTAAACACATATCCGCTCCTTCGTGCTTTCCTGGAATCTGATTTGCCGTGCTGCCGCCACTACTTGCCCCAGCGCAATTCCACCGTCATTCGGAGGAATTCTCTGATGCCAATATACCTTCACGCCATCGGCTTCCAAACGGGTCACCGTCAACTCGGTGAGCAACCGGTTCTGGAAACATCCACCACTCAGCACCACCGGCTCTCCCGCGTGCTCGCCTGCCACCCGGGCGATCATCTCCGCCAGCGTATTATGAAACTTCTTTGCCATCGTTTGCTGCTTCACGTTTCGCGCAACATCCCCCAGCAGTCCGCAAACCATTGGAGCCCAGTCGAGCTCTGACGCTGCTTCGAGGTTTGCAGGCTCGGCGAGGTCGAATTCATATACGCCAGTGTCTGTGCTCTGCGCTGCCAGCCATTCCAACTCCATCGCAGCTTGACCTTCGTACCTTGAAACCTGCCGCACACCGATCAACGAAGCCACTGCATCGAACAGGCGTCCTGCGCTTGATGTCCACGGACTGTTCAATCCCTGGCGCAGCATCTTCGCCACAATCCTGCGGTCGGCCGTGGAGAATGCGCGAACCGGGTTCAACTCCTCGCGCTCGAATATCTCTTCACCTTGCGCTTCATATAGCAGGGCCAATCCGCAGCGCCGAGGTTCGCGCACTGCGCGTTCGCTTCCCGCCAATCGCATCGGACGCAGGCGTGTTGCGCGGATATATCCATATTCATCTATCTTCAGAAACTCGCCGCCCCACACTGTTCCGTCCGGTCCCCAACCGCTTCCGTCCCACGCCACCCCGAGCGCCGGAGCCTGCACTTCGTTTTCGGCCATGCAGGCCAACACATGCGCATAGTGATGCTGCACCCGCACCGGATCGGCGCAAACTCGATTCGCGTACTCAGTTGAGATGTAGTTCGAATGAAGGTCGCAAGCCACTGTCTCTGGCTTCGCTTCGTAAAGCTCTTTCAGGCTCTCGACCACGCGTTCAAATGCCGTGCTGGCCTGCGACGTTTCCAGATCGCCAATATGCTGGCTGATGAATACCTGCCGTCCCACCGAAAGCGCGACCGTGTTCTTCTGGTGCGCGCCTACTCCCAGCAGCGTCGGCATCTCTTCTGCGAGCCGCACCGGCAACGGGGCAAATCCACGAGCTCGTCGCATCACCATCTCGCGCCCGGCCATCACGCGCACAATGGAGTCGTCCACGTGACGCAGAATCGGCCTATCATGAATCAGCAGCAGGTCCGCAATTCCGCCCAGTCGCTCCACTGCCTCCCGTTCATCCGTGCAGATCGGCTCATCGCTCAGGTTCGCACTAGTGGCGATCACCGCAAAGCCCAGCGCCCGCATGAGTAGATGATGCAGAGGCGTGTAGGCAACCATCACCCCCAGCATCGGATTTCCCGGGGCAACCGATGCGGCCAGAGTTGATCGTCCATCTTTTTTCCGACGCACAAGCACGATAGGAGATTCCGGCGAGCGCAGCATGCGCTCTTCCATAGCCGTGAGCTCGCAATCCAGCAGCACGTCTTCCACCGCCGGATACATCAAGGCAAAAGGCTTCTCCTCGCGATGTTTGCGCTCGCGCAGCCTGCGCACTGTTTCTTCATTCCGCGCGTCGGCCATCAGGTGAAATCCGCCTAGCCCTTTTACTCCCACAATCTTGCCCTGGAGAATGGCCTCCACAGCTTGTTCCAACGCACGCTCACGACGCGACCGAACCTCGCCAGTGGTGCTCCAGAGTTGCAGTTGCGGCCCGCACTCAGGACAGGCATTGGGCTGTGCATGGAATCTGCGGTCAGATGGATCGCGGTACTCGCGCTCGCACTCCGCACACATCGTGAACTTCTTCATAGTCGTGCGCGGACGGTCATAGGGAAGTGACTCGATGATGGTGTAGCGTGGGCCGCAGTTTGTGCAATTGGTAAATGGATATCCGAAGCGCCGGTTGCCGGGCTCAAAAATTTCACGCAGACACTCAGGACAGGTCGCAATGTCAGGCAGCACCAGAGCCGTCTTCTCGCCACCTTCGCTCTTGCGAATCTCGAAGTTCGCATAACCAACCGGGTCGGCAAAATTGCTTTCCAAACTTTGGATAAATGAAATCGCGGGTTTCTCGCGCTCAACCCGCAGCAGGAATTGGTCGAGCCGTTCACGCGGGCCTTCCACTTCGATAAAGACGCCGTGCGCCGTATTGTTGACCCAGCCGTTCAACTCCAGCTCCGTCGCCAGGCGATAAACAAACGGACGGAAGCCCACGCCTTGTACGGCGCCGCGAATTGTCATCTTCAGACGCGCCTCTGAACCGTGGCTCTCGGCCGTGCCCATCACGCTCTGGTCTGCTGTCGCCAAGCTTCCTCTTTCCTTGCCTTGCAACAATGAAGGGATCCCAACTGCATTCTGGAGTTCAGGATTAACTTTAGAAGGTTGGTGTCACGAAACGATGTGATACAGGTCACACCCCCTTCGCCTCCCACAGCACCATTCCGAATGTTAAAATTGCCTAAGTTCCAGGTTAACCCGGAGTGCTATCTCCCTCATGACAATCTCTTCTTCCGCCGCACAAGTTACGCCCGTTCCCATGCTCGACCTTAAGCGCCAGTATGTCACCATTCGTGAGCTGGTGCGTGCTGCCATTGACCAGGTCTGCGAGTCGCAGTCGCTGGTGCTCGGTGAGGAAGTCGCATCTCTGGAGCGCGAAATATCAGAGTACCTCGGAGCTGCTGGTACCGTCGGATGCTCGTCGGGAACGGACGCCCTGTGGCTAGCTCTCGCCGGAATCGGCGTAGGCCCGGGCGACAGTTTCTTGACAACGCCTTTTACGTTTTTCGCTTCGGCCAGTTCCATCACGCGATGCGGAGCCCGTCCGGTGTTTGCGGATATTGACCCGGCGACATTCAATCTCTCACCCAGTGCCGTCGAGCATGCGATTGAGAAGCAGCGCCCCACAAATCTGAAGGGCATCATGCCCGTCCATCTCTACGGCCAGTGTGTGGATGCTGACGCTTTTGATGCAGTTGCCGCTGCACACAAGTTGACCATTGTCGAGGATGCCGCGCAGGCGTTTGGAGCCACCTGGAAAGGTCGTCATGCCGGAAGCCTGGGCCGTAGCGCTGCTTTCAGCTTCTATCCCACCAAGAACCTCAGTGCATTTGGCGATGCGGGAGCTGCAACCACCACCGATGTGGACGTGGGCGAACACATGAAGCGCCTCCGTAATCACGGCGCGGCTCGGCGCTACTATCACGAGGAGATTGGCTGGAACGCTCGCATGGACGGCATCCAGGGCGCGGTTCTACGCATAAAGCTGCGCCACATCGAGCAGTGGAATCAGCGCCGCCGCGAGATCGCCGCCACCTACGATGATCTTCTGCAGAGGGCTGGATTGGCCGGTGCCCGTGGAACATCGACATATGTCGATGCATCGCGCCCCCTGGCCCTGCCCACGACGGCAACTGAGGCGAAACATATCTTCCATCAATATGTACTTCGCGCCGAGCGCCGCGATACACTCCGTGAGTTCCTGCTTCAGCGCCAGATCGGCTGCGAAATTTACTATCCCGTGCCGCTGCATCTGCAGCAATGCTTTGCCTATCTCGGTTACAAGCCCGGCGACTTTCCGGAATCCGAGCGCGCATGCCAGGAAGTGATCGCACTGCCCATCTTTCCGGAACTCACGGGTGACGAGCAGCAAACAGTGGTGTCGGCCATCGCTGAGTTTTATTCGAAGTAACTGGGGAGGGTGCGGAGCGCGAGTTCAGGCGATTTTTATCGAGCCGAGAGCGTGGTCTGCGTCTTCCGCCTGGCCCTCAGGTTCGCTGACCTCAATTGCGCTGCCACTCTGCCGCACCCGCAAGGCCAGCGCGCGATAACGCTCGTAGTCTCTTTGCAGCAGTGCCTCATCGTACGCTCCTTGCATCGCAAGCGCCGCCATCTTCGACCAGCCAAGGGAGAAGATGGTGTAAGCGAGCACGTAAGGTTTGAGCCTTTTCGAGACCGGATCGCCCGAGCGCAATTCATATTCGCGGATGAAAGCGTAGCGGTCTTCGCCCTGCAAATTCCATTCGGCGATCACCCCCGCCACGTCCCACGCAATATCGCACGGGCCGGGAAAGAAGTGGTTGTCGCCGTGGCTGACCGCATCCAGCTTTAGCAGCTCTCCGTGCTCTGTACGAAGCCATTCGTGCGGCATCATGCGACCATCGCACACAACCACTCGTTCGGCGATCAGGCGCGACTCGTCTTCGTCCAGTTCACCCCCGAACTCAAGTTTCCAGTCCCAGCGCAACATTTTCTCGAGCTCTGGAGTTTGCTCTCTATTGCTTGCAAATGCCGTAGAGCGGAGCGCCAGGTATTCGGCAATTCTCTCCAGCAACGCAGGCGACCAATCATGAGCCGACAACATGCGACCGGGCACCATCTCGTATTCGCCGAAGCCTGCGCAATTTCCCAGGTAGCGTGGAGAAAAACCAGAACTGGCCAGCAGCCGCGCTCTCGCGCCAATTTCCGAGCCGTAGTGCCCGAAGCCTTCAAACCTGAAGATGCTCTGCTCGTTGCTGGCGAGAAATTTTGCGGGCTCGAGCGGAGACCACGACGCCGGAATCGAGTCTTGCTCGCAGTGGAAACGGTTGCGCCACGCGCCTCCCGAGAGATTTTCTCCGGCCACGGGAGGCAGCAGCGGTGCGTTTTGTAAGACATGGAAGTGATAGCGCGTCCATCGCTCGGCGGCGTTTGAGGCTCGCAGCGTCGAGGGATCGACGGCGCGGCTTCCGATGAGATGAATGCGAGCGGCTTCAATTCCGCATTCGACGAGCGCCTCGGCCGTCGCAAGGAAAGAGGAACCGCTGATACCAGGGCCTTCATCGAGAACCAGAAACTCGGAGTCGCGCGAGCGCTCAATCCACTCACGAAGAGCGTGAGTCAACTCCAGCTCACGATCATAGGGATGGCCGGTAGGGCGGACGCTGATGCGACGGCACTGCAGGCCACGTAAGCGCAGGGAAGTACAGGCGACAGCGCTCAGAGTAATGCCAATGCTGCGTATTCCAATGACGGCGGCCGGACCCTTCAGGCCCAAGTCATCGAGCAGCATTGAAACCTTACGAGGGTGCAGCGCGTAGTACGCGAAACCCTCCTGCACGGCGACCTCAGATTTCGTCGTCCAGCAGATGAGCTCGGCTTTTTGCAATATTGATGAAAGTGAATGTCTCTGCCCGGTCTGGAGAGCAAAAGAAATAGCCTCGGTAATCTCCGAGGCTGTTTGGCAAAGTTCTGCTGAGTTGTTCGCGTCATCCAGCAGCGCGCATTCCAGTTCGCCGGCAGCAATTAGCGCTGCCAAGCCCAGGTCTTCAGCCTCATGTTCTTGCGCGAAGCGCCAGCGTCCCACGGCGCCCGTAAGAGATGAGACCAGCTCTGATCCGGTGACTGTGCGTCGACCGTCGCGGAACACATACATGTTCCAACCCGAGCCACTCATGGAACGTATAGGAGCAGTCCGCAAAACGGGCTCCGTCTCATGCTGCCTTCTTCTTTTGTCCGCGGGGCGAGCGTGAGATATCGCCTTCTTTGTCTATGAAATAGAGAAACTGATTGTCCCGGTCCACTGCGTGCTCAACCAGGATCTTAGATTCACCTTCTCCGCTCTTTGGTTTGTGGCAAACATTGCCCTGACCATCAATGAAATAGAGGAATTTCTTGTAATCTCTTTGGAGGTCCAGTTTCTTAATCTTTTCGGCCATAGTGGGCAAACCCTCCGTCCTACCTGGAAAGTAAGATTCGCTTTGGCCCTGCAAGGATGGATTGCCTAGGACATAAGTTGAAATTTCAGCTCTCGTTCAGCACGCGATATCAAAGCTTCTTCTTACCATGCGCGCCGCGTCTATCCCTTGCAGCAGCTTTCACCTTGGAAGTATTCTTGTTGGGCTCGTCGGGTGAATGGGCGCTTTGTTGCGGTTGTTCGCCGGGGGCGAGAACCTGGCGAACAATGTTGCCGATGACGCGATACTTACGCTCGCTGATGGAGCCATCCACATTCTGCTTGCGCACGGTAAACACGGGCATCGTGCCTTCCTTGCCGAAGTCCTCGGTTGAAACCTTGGCGGGGAAATATCCGACGATATAGTGCTCTCGATAGCCGGTTTCGTAGCGGTGCCGCTTCAGGTTCCAGGTGAAAACACGGAACTGATTGAAGTCGTATGGAATTCCGTCTTTGTTCTCGTTGAGCAAAACAAGGTATTGCGCGACGGCGCCTTTCACTTCGTCCTGCACTGTGTTGAGGACGAAGGCTGCCTGGATTCGCTGGCCTTCGGCGTATTGCGCGACGTCGAGAGGGATGTCGAGATCGACCATGCGGGCCAGAACCCAACCGACACGTCCCTGCTGATCTCGCACCAGCCACCAATCATCCATGAGTTTCGGTTTCGGCTCCTCAGGCGGAGTCGCGGGTTTCACAGGTTGGGAGTCCCATGCCGTTTTCGTTGTTGCGTCGACGGGTGGAGTTGGCGTTGGTGGAAGCGGCGGAAGAGGGACCGAACCCTTTGTTTGTGCGGGTCGCGGCGTGGCCTTGGTTGGCCGTTTCGGCGCGGACTTTACCGGTTCACCGGCGGCTTTGGCGAGCGCGGCCATCTTCTTTGCTGCAATTTCTTCGGGCGTGGCGCGATCGGTGGTGGAGCGCTTGAGCATCTCCACCTTGGAATTTTCGGACAGTTGATAGAGAGTTTCGGTCTCTCGTCCAGGGCTCACGTGCATGTTCAACTCGACGCGAGTAATGCCGTGGCCCTCTACGGGCGAACTGCGACTGTCCTTGGTCAACTTTTGGAACTGGTCGTAGATGTCGCTCGTCACGAGTGCGCGAAGTTCAATCCAGCCTTCTACTTTTTGAGCAGTGCGTATGCGGACAAAACGTTTCTGGCGTTCGAGGACCTCGACGCGTTCACCGTTCTTTACGGTACCGACGCGGTTGTAAACCGTGGCGACATGGTCGCGGAGATTGGCCTGAGGCGCGGAAACGTACATGATTTCGCCGCTGCCGACAGGGCCGCCGTGTTTGCAGGAGGCGATGCAAAGCAACAGGAACAGGAGCGCGATTTGAGTGGAGAGGCGCATGGCGAGCGGACGGAAACAATGTTTCAGGAGATACAAGGGCTTCTCTTCTGGATGAATCTCCACTATAACTCACGCCGTGGGAGCGAAGGAACGATTTACCGATTGGTGAATGGTTTCAGGAGGGAGAGTTTGCAAAGTGGAAAATGGTTATGTGGCTCCCTGAAGGATTGACGAAAAGGTAAACGGCTGGAATCAAGAGAGATGTCAAAAAAGATAATGGTTCACCCGGCCTGCCAAGGAGCAAGGCCGGGTGAGGGAGGCTATTCTTCGCCGAAGTGGATTCCGACGGCGCGGGCAGTGTTGACCAGATCGCCCTTGGGATCGACGCCCTTCATTTTTCCGATGGCTTCGGCAATGTCCACGAACTCGATCTTGTCGCCACGCAGGGCCACCATCTTCAGGAAGCCTCGTTGGGCGATGAGGTCAACGGCGGCGACACCGAAGCGGGTGCTCAGGATGCGATCGTAGGGTGAAGGCGAGCCGCCGCGCTGGGTATGACCTAGAACGGTGACGCGAACTTCCTTCTTCGCGCATTGAGCGATTGCCTCACCGATAAGGTTGCCGACGCTGATGCCCTTGGGAACGGAGCCATAGCGCTGGACGGCGTCCTTCAGTATCTCCTCGGGAACCTGCACACCTTCGGCCAGGGAGATGATGGTGAACTTCTTGCCGAAGATGTGGCGCTGGTTGATGTAGGAGCAAACGTTCTCGATGGTGAAAGGAATTTCGGGAAGCAGAATGATGTGAGCACCACCGGCGATTCCGGCGTGCAGGGCAATCCACCCGGCATCGCGTCCCATGACCTCGATGATCATGATGCGGTGGTGCGATTCGGCGGTGGTGTGGATGCGGTCGATGGCATCGGTTGCGACGTGGATGGCCGAGTCGAATCCGAAGGTGACGTCGGTGGCGGAGAGATCGTTGTCGATCGTCTTGGGAACTCCGACGACGGGCAGACCTTTCTTGGCGAGGTCGAGGCCGATCTTCTGGGTGCCGTCGCCGCCGATGACGATGAGGGCATCGAGGCCCATGGTCTTGGCGTTGGCAATGACTTCGTCTGAGAGATCGCGGACCGTCTCGTGGCCATCGTTGTTGATGCGATAGGCGAAGGGGTTGCCGCGATTGGTCGTTCCGAGGATGGTTCCGCCGCGAGGCAGAATGCCACTGACGTCGTTGAGCAGCAAGGGGCGGCTTTTTTCGGGGAAGATGAGTCCGTCAAAACCGTCGCGAATGCCAATGACCTCGTATCGGTACTTGAGGATGGCTGTTTTTACGGCGGCGCGGATGACAGCGTTTAGACCGGGACAGTCTCCCCCACCAGTACAGATTCCAATTTTTCTGATTTCAGACATTTAATAGTTTTCTGGAATGATTGCGAATTTGGCCCTAGAGCCGTCAGGGGAATTGTACATCAGCGGACCGAGGGCAAACCGACCCGAAGGTCGCGGAAAGAGTGCCGATTGATGTACTTGCCCGGAATGGAATTCGGAGCGCTGCGTCGGGAATGGGAAAGCGTTTGACTCGCTTGGAAGCAGGGAAGGCGAGAGGGAGGACAGCCCCACCCTCCGCCCCAAGAGCGGGCGGAAGGTGGGGCACTCGGGGTCTTTGACGCGCCCTGCGGTTTGATGGCAGACTTTCTTCGGATCTTCACTGGTGGTTCCTTGAGGATAGGGAGAAATGGATGAACATCCGGTTGATGGTTGCCGCGATCTTGATATTGCCCGTAATGGCCTTCGGACAAACCGCCCCGAGGAGCGGACCAGTGGCGCCACCCCCGGTGGCTCCTGCAGGAAACACCGCTCCAGGATTCCCGTTTCCGGGTGGCTTTCACATGCCAGCAGGAGTCCTCGACCATTTTTGGGATGATCCGGCGGTTGCGGGCGAACTGCGCCTCACCGGTGTGCAGCGGAAGCAACTGCAAGATGCGACGCTCACACAGCAGCTATCGATGATCGACGGGGGCGCTGACGCGCTGAAAGCGCTCGCCCGACTGTCGGCCCTTTTCGAAGCCGATCAACTGGACGATGCTTCCTATAAGCGACAACTGAACAATCTCTCAGTGGCCGTCGGGAAACTTGTTCAAGATGTAGGTGAGATGGTTGCTACTCCGCGCCGCGTTCTCACGGCAGAACAGTGGGGGAAGCTGCGAAGCTTGCAACGCGCGAAACAGGCGGCGATTCGGGCCGCTGCTCCATCAAGGCCGCAGACAACGAAGACGCCACCGGCCGTCGATCGTCCGTAATGTTGCCAGAACAAAAGCTGGAGGAGGCCACCTGGGGAGTGATGGGTGAGTGGGGGAAGGTCAAAATCTCCGGAGTGGAGTGTTGCCTCGTCCCCACACATGCCAACAACGGGCATATGTGGGCCACCTGTGTTGTTGCTGGAGGAAGCTAGATCGACATTCGTCGATGATTTTCGGATGGGTGAGGAATCACTGGTCCCCCACTCAAGCCAACCAAAAGAAGGCTTTAATGGGCCAAGGATACAGCAGTTCCGTTTGAGTCATGCTGAAGGCTGGTCTGGGCTGAATTCGCTTGCGGGCAACTTGGACCGTACTTTCGTCTTGCTGTGAGTGGTAAGGGTCACGGCTGCCGCCAGGATCAAGCCACCGCCTATCCATGCACTTGGTCCGAGTGTTTCCTGTAGCACGAGCACTCCCAGCAGGCTTCCCATCAAGGGCTCTAAGTTCAATAGCACTCCGGCCTGTGACGCTGGAACCTGCGTCATGCCCCAGTTCCACAACAGCGTGGTCGTCGCGGTACACAGCACGCCACTGGCGGCGAGCGCCATCCAGGCTTTCAGTGAAACATTCGCGAATGGCGGCATTCCATAGCGGAGAGGAACCCAGAGCGCAAGCATCAGCGTTCCCAGCAGCAGGCCGTAGGCGGTCACGACAATCGGGCTATGCCGGCCCATGAGGTGCTTGTTCAATAAGACCCAGAAGAGCGCGATTGCCAGCGACAGCACTACGAGGAGGTCTCCCGCCAAGGACGTCTGACCCGCGCCTGAGTGATGGTTCCCGCCCAGCGCAATTAGCGCAGCTCCGCAGGTGGAGGCTGTGAGTGCCAGCCAACCGAGTCGATCCATTCGCTCATGTGCGAAAATCGCGGCGCCTACGGCGAGGATCACGGGCATGGTTCCCACCATCAGCGATGCGTGACTAACGGTGGTAAGCGAAAGTCCATAGAACTGGATGAGAAACTGCAGCGGGACGCCAAGAAAAGATGCAGTCAGCAGCATGCCCCACTCGCGCTGGCTTAGCCCAGGTCGATGGGTCAACATCAGCGGGGCCAGCACTAATATCGCAAATAGAAAGCGATAGAGTACCATGTGGGCGAAACCCATTTCGGCTAGCGCGATCTTTCCGAAGAAGAACCCGCAGCCCCACAACGAACTCGCCAACGCGCAGGCTCCAAAGCCTAGCGCTCTATGTCTCTGCAACTCAGCCATCCTTTCAATTTCGCACACTCGCGCAAGGACTTCCATGACAGGGGTTCGCATGAAGGGTTCGTTGTCGTGACGCGGTGCTCTTAGGACTTCTGAAAAATCCCACATTCGCCCAAAAGCAGGGCGGATGTGGGCCACCTGAGAGGGCTCAACCGCAGCGCCATCTAGATGATGGTGGGGATGCTGAAGGTGGTGGAGGTGCCTTGTGCGGTTCCTGAGGCGAAGGTGGCGGTGGCAGAGATGGTGAAGCTGTTGCCCACGGTGGCGGTACTGAGCACCTTCACGTTGCCGTTGGCGTCGACCGAGGCAACAGAAGGGGTGTTACTGGTCCAGGTGACGTAGCTGGAGATGTCGTGGTTTGAGTTGCCGCTGAGGGCGGCGGTGGCGGTGACTTTGAATTGCTGGCCGGGACTGATGGCGCTGGGCGAGACCGAGGTTGGAAAGCTGACGACAACAGTCGTGGGGGCAGTACCGGTGTAGGTCAGGACATTGCAGGTGGCACTCTGTCCACCGAAGGTTGCGGTGATTTGGGTGGTGGCATCGGCGGCGGTGGCGAGAACACTGAGACTGCCAGCGTTGACGGAGACGACGGCGGGAGCACTGCTGGTCCATGTGGCGGCGGAGGTTTCATCCGAGGTGACGCCGCCGACGGTAGTTGCCGAGGTGGTGACGGAGGCGGTGTCGCCGGCAGTGCTGCCGGAGGGGGATGCGGCTTTCAGGATGAGTGCCGTCGGGCTGACGGTGATGGAGGCGGTCGCGCTATTGGAGACCCAGAAATCGGAGCAGGAGGCGCAGAGCACGATGAGCGGAATCACAGGAAGCAGGCGGGCTACACGGTGATGCGCTACACGGCTAAATGCAATCATGAGTTCCTCCAAATAGGATAATTGTAGTGCTTTTCACAAGAGGGAGGTAGGAGAGGGCGCAGAAGAGAGTATCGAAGGTTTGGAAATGCAGGCGCGAATAGAAACTATCAGCAGAAGTGTTCGATCCTGTGGATGAGTTCCCGGGGATGCAGGGGCTTTGCGAGGATCTCAAATTCATGTCCTCGGGCACGAGCTGGGCCCAGGTCGGCGCTGTCCGCCTGGGCAGAGAAGAGAAGAACTTTGCAGGCAGGCAGGAGTTGGCGAATCCGAATGACCGTCTCGATTCCATCCAGTTCGGGCATGAGGATGTCGCTGATGACGAGATCAGGTTGCAGACGCTGAGCCAGTTCGATGGCCAGAAGACCGCTGTAGGTGGCAAACGCTTCGAAGCCGGCCCGGTTCAGGATGATAGCCAGCGTGTCTGCGATTGTCTTCTCGTCATCGATAACGAGAACCCGTTTTTTGGTCGGCGAAGTCACGGTAGTCCTAGATATAAATCTCTGAAAAATACAAGATAGGCCGATATGTCGGATTAGTCTGTCCGGTGGCAGACACAAGGGTTGCGCATTACCCAGAGCGCTGTGTGGGGCACAAACGGTAGGTTTGAACGAAGTCGGACTAAATTCAAGCGTTCGTAAGGCCGGGCTGACTTCAGAGCAGCCCAAGGCGACGAAATTCATCGCGCACGGTTGCATAGCACTCGCAGGCAGCAGCTTCAAGTTCCGGCCGGTTCTTGACGGTGATGCGCCCACGGGAATATTCAATCATACCGGCGTTGTGCAGCATTCCGGCAGCGAGCGTAACGGTGGTTCTCGGTGCACCGAGCATCTGGCCGAGGAACTCGTGGGTGAGATGCACTTCATTGGATTGCACGCGATCTTGACAGGTGAGAATCCATCGGGCCAGGCGTTCATGGATGGTGTGCAGTCTATTGCATGCGGCACCTTGTGAGCTCTGGATGAGATGGGCGATGATGAATTTCTGCAGTAGGGTTCGCAACTGTCCGGGACGCTCGAATTCTTTTTTCAAGAACTGCGCGTCGATGCGGTAGCCGGAGCCGGCAACCTGAATGAAGGTTTGTCCCGGCATGGTGTCGGCCCCGAGAAGAACAGGAAGTCCGACGACGCCGTCGATGCCGATGACGCCTACCTCGACTGTGTCTCCGTTGTCGAGAGTCAAGACGACTGAAGCCAAACCTTCTTCGAGGAAGTAGGCGTGTGAGCTGTCACCGTCGAGCAGTTGGGTATGGGTCGTCAGGGACATCGGTGAGAGATGAGGCGCGAGGCGATCAATCTCTTCTTTAGGCAGTGCTGAAAGTACACGATTCTTATATTGCCTTTGATTGGGCTCCATTGCTGCCTCCTTGGCCGTAAAACGGCACCTGGCGCGCAAATGGGCAGCTCGCGGAAGTGCGAGCAGAGATGCGGGTGAGATGTGCTTGTATCTTACGCTAAGGCAACCATATACGTATGTCTGGTATCGGACTGAAGAGATATAGATTACTAGAGGTCGTCCGCTGGCCCGTGTAATGACAGGTGCATCTTGCAAATTCGAACTCAGCCCGCGGAAAGCGAAGTTGCCGCTTCACTGGCACATGAGATCAACAACCCTCTTGCGTCAGTCCTGAATCTGCTCTTTATGTTGAAGACTGAGGCCACGCTGACGGCGAAAGGGTATGAATATTTAACCCTTGCCCAAGAGGAAATCCAACGGCTATCGCAAATTGCTAATAGCGCCTTGCATCATTACCGGGATTCGACAGCTCTGAAGAAGACGGAGGTGCCGGGTTTGCTGGATTCCGTGATCGGCCTCTACTCTGCAAGATTAGGGGCAGGATCGATATCGGTGGATACGCGTTACCGTAAAGATACGGAGCTTTCTGTCTATCCTGGCGAACTGCGCCAGGTCTTCTCGAACCTGCTGTTGAATGCCGCGGACGCGATGCCTGCGGGCGGACGATTGCAGGCAAGAGCGTCGGCAGGGCATGAGTGGTCAGGACAGTGTCGGCAAGGAGTGCGGGTGACCTTTGCAGACAACGGCTGCGGTATTTCCAAGGAAAACCTGGAGAAGATATTTGATCCGTTCTTCAGCACAAAAGGGGATGGAGGCTGCGGGCTGGGACTGGCGCTGGTTCGAGACGTGGTGCGCAAGCATGGCGGGTGGCTGCGGGTACGGAGCAGCACAAGCCCCGGGCACAGCGGCAGCGTGTTTACGATGTTTCTGCCGGAAAGGCAGAGTGTGGACAGAAGGGCGCGAGCCGTTTAAGGGATTATTGGAGTAAAAGCAAGAGCAGAGGCAATGAAAAATCCCCGCCGGTGAGCGGGGATTTTCTTGCGACTGATTACGGGAGCATTTTGCCGGTTGCCAGAAAACGCTCGTGGAAGCTGTGGGCCTCGCTGAGAATGTGCGGGGTGTGCAGTCCGGCGGAACCTTTCTGGGCGCGATCAAAGTAGTCGTTGAGGAGCGGCTTGAAGTCGTCGGATGCGCAGTTCTCGATGACGAGACGGGCGCGCTGCTTGGGCGAGAGGCCGCGGAGATCGGCAAGGCCACGTTCGGTGACCAGGACCTGGGTGTCGTGCTCGGTGTGGTCGACGTGGCTGACCATGGGGACGATGGTGGAGATAGTTCCTTTGGCGGCAATGGAGGGCGCCATAAAGATGGACAGGTAGGCGTTGCGGGCGAAGTCGCCGGAGCCGCCGATGCCGTTCATGATCTTGGAGCCCATGATGTGGGTGGAGTTGACGTTGCCGTAGATGTCGGCTTCGATCATGCCGTTCATGGAAATGACGCCGAGGCGGCGAATGATGCCGGGGTTATTGGAGATGTCCTGGGTGCGGAGGACGACGTTCTTGCGATAGGTGCGCAGGTTGCCGTAGACCTCCTTGATCATGTCGGGGCCGAGCGAGAAGGCGGTTGCGGAGGCGGAAACCATTTTGCCGGACTTGATGAGTCCGATCATGCCGTCCTGGATGACCTCGGTGTAGGCGGTGAGGTTTTGGAATTTTCCCTGCTCGAGTCCGAAGAGAACGGCGTTGGCGATGTTTCCGACGCCGGACTGGATGGGCAGCAGGTCGGCGGGCATGCGGCCCTTCTTCACTTCCCATTCGAGGAAGTCGAGGATGTGGCCGGCAATCTGCTGCGAAGCCTTGTCGGGCTCCTTGAAGGCAGTGTTGCGGTCAGGAGAGTTCGTCTCGATGATGGCGACTACCTTCTCGATGGGGATGTGAAGGTAGGGGCTGCCGATGCGATGTCCGGCACGGGTGAGAGGAATGGGCTCGCGGCGCGGAGGAGCTTCGAGGCCGTAGTAGATGTCGTGCATGCCCTCGAGCTCGATGGACTGCCAGGAGTTGACCTCAAGGATGACGCGGTCGGCGCATTCGAGCCAGGCTTTGTTGTTGCCGAGCGAAGTGGAGGGGATGGCGCGTCCATCCTCGTAGATTGCCGCGACCTCGATGACGGCCATGTCGAGCTTGCCGAGAAATCCGTATTCCATGTACTGCGCGACGTGGCTGAGATGGATGTCGATGTACTCCATGTCGCCGTCGTTGATGCGTTTGCGGACGGCAGGATCGGACTGGTACGGGAGCCGGATCTGCATGCCGTTGGCGGCGGCGAGCGCGCCGTCGAGTTCGGGGCCGGTGGAGGCGCCGGTGAAGACACCGACGCGGAGGGGATTTCCCTGCTCATTGCATTCATTCATGCGACGGGCTAGAGCGGTTGGAAACTCCTTGGGGTAGCCTGAGCCGGTGAAGCCGCTCATGCCAATGTTGTCACCGTTGCGGATGAGCGCAGCGGCCTCGTCGGCGGACATGATGCGCTGGCGGAGCTCCGGGTTGAGTACGCGATTCGAAGTAGTTGTAGTAGTAGCCATAAGGACCTTCTTAAACAATGAATAAAAGAGCAGGAATAGTTTAAGGCTAGGTCCCAGAGGGGGATTCGTCAACCGAAGTTTCGGCTGAGAGCGGGATAGGTGGGACTAGGTAAAACACGGCCGGTTCCGAAAAGCTGGAAGAACCGAAAGCCTCACTTCTTGTTGAGACGAAGTGAGGCGGAGTTGATGCAATAGCGTAGGCCGGTGGGGTTGGGACCGTCGGGAAAGACATGGCCGAGGTGACCTCCGCAGCGGGAGCAGGTGACCTCGGTGCGGGTCATGCCATGACTGCGGTCCTCGCGCTCCTCGACGTTCTCCTTGTTGAGGGGATCGTAAAAGCTGGGCCATCCGCATCCGGAGTCGAACTTGGTTTCCGAGGGGAAGAGCTCGAGTCCGCAGGCGGCGCAGAGATAGACGCCTGGAGTTTTGGTCTCCGTGTACTGGCCGGTATAAGCGCGTTCGGTACCCTTTTCGCGCAAGATGCGGTACTGCTCAGCCGTGAGAGAACGGCGCCATTCTTCATCTGACTTTTGAATCTTATTCATAGCTCCCCGGTGTGTTTCCGTGCTGGGTATTACTTCCTGCGAAGACTTTAGATGAACGACAGGAGGCAAAAGCTGCCGCGGGCCGCCATGATAGCACGGGGGATGAATGGCTCTGGGGAGCTCTGGCGGTTTGGCTGGATTGAGAGCAGAAGCTGAATCAAAAAATATTGAGGGACGGGTTCGTTTCCTAAAGTTATCGCCACAAAATCAGCGGCTAGAACCTCTTGAGTGACTTGATGTTTTTGAAGACATCTTCGGCTAGCTTGCCGTGCTGTGCGGCGACGGAGGGCTTGGGTTGCTGGGCGGAGGCGGCCCAGGCGAGCAGTAGAGTGGCGACGCTCAGGAACAGGGTTCCAAGGGTTCGACGAGAATGGGATTGCATGATTCTCCCCACGAGATTCGAATACGAAAGGGTACATTAAGACGTGCTGTAGCGAAAAGTGTTGAATGTTCTTAAGGCAAGAACAACAGCGAACAGCAAATTGGCGAGAGGTGAAGGTTTCTGCATACCCCACATTTGCCAACAGCAGGCAAATATGGGCCACCCGGTTTTAAGGCAACAGCAACGGCGAAAACAAGACGGAGAGTGCAATGCAAGGAAGGGACGTTCTGCTGCGTGCGGAAATGCTGCGGCGGGAGGTGGGAGAGAAGACGATTGTGCGCGAGGCGAGCTTTACGCTTGCGAACGGCGAGGTGGTGGCGATTACGGGGCCAAGCGGCGCGGGAAAATCGAGCGTGCTGCGGCTGCTGAATCGGCTGGACGCGTTGAACTCCGGGCGCGTGTTGCTGGAAGGCGTGGATGCCAGCACGCTGAATGTGCGCGAACTGCGGCGGCGCGTGGGAATGGTAATGCAGCAGGCATTTCTGTTTCCGGGCACAGTGACAGAGAACATAAGCTACGGTCCCGCATTACGCGGTGAAGCGATGAGCGCTGCCAAAATCGAAGAGTTGCTAGAGACGGTGGGGCTGAGCGGGTATGCAGGGCGCGATGTCGTAGGACTTTCGGGAGGCGAGGCGCAGAGAGTTTCGCTGGCGCGCACGCTGGCGAATCATCCGCAGGTGCTGCTGCTGGATGAACCGACATCGGCGCTGGATGAGGACGCGAAGCTGGTGGTGGAGGCGGCTTTGCTGGCGGTTATCAAGAAGGTGAAGGGCGCGTGTTTGATTGTGACTCATGATGCGGCACAGGCGGAGAGACTGGCGCAGAGAACGCTGATGATGCGGGATGGGGTGTTGAGGGACGGAGTGGATGCGAACCACCAAGAACGCTGATGGGGGAAGGGCGTTGCTTCCCACCTTAGCCGCGCAAAAGCGGCACGCCAACGGTGGGGCACCTGGCTTCGCGTAGGATGGCGGATTTAGAAACAACGGCAAGAGCAACGGCAAGAGCAACCCCGAGGTCCTTCGCTTCGCTCAGGATGACACTTCAAAAACAACGGCAACAGCAGCAACAGCAACGGCAACAGCAACGGCAACGGCAACAGCAACGGCAACAGCAACAGCAGCAGCAACAACAACAGCAACGGCAAGAGCAACGGCAACATGAGGGGCGGATGATGAAGGGGCATTGGCTGCATTCGCAGGTGGCGATTGGGTTGGGACAGGCGATGGTGGTTTGCGCGCTGGCGCTTGCAGTGGCGTGGCTGGGACATCTGCGCAAACTGGAGTTACGGCGGGAGACGGTAACGGCGCTGATACGCGGGCTGCTGCAGATGCTGGCGATTGGGCTGGTGCTGGTGTGGCTACTGAAAGGTGCGGCGTGGTGGAGCGTTCCGGCGCTGGCTGCAATGTGCGCGACGGCGGCGAAGATGGCACAGCGTCGGATGATGTCGCGTGGAATCATTTCGCGAGCGAAAGGCGGGGTGGAATTCGTGCCACATTCCTACTGGCTTTGTCTGCGGGCGATTGGGACGGGATCGGCGGTGGTGATTGCGACGATGGCGCTGACGCGGGTGATTGGGTTCAAGGCTACGGCTCTGGTGCCGCTGGGATCGATGATTATTGCGAATTCGATGAACACATGCTCGCAGGTGTTGGAACGCTATGCGAGTGATTTGAAGCTGAACGCAGGAAGGGTGGAGGCTGCGCTGGCGTTGGGCGCGACCTCTACGATGGCGGCGCTGCCGTATGCGAAAAACGCGACGAACGCGGCGCTGATTCCTAGTTTGAATTCGCTGCGCTCGCTGGGGATTGTGTGGATTCCGGGGTTTGCCGCCGGGATGCTGCTGACGGGAAGCGATCCGGTGTACACGGCGATTTATCAGTTCATGGTGATTGCGATGATCTATGCGGCGAGCGGAGTAACGGCGCTGGTGGCGGCTTCGGGATTTGAGAGCGCGGCATTTGTGGAGGAACGGCTGGTGGCGCGGTAGATCGCGAGTGAGCGAATACAGGCCGCATTGCAGCGGCCTTGAAATCTGCAAAGGGAACGCGGGCAGAGGGTTATTTCTTGGACGCTTTGGCGTGAGCAGTTTTGCCCTTTAGCTCTACGAGAATTGCGTCGAAAGGTGCGTCGCCGATGTCTTCAGGATTGTGGACGACGGCTGGAGTGAAAGCCGATTCGCCCTTCTTGGCAATGGCTTCCGTCGACTTGCCGTCGGGCATGGTGAAGCGTATTGTCCCGTCGGAGAGATATACGACGACTGAGTTCGGATGGCTGTGCATCACCGACTTTTCGTGAGGGCCGTAGTGAATGCGCAGGATGCGCACCTGGGAGTTTTCGAATTCAACTTTGTAGTGGGCGGGGTCAACTTTTACCGGGTCCTGGGCTGAGGCAAGAGCGGCGGCAAAGAGACAGACTGCCGCACACGACAACAGATTTCGCAGTTTCATGGTGGTTCCTCCTGAAGCATGCTGTGGTACTCGGGAGCTTGGTTGCGCGCTGGGGAGAGCAGGATGTATGGGAATCGCCTATCGGTGCTTTGCGCACCTGTAACGTAGGAGGCGGTACAATCCGGCATGGCTAATCTATCGCTGGTGTATGGGTTGAGACTTTTTCCTGAGGGAGAGCTGGAGCAGGTGGGCTCGGGGAAGATCAGGCTGAAGAACGGACGGGAAGAGTACGTTACGTTGCATTTGCTGGAAGGTAGCAAGGAAGAGATCGAGGCGCAATTGAAACAGAGTATTGAGGCGTTCTTCGATATTTATCCGGAGATACAGTAGAAGCAGATCCTAAGATCCCGTGAGGGTGGAGTTTTCCGTTCCCCGGGTTATCGCTGCAAAAGCGGTCGCTCTTTTCAAGATCAAAGGAAAAATCTTGGGCAATGAGATTAACGCCCCACGTTATAGAAACGTGGAGCGTTGAATCGGACGTTGTTCCTATGGCAGATGGTCCTTGTAGCACGGCGATATAGGCATGGTTGCGGGGGTGCATGCCTTGGCGACGATTCCGTCACAGTCTCTGCCAGGTTGCACGGGCGGCGTGGGTGGCGTGAGATTAGGCGCGTTGGCGTAGTCGAAGAACTCATCCATCGGCGATTGGGCTGCGTCACGCTTGGTCAGGTTGGGCAGCCCGAATCGGGTTTCGATGAACTTGAGGATTGCGGTGTAGTCCATCGGGGTGTGCGAGACATAGTGCGGGATGGTGAAGGGTGAGATTGCCAGCATCGGCAGACGGAATCCGGTGCGGGTGAAATCACAGGCGGGATTGGACGTCTGATTTAAACAGATATCGTTTGTCAGGGGGTTCAAGTCCGACGGCTTGATTCCGTCCGGATTGGGAACGTTCATCATGGGGGCGACGTGGTCGTACAGAGCACCCGCTTCGTCGTAGGTGAGGAAGAAGACGGAATCCTTCCATGCGGTGCTCGCCATCAGTGCGTTCACGATTTTCGAAACGTGGCGTGCGCCATCCTGCACGTTGTTTTCTGGGTGTTCATCAAGACCCAGCGTGTAACCGCCTTCGATCATTGCGACCTGGGGCAAGGTCTCATTCTGCAGATCGGTGTAGTAGTCGGTGATGGGCACGAGGTGGCCTGCCGCGAGTTTGTTCGCCGAAGTGAAGTTGTAGAAGTACGAATCGGGATTATTGCTGGTTCTGGGCGCCGTGTCGGAGTAATAAATCTTCCAACTGATGCCGGCGTTCTGGAGCAGGTCGAAGATGGTTGGGACGGGCAATTGTCCGCCGGTGGCCGCCGTTGGCTCGTAGACGTGGCCGTGAGAGGTCGCTGCGAAGAGGTAGAGCCGGTTGGCCTGCGAACGGGTCGGGACCGGGGCGAAGAAGCGATCGGAGGTGGCGAACTGAGTGGCCATGAAGTAGTAATAGGGCAACTCGCGTTCGGTGAAGTAGCCCATGGCACGTATACCGTCTATATCCCAAAGAGGCGCGCCGGTGGGGTTGGTGGCGCTTACACCCGGATTGGTTGCAAATCCTCCGGCGGTGAAGGCGAAGCCGTCGTTCTTGGCTGTCATCGAATAGTGATTGCCCAGGTTGAAGTCGACGTGGCTCTCATTCCACGAAGGGCTCATGTTGTCGGTGCAAGCCGTGATGTAGTGATAGGACTTGATTCCCGAGCCGGTCGTAAATCCCTTGTTGCAGGCAATCCAGTTGGTGCAATCGGGGATGACGGTTCCGGTCGCTGATCCGGGTAGGCCATCAACATCTGCGGGCAGGCCTTGAGCTACGCGATAAGCGTTGAGCATGCCGAAATAGCTGTCGAAGGAGCGGTTCTCCTGGGCCATGAAGACGATGTGATTGATGACGTGGACGGTGGCGGGAGGAGTGACCGTCAGGGCTGAAGATCCGGTGATGCCGCCGCTTGCGGCAGAGATAGTAGCGTTACCGGCGGCGACGGCGGTGGCGGTTGCGCCGCTCATGGTGGCGATGGCCGGATCGCTGCTGGTCCACGTGGCAGTGGTGGTGCAGTCGTTTGTTGTCTTATCAGACATGGTGCAGGTGGCGGTGAACGCCTGCGTTTTGCCGACCTGGATGGATGGCGCGATGGGCGCGACAGCGATGCTGGATAGCGTCGGAGGAGTAGGTGTAGGCGTTGGAGTAGGTGTAGGCGTGGGTGTCGGCGTGGAAGCGGCAGATCCAGAACCACAACCCGAAAGCGCGAGTACTAAGAACAGCGCGGTGCATAAAAGAGAACAGCCAAACTTTGTAGCCAAATTTTGCATTTGCTAAACCCGCTAGAGAAGTGTGCCTAACGAGGAGCTTGGATGCGAGCTATCGCGCTCTGTTGGCCGAAGTGTCAGGATTTTCGTGAGTTGCTGGAGGATGAGGAATGTTGTCGCGGCGGATTAGTGGATCATCACCCAGATGGCAGCGAAGTGGCAGGCGGTTCCGGCTAAAACCCAGAGATGCCAGACAAAGTGCATGTATTTGCGCTTGGAGGCGAAGAAGGGGATTCCGGCCGAGTAGCAGATGCCTCCGATGAGCAGGAGGGCGAAGACAGGGTGGGCCAGCAGAAGATACATGGACTTGACGGCGAATATGGCTGCCCATCCCATGGCCAGATACATCGCCGTGGAGACTACGGCCCATTTGCCGGCGGCAAAAGACTTGATGATGACACCGATGAAGGCGCAGGCCCAGACAATGCCGAAGAGCGTCCAGCCGAGCGGTCCGCGAAGTCCGATGAGCGTGATGGGAGTGTAGGTTCCGGCGATGAGCAGGTAGATGGACGAATGGTCGAGCGAGCGCATGACCCGGTAGGCACGGGTGTAGCTGAGGGAATGATAGAGCGTGGAACTGAGATAGAGGACGATGGCCGAAACGCCAAAGATCACGCAGGAAGTGATCAGGCGGGCATCGCCTGCTCCAGCGGCACGGAGAGTGAGCAGGACGAGTCCGGCGATGCAGAGAGCAGCACCGATTCCGTGCGAGACGCTGTTGGCAATCTCTTCGCCGATGGATTGGTCTGGGGCTTCGACAGCCGTTGCGTCCATAGCTGTAATGCTACGCCCGATAAAGAGGGGTTGGACGGAGGCGGCGCAACAGTGACAAAGAAATTACAAAGGACAAATTCAAGGTCAACAGCCCCACCCTTCGCCCAAAAAGCAGGGCGGAAGGGTAGGGCACGCATGAGTATTGAGAGCGCGTCGATTCATTCGTCTAAAAAGCATGGGCGTCGCGGCAGATCCCACACATGCCAAAAGAGGGCATATGTGGGCCACCTGGTTTGTGGTGGTGCAAGCAAGAGTCAACATCGTATTGACGAAAAACCCCGCCCTGGCGGAGATGGACGGGGTGCATGGATTTGATGTGGGTTGACTTTTACTTCTTGAGTGCGGTTTCGTAACGCTTGTTGACTTCGGCCCAGTTGACTACGTTCCACCAGGCTTTCAGGTATTCGGCGCGACGGTTCTGATACTTGAGATAGTAGGCGTGCTCCCAGACATCGTTGCCCATGATGGGCTGGAGGCCCTGCGAGAGAGGGCTGTCCTGATTGGGAGTGGAGAGCACCTGGAGTCCGCTGGGACCGAGAGCAAGCCACGTCCAGCCACTGCCGAACTGCTTGACTCCGGCATCGTTGAGCTTTTCCTGGAACTGCGCAAAGTCGCCGAAAGTTTTCTTGATGGCTTCGGCGATGGGGCCGGTGGGAGTTCCTCCGGCGTTGGGGCCCATGATGGCCCAGAACATGGAATGGTTGACGTGGCCGCCAGCGTTGTTGCGGAGCGCGGTACGGACCGCTTCCGGCACGGCACTGAGATTCTTGAGAATTTCTTCTGCGGACTTGCCTGCTAGCTCAGGGGCTTTGGCGACAGCGGCGTTGGCATTGTCCACATACGCCTGGTGATGCTTGTCGTGATGCAGATGCATGGTCTGGGCGTCAATATACGGTTCGAGCGCTTCATATGCGTATGTAAGGGCCGGAACTTCGAATGCCGCCGCTTTCACTTCGGTTGCCATGGATATTAATCCTCCACTGTGATGGATGAGGTTGTGTGGGTAGGGGTTTCAAAAGGTAAGGTGCTTAACGAGGGTAGGACCAGAATGGGATTACTTTCAGGGGCTTGCAAAAGCTGGGCGGGCGGAGAAGCTCAGGAACAAAGGCAAGAGCAACCCCGAGGTCCTTCGCTTTGCTCAGGATGACACCTGAAGAAAAACAACATCAACGACAAAGAGCAAGGGCAAGAGCAAGGGCAAGAGCAAGGGCAAGAGCAAGGGCAAGAGCAAGGGCAAGAGCAAGGGCAAGAGCAAGGGCAAGAGCAAGGGCAAGAGCAAGGGCAAGAGCAAGGG
>WNGR01000896.1_pt1 | contig 33367 bp, 42 predicted proteins | sample 5407581 | NCBI WGS metagenome assembly WNGR01 (sample SAMN13153383, study PRJNA577476) | soil metagenome | isolation source: 80 cm soil or saprolite under Garry oak tree replicate 2 | place: USA:California | collected 2016-06-15
TAGGCTGTTGCATCGTCAAGGAGAAAATTCTGGCTTGAGCACTGGAATCCACGAATAGTATCTCTTCGCGACCATGAACGAAGCACGCGTGAACAATGGACTCCCTGTTGTTGTAGAAGGGAAGAAGGTCAATTGCGGATCCCACCCCTCGCAAGGACCCACGCTCGTCCTCGAACGCAAAGATATGGAGTTTCATCTATCGAGTATTTGTTGCATGAAGGTGAAGGAGACGGTCAGGATGAAAGACGTACCCTGGCGGATGAGTAGACAGCTAACATGCGCTTTGACTCGTCAAGGGAAAAAAGGCAAGTTTCGCCAATCTTGTCCCGATGGAGGAGCCTTGCATACGATCGCCTATGTATGGCAGCATCGATGCGACCGAGACTCTCGACGTAGATTACGATATTTCCGTCAGGATCGACGAGGCCCACGAGAATTCGACCTCCTTCAAGAAGATGAGCATACCTTAGTAGCAAGGGTAAGTGTGTGATAAACGAGATCAACAGAAACCATACTTTACGACAGTCGATGAGGAGACGCGGAAAGAATGAGTAAGTCGTTCCTCGAGGATAGGTGTCGGTACGTAAGATGGGTCGAGTTGCACTTTATGTCTCTCGTCTGCGCGCAGGTGCAGGAGATGAATACGATGTTCTATCTCGGCATCTCGTAGAGACTCTTGACGGCCACTGATATAGTAAGTATCTGTTTGAGCGGATGAGACATGCCGATGTTGGAGAGAACTATTCAAACAAACCCCGGGAGTAGGATGATTTTCTGACTTCGAATTGGTCTAGATAGACAGTTGTGCGCCTGCGCCACGCTAGGTTGTCAGCCCGTTTTGGACACCATAGCAGACGTACGATGTGGAGCGCTGTGTAGACACATCCTTGATTTGATTCACGAACTTAGACCACAAGATCTGCACTGCTCGAGCCTCCTCGGTGTCCACTTCTCGTTGAATTTGCTTGTCACATTCGTTTTTTTGCGTGAATAGGATCTGCTGACTGATTACGGACACCAAGGTGTCGACCTGCTTAGCGAGGAAAGCATAAGCAGTGTCCTCGACGTCATCGGCAGCTTCATGTAGATAATCGTCGATTGGAATAGTCCTGAGCTCCGAAAGGAACTGAGAATCAGACACCGATAATGCATGTCTACTGGCGCTTTCCCACAACCCCTCTTCACCTCTAGAGAACCTGAAAAGATTTCGTAGCCGAGAAAGGACACCCTTGTCGTCCTTTCCGAGTGTTTCGAGAACCGCCAAGGTGGTCCTCTCATCCTGCTGACCAAGGACATCTGCCACGGACCGGGTCAAGTCCTCAATTAGACTTTTCGCATCCTGCAAGTCCGAATTCAGGAGCCTAATGAACACCATACGCTTCTTCTTGAACTGAAATTCAGAGGCCTTCAAGCATCCCCCGAAGTCGGCTCCACGTATATTACCCCAAAACATCTGCTCCACCCGTGGATAAAGGAGAGAAAGGTTGCGGAGCGAATCTACGGCTTGTGTTATAACCATCCATTGGGAGACAGGAAGGGGACGACGTTCTTACTTTCCGCGTTATTAGAGTCACCATTGGGGTCCGTCGGTTCGGCGGAACTCAATTCAGGTAAAAACCTCTCACGCTGAAGTGACCTATCGTTCAGTTACGAGGGGATAGTGCTCCGAGGGTTGTCAAAGCTCACGGAAATGTCTTTAACAGCTCGCTGACGACAGCTCTCTGTACTGTGATCCGTATGCCGTCGAAGTCTTGTTCGATTTTCGCATGTATTTCCGCTTTCCGTAGGGAACTGATCCGCTGGAATCGACGCTCTATTTCGTTCTTGCTTTTATCCCAAGCTTCGTACTCCTTTGGGAATCGAGTCTCGAGACCCGATGCCGTAATCAAAGGCCTCAGCGACGCGCTGTCGAATTCCTCGGGTAGACACAACGCAACTTCTCTCCTGACGAGGTAGTTCTATTGAGATGTCGACCCGAACAGCAATAAAACTTACAAACGAAGCTTGATTTGGCCAGCGGTCTGACGATCGTGGGCAAATGGCTCAACGATCGTCACGAATGTGGTTGTCATGAAACCTTGCACCTTCTCCCCATGAAGAAGCGCCGGACAGAAGGTCCTGAGGTCGGTGTCCGCCCCCGGTGGCGGAGTTTGACTAACAATCAGGGGAGAGGTCACCTTGTGACGAACAAGAACCGATGTTACTGTACCAGCAGGGCGTTGTCATATGGTCAGCGTACCGTAAATCCCTCTCGGACAACGACATCCTCTTCTTGATCCTTTGTTTTCGCCACCTCGAAACGATAGAATCGGTTTGACTTGACGTCGGTCAATGTGCCATCACTGTCGTCGTCGTCACCATCCTTGTCGACTCCGTCATCGTCGTCACCCAAAAAAATTGCTCTTGAATGTTCACTCGAGATCAAACATACCAATTGGTCGCATAGTTTGCTCAGGTATCTACGTCGATCCAATCGATTAGGAATAGAAGACGGTGGGGAATTTGACTGTACCGCATGAATATCACTCTGTTATACTGTACGGGCGAAGCCGCACGGTCGTCCCAAGTGGTGTCTTCCGGCCAGTAGACGACATAGGCTTGCACATCGGAGGTGGACACGAATGAGCGTACAATATATAATCCCGATCTTAGAACTGGCTCAACACTCCCAGCTGCGTGTCCATTTCGTGGCACGAGCAATTCATGTGCGCTGTCCTCCAGGCGTTAGCCTACCCAAATACCAAACAAAACAAAAAACGTACGTGCTGTCATCTATGGCCTTGATTTCACAGAGAAACCTCACGATCTCTTCTTTCGAACCATAGATTCCGAACGGCTTGAGAACAACGTTGTCCAGCATCTTGAAATTGATTTTTGTTATGGAAGAATAAGCACCTGGGGAGAGCGCGTTGATGAATTCTTGGAGAGATTGTTGAGCGATGACAATCTTGTCGACTAAAATGTTATGAGCATAGGTATAACCGATATGAAAAAACGGGATTACCGAGGCCGCTGCTGCCTTGCTCCGTGATTAAATCGAGAAGGGGATACATCCCTTTTACTGCGAGAGACAGATCCCTGCCAAGGTGAGCTAATTCTGTGGACCGCACTTCCCTAGGCCTAGTCTGAGGCTGGTAGCGCCCCGCTGTCACAAACGTAGCAAGTAAATCTCCCACTGGCATACAAGCAGCGCACGGTAGAGGCTCTTACCATCTGCTGGATCTGAGTCAGGCACTAGCTCCATTGCCATAGATAGCAGGCCAACTTACCAAGTGTGTCATATTCAGTGCTGGACATGACGGATTTAGGCTCTGTCTTTCCTTACGAGGGTGATTGTGGATAGAACGTAGTAAAGAGAACACAGTGTTGTTGTCGAAGGAATAGCGTCGAAGGTGTTTTCGATATGGTACGGAGGTGTCATCGATATGGGACGCGCGTCAACGATATCGCCCACAATATCGTTTTACTGTAAAGGATTGAGGGCAATGACGTCATTCTCACATTCTGGGCTCGTTCGTGCCAGTGGTGGGAAAGTTGCCATTTTTCCACAGTAATCACGCCATCAAAAAGGAAGGTGTCAATAAGTCACCCAGTAAAAAAGGATACAGGGAACCGGGTTCATTGAGGGAACCTGCAGGGAACGCGTTTGAACCCGAACCGTTGATGTCACTAGAACTAAAATTACAGGAACTAAAAAATCACCGCAAGTTCTAATGTACGGCTAGGCCATGCCAAATTTGCGAAAGCTGGTGCGAGATGTCGGATTCATAAGTCCGAAACTGTGCAATGACCTCAGCAATGACAATCTGTTACAGTAGCGTGGGACATTGTGCAGCATGCAAGTGTAGCGGCGGTGGTGCCGTCTACACAAACCCCTGCTCTCACAACCTTTTTGATGACGCGCGTGAACACGACGTGGAACTACGTTAGCATTTCAATCAATGATCTCCTACAGGGCGGGGCGAAGCTCCAGGTACTCAACAGGTGGTTCTCGCCCACGCAGCCCGTCCTGCCGCGCTCTGGCGAGGACGGCTTTCCCGACCTGCTCCCCGTAACCCCATCCAGTCCTTCACCCCCACGCTCCCTCTTACATCTCTCTACTTTGTATCCGGTCTTCCCAAGGCCTCACACACATGGACTCTCGCAGATACTAACTCCGTCATGGGGCTTACACACTCCGAGGGTGCCGTTAATTGTTGGTGGTGGGCAGAGGTACTTGGCAGCACCGTCATCCCTGGTGCTGGTGGCGGTAAAATGAACAGAAAAGTGGAAGGCGATACCGAAGTTCCCAATAGTGCAGGTGCCCTCAGCAATCAGGAGGTCGGAAAGGTGCTCTCTAAGGCCCTCAAGGTGAGAACTGTTCATTTGCTCCACATCTCGTGATCCTCCCGATTTCTTTCCTATTTGTCCTTTACTCGCGCGCTCGAGATGATTATAGCTTCGACGCTTCAACCGACGTCAATTGTGCATACCTTTTCGTTCACCCTTCCCGCTCCTTCTACTCTGCTAGCACCTTCTTCGTCAATGGGTCTCTTACGTTCCTCCATTTTATCTACGACACCCTCCAATCGGCCCACCTCCAATGCTACATCATCCTTTCCGTATCATGATGGCTTCTCGCGCCCCCGTCCTCCTCCTTCCTTGGTCTTCCCGGTCTCTTCCCTCCCGGACCAGGTTCTACCCCGCGCGTCGATCAACTTGGAGCGAGTGAAGGCGCTAGCACATCTGACGCACCCGGCAGTATCATCACCTATCACGGTGGTCTCACGCAGATGCCGAGCGTAGTGCAGCCATCCGGCGCACCCTCGAAGGAAACCGTTCTCGCAAGGGATCAGCACAGAGCCTCGTCGCAGCGCGCCTCAAGAGCTTGCGTGCGGATGCACAAGATCCTACGCTGCAAGCTCGTCGCAACAGCAAGCGTAGTGGGCGTGAACCGTGGGCCGCCAATGGCACTACTACAGATGGCGAAATGAACATGGACGGTGAGTCGGATGGTGGGGTGCGCGAAAGTGACTATAAGGTTTGCAGCGGACAAAGTCACAATCCCGGCGAGAGCACGCTGTTCTTCCCCGGCGACGCTGTGTTCTGGCTCCCATACGCTCTGAGTAATTTTCTCTCTCACTCGGTTCCTTTTCAACCTAACTAACAGTTGTCGTTCAGCCCTTGTATCCCGGCACCCGGTCTATGACCTTTTGCGTGACTATTTAACCCCCTCTTGGGCTCGCTCCTCCGAGGACGTGCAGTCCCACAGCTCCGATCTCGAAGATCCTCGCGCACCCAGCTCTTGGTGCTGGTGACCTCATCAAGTTCGACTCCTCCACCACAGCCAAGTCTGACTCTGCCAGCGCTGGTAGGTCGGATACGAGCCTTGAGGTGATTGCCCGTTTCCCAGGAGGACTCAACTTTGGACGTGGGATTGTCGATATCACTTTCACCATATGGCCGTTGTTCAGGGCGCTGAACGTTGATAAACATACTTACCATTTAGGTAGTGGTTTGTCACACCGACGGCCGCGTGCGTCTCCTGCTCTCCACCTCCTGTGCACCCTGCGTTCCGCGTGTGTGCTGCTCAACTCGCATGCGACGGATCGAGGTCGAGTGGACAGGGGAAAAACGAACCCAGGACAGCTGCGCGTGAGCTGCCGTGCACTTGTCACGGCGCTCACGCAGATTAGTGGTGTGCTCGCGCAGCCCCGAGCCGCGTACGCCACAAACGACGACAACGACGGTAGGTCACTCCGCCGATACGGCTCCGACTCGGAGCCTCCTGCGCGCCCTGAACGATGACGGGGACGGTAACAGGGGCAGGACACTCCACCGCAGCCCCGAGCCCCGCGCCCTCAACGACGGCGATGGTGGCAGCGTTTGGGGGCACAAGCTCCGGAGTTCGCGAGCACTGTACATAGCTATAGAATCTACCCACAATATACCTAAAAAGCGTTACACTACTACGTCTTTCGTGGTACATGATGGGGTGACACTACAAGTTTGGCCGTGATTACGTGCGCATGAGCCTCGATGTGGCGTTCGGTTCGGCGTTCAGACCGTCCCCGAACAAGAACCAGACTGAACCGAACTTTCCCATTACTAAGGTCTATGGGCACTTTACCCTGCCATGTTGCTCGTGCTGGTCGGCATAAGAAATGGCGTGCCGCATTTCATAGCATATTAGCAGATGAAGAGCTGGGCATTAGCGCAAGCGGCGGCGCGTCGCGAATCTCGGACGCGCGTGGACGACGGACGACAAACTGGTGCGTCCGTGTCCTGCATCTGCGTCCACGGCGCGAGCCTGCACTAATTCCTCATGTGAGTCCGGCACGCTCAGAGACGCAAACAGTGGGCTGCACTGAGCCCTACTGAGATGTGGAGCGCAGGGAGAAGTTCTTCTCTGTTGAAAGCTGTAACTACATGAAATATATTTATGAAGAGTGGACCTCGGGATCTAGGGTATTCACGCTAGGCTAGATACTACCAAGGAAGGGCTGAACGAAGGTCGAAAACCGCGGAAATGCAGCGCAGGGGTGCTCCGAGTTGGCCTCGGGAAAATGCGAGCCGCCCGAGCGGTGCGGAAAAGTAATGAAGCGCGCAGATTGGACGTTTTACCTGGCTAGCCGAGGGCTGGGCACATCAGTGAGACAATGACGTTTCGCTGCACTGACAACCGTGATCATGGCAATACAATGGCTTCATGATTCCGGTAAAATACAAGCCCCGAGCCAAATTACAAAACACGATACTGTACGACGTGAATCCCGATACTCCCTCAAACATGACTTAAGAAGATGAAAGCAGGGAGCCACGGGTCTTCGTCAACGAGTTAGCAAACCCTTGGAATGTCGCTGTCAGTTGGACCTAACGAAGTGGATGTCAATTTCCGAAGGCTGAAAGCATTTGGAGCACTTACCGTGTCGAGGGCTCTTGTAAAAGAAGAGGTGATACCGTTGGTCAGGGAATTACGTGGTGCGCTGTTCTCTGATGCTTGGGCGATTTGCACCATCCTACGCAACACGGCCGAACGATTTTCGGGCCCAAAGGAAACGGCGTGGAAAGAAAGCGGCATCCTAGCGTTTATGCTGTAAGTCACTTGTGAATGCAACCAAAGAATCACCGACCCTCGGCTCACGGCAGCGCGACAAATGTTGTTGACCGGCTGATCCCCAATGTGACTCTCACCGTCGGACAAGAAAATAAGGACAGGTGCTCTATGATGCCAGTCAGTTTCTCATGTGGTCGGTGTCAAACTTCCATGCAGCAGAGGCCCATACCTTTCCGTACTCCAATGCGAGGTCATGATGGCCTGTGCTTTCTCAATCGCAAGTGTGTAATTCTCGTTTTCAAAAGGTTTATATCGCAAGCAAGAGGTCAAGAGCGCATCGGGAGAGCTCGTGAAGTCGTTTTCGACACAGGTCATTGGGGTTCGACTGAAGAATATGATGCTGTATGCATCTCTTCTATGTCCCCCTAACTGTGCGTTCTGGCTAACGGCAGCCTGACGTGCGGTCCAGAAGCTGTAGAGAGACGAAAGTACTGCCCCAAGTCTGTTATTTGCAATGGGGGTAATGCGTGGGGTCCCAGCAGCATTAGGAAGTGGCTTTCGATCGGGACGCGCCATGGATCTGGACCTATATCACATGCGTTAGCGAATTATCTAGGAAATTATGGAAGACATACAGGTCAATAGCGAAGATTCTGTGACACGGTCTAAGTAAGTGAATTAGAAACTCTGGGGAGAATAACTCACACATGGAAGGATGCTTGCAGACGTCCGGGATTCTTGCAAGCGAAATGGTGGCCGTCATTCGACACATATCCGTGACCGGGAGGCGCGCTTTCGGTACTCATGGGGGTATGAAATAGTGCTAGCGTGCAGCCTGACGGCTGTGCATTGGCTCCGCCCTTCTCCGTAGTATGTTCAGTACCTTCGGAAGCTATAGTTAACGCGGGGGGAAAGGGCGCGACAGAAAAGACTTTATCACCTGGGCACAATGCATCGCTATCGTGTGAACATTAGACAGAGCATTTTAAGAGTTCCAAAGAAGTCCACTGTCCACATACCACTTTGCGAAATTAGCCTGGTCTTCGCGAGAATACGGATCTGCGGAGATATAGATAAGAAATATATTGGGTAGAACCGTGTTCCGTAGTTACCCTTGAAACCTGGTAATAACTTAAGCGAGATCAGACAAAACGTACACATAACGAGCCTACCCATTCGGCGCCAGTGAAGAGCATGCGTGATCCAGTCTTTTGCTTCATCGGGGTCTGGAAATATTCTCTTTTTGATGTGTTGTGTTTCGGAATTATGGGAATCGGAACCGCGGCAAAAGTCAACATGGACATGTCTTCCCATCGACTTGCACACCATATTGCACAGCATAGGGCCACCCTCGTCGTTCGAGGAGAATTTGCGTCCCTCTAATTCGACGCTAGTATCGTCGGAACCATCGATAGCCCACTTTGTTTGCGACATTGATCCGTGGCTCGTCTCGTGTTCCTGCTGGGCATGCCCTGCGCTGATAATCAGTTAAGTATGACTAAACCAGGAGATTAAAACCGAACCAGAAGGAAGCGTGCACAGATAGCTGCAGTTCCCACACCTAGACCTAGTAAGCGCCTGCGAGAAGCGGAGTTCATCCCAACTCACCGAGTATTGCAATAATGGAAGGGTTTCTCGTCGTTGCTATGAATGTGAGGACCTGGATGCTCGACCTCCCCGGGCTCAATTACCTTGGCACAAGGGAGGCGCTTGACAGCTGAAACGATATGTTTTTAGGGGGCAATGTCAAGGCTTCGAGTAACATACCTTGCGTATACTGGACGCGTTTCTCAGTTATCAGTACAGCCCATCTATGAATACAGACTCACTTCCGTATACTGGAAGCTTCCATGCCTGCCAGTAAACGTAGCTTCGATGGCCTGAGGTTTTGTTTCAATTTCGCATATACCCGCGGAGCACAAGGAATCACAAGGGTGCTGATTTCTAGAGAACTTGTCTGTAGAATGTCACAGGAGGCAACGGTAGACTCACCCGCAAAGGTGATTTTCGTCAGGACTCAACCCATGTAAGTGGCCGCCAGTACACATCCGGTTGCATAATTGACATGAAGCAGGGCACTCTCTGTCCTCACATTCGTGGTCTTCGTGTTCCTCGTATCTGAACGATGGAACGCTTCGTAAGACATTGTCTCGCGAGAGTTGCATAACTCACATTGGGATACGACACGTCCCAGGACATGTAATCACTTTTCCGCTCGGCAGCCTCAAACTGGCTAAACGGCACGGCTTGTATAACGTCTGATTCAATAAAATAGCCACCCTGAAATAAAAAGACATACTTGGCCACACATATGGACTGGAGCCGAACATAGGTGATTGCCTTCGTGCTCAGGTGACTAAGGGGGAGGGGTGCGTAAGAGTGTGTGTGGGTACCAGTTAAAAGTCAGTGTGATCACCTTAACACACTTCTCCGTACAGCCTCGTTTTTCGGAGTGCTCGCATGGCTCTCCGCATAGATGGGTGCCTACTTGGCATCTATTGGGAAGTGCGTAAGAATCCTGGTAGGTATGAGGAATTATCGGCTCACATGTGATCTCCGGGGTGGCCAGCACTGGGAAATTGTGGCGTGTCAGAAACTTGAACGCTGGTGATGAACGCGGACGAACGTACGTTTGACCGCAGGGTTGTGTAGGGAGAGCATCCCGTTCACAGAAGGTACAGTCATGAATACATTTATGGTTCGTCATGCAGTCGTGGCCGTCTCTATGCAAACGACTACTCCGAACACAAACCAAGTTGCAGGAAGCACACTGCGACCGACAGAGTTCGACGCTGGCCCGTAGATCTATGACAGCATTGCCGAATGTTCGGCGTAACTCTTCGATACTTGCGTGACCGCCTTCGAATCGCTGTACGTTAGATTCGAGCCAGCTCTCAACGTGGGCTACCCGCAGGTTGACGAGATGAGTCAAGTACTGCACAAGATCGGAGTGCCACGTAGAGTCGTCGACGTGTTGCCTTTGATTGATCCCGTCGTCCCAGGATTCACGTAGAGTCGCGAGTTGACGTTCATGGTCGGCAACTGGGGTATCTGGCCCTACGAGAATGAATCGCGCTTCGGTATCCTCCGCTTCGATCACAGTGTCCGCATCGAAGTTCTAAATTCCTTAGTCTGACACGAGGCCTCTTTGATTCTAAGCGTACCTTCAACGGGATTAGCTCGGGGTCGACCTCAGAGAATCCTGTCTCGAAGGCATTAGACAAAATCGCACGAAGGGAATTCGCGCGGTGCATGGCCATAGTTTCTTAAACGGAGACATGAGGGGCGGAGAGTCTGTTAAAGCCAGGCGAACATACGTGACATGGCTCCCCAATCGTTTGCCTATCGGGAGTATCGCGGGTCAGTGATCCACATAGGCGTGTAGTTGTCTCAATCGAACCTTCAACTTGGCCATCAACGTCTTCAGCCTTAGCAAGAATTCCCCAGCAGTATGATGCGACGTCGGTTGCTGGTCGAGAGTCTTTTTAACCTTACTGAAAAGCTTGTAGAACTCCTTTGACTCGATCACCGGCCACGGGATAATCTTCAATTTCCCCGCGTGAAGACGAGTGATGAAATTAGAGTCTTGTTCATCCTCAACTATCTTCTGGAACTTGAGCCGAAATCTAGGCCTACATTAGTGGAAAGAGGACTACGATTTGCTTTGCGATTTACTCTTTCGTCACTTCGGCCTCGTCTGAATCGATGACATCCTAGAGAGGCACGCAAGATAAGAGTAGGGATATTACATATAACGGAATTCACCTACTTTGATGACGACTAAAAGCGTGGACTGGAAGAGTGACGGATTGGACGCCGGATCCAAAATGGAGGAGCTTGACTGGAACGACTGAAAGAGGCCAGTAATATCTCTACTCAGGGCGAAGTTATTTCGGAATAGAACCTGCCCCGGGCGTACTCTCAGTACGATAACGAGGATCGCGAGTCAAGATATTCACTTACAAGATTCGATATAGCAGTGTTGAAAAGAACAAGAAGGGTGTCCTCTTGTGCCGAACGCTCCAAACTGTGTACACCTGTCATTCGTCGTAATTCAGATTGAGCCGAACAACGGGCGATAGGTAGCATCAAGCTCACCTTCGAAATCCAGCGCTACTATAAGAGCGTCGTCGGTAGGAGAAACGGACAACCAGACTCCCTCTATGCAAGGTCAGTCATTAACTTCAATCACGAACACTCCAAAGACCGACCTGTAGTACGCATCGCACTCCCCGCAAAGGAGGTGTCTATGAGGTGATTCAGGCTAAAGCTTTTTCCCACGGATTGTTCGCCCATTGAGGATACGACTTTCACTGGCTGGGATTTCCGCAAGAGGGTCAGGATCATTGCTAGAACTACGACTGAGAGCTCACTTTCGAGGCCCAATACGACTGAAAAATCGACTCATACCACCCAATCGACAAGCTGTCTACGATTCTGTTGACTTCGGCTCCAAGCAACGAGACTTCGAGTTGTGTCGACAGAACGCCATCCTTGAGCGGGACAAATCTGTTATCGAGTGTGATCGCAACGTGGATGGGGATAAGACAGAGTAAGTCTGCCAGCCATTCGCCAGCTCGGAAACGGGAGACCGGCCATTCCGGACTGGACAGGAACGCGCCTGAAAATGAGGTGAAGGTCCGTGCGGAGACAGCGATACCTTTGAGTACATCGCCCGTCGGTTTACGTGACGTCTTTGTGAAATCGCGAACCATATCAGAAAAGTAAAAAGAAAATGGGCGCTGATCGTCGTCAGTAACGAACGTCAGCGTGCTCTGCTGCCGCTCGCTCGAAGACGTTATCGTGCGCCGTTTCACTGCTGCTACCACCGGGAAACGTGTCCAGACGTCAGAATGACAGTCAATCAAGCAGTTATGAGCTGTCTCTTTGCCATGGCTCGTTGGTGCCTTCGAACGCTCCTCTTGGAATGTGAACTCGGTCGCTTTGCACGTGATATCAAGGACAACAGATCGACAAGTCTGTGTGGTTACATCGAGACCAATGAGATGGATGTTGTTCCGATTTACGATAGACGTGAGAAGCGTCGAGTCGAGGTCGACAGGAAAATCAGGAAGTGTGATAGAAATTCCGTCTGTGGACGCGAATGTCGTCCAATGGTATGCCGTCACGGTGGACACGCCTTCTTTTTCTTGAATAACTAGCGCACATGATCCATCAGGGGAAGAGTAGACCGCGCGTGGCACCTGTGGTAGCTGTAGAGAGGCAGGTCTACGACTACGCGTCAGAAAAATCATAGAGGAAAAGTGAAGAGTCGCATATACTTAGGCTGTTGCATCGTCAAGGAGAAAATTCTGGCTTGAGCACTGGAATCCACGAATAGTATCTCTTCGCGACCATGAACAAAGCACGCGTGAACAATGGACTCCCTGTTGTTGTAGAAGGGAAGAAGGTCAATTGCGGATCCCACCCCTCGCAAGGACCCACGCTCATCCTCGAACGCAAAGATATGGAGTTTCATCTATCGAGTATTTGTTACATGAAGGTGAAGGAGACGGTCAGGATGAAAGACGTACCCTGGCGGATGAATAGACAGCTAACATGCGCTTTGACTCGTCAAGGGAAAAAAGGCAAGTTTCGCCGATCTTGTCCCGATGGAAGAGCCTTGCATACGATCGTCTATGTATGGCAGCATCGATGCGACCGAGACTCTCGACGTAGATTACGATATTTCCGTCAGGATCGACGAGGCCCACGAGAATTCGACCTCCTTCAAGAAGATGAGCATACCTTAGTAGCAAGGGTAAGTGCGGCCCGGGGATAAACGAGATCAACAGAAACCATACTTTACGACAGTCGATGAGGAGACGCGGAACGAATGAGTAAGTCGTTCCTCGAGGATAGGTGTCGGTACGTAAGATGGGTCGAGTTGCACTTTATGTTTCTCGTCTGCGCGCAGGTGCAGGAGATGAATACGATGTTCTATCTCGGCATCTCGTAGAGACTCTTGACGGCCACTGATATAGTAAGTATCTATTCAAGCGGATGAGACACGCCGATGTTGGAGAGAACTATTCAAACAAACCCCGGGAGTAGGATGATTTTCTGACTTCGAAGTGGTCGAGATAGACAGTCGTGCCTCTGCCCAACGCTAGGTCGTCAGCCCGTTTCGGGCACCATAGGGGACGTACGATGGGGAGCGCTGTGTAGATATGTCCTTGATTTGACGGACGAACTTGGACCACAGGATCTCTACTTGCCCAGCCTCCTCGATGTCCACTTCTAGTTGAACTTGTGTGTCACGTTCCTTTTTTTGCGTTGAAAGGAACTGCCGACTGATTGCGGACACCGAGGTGTCGACCTGCTTTATGAGGAAATCATAGGCTGTTTCCTCGACGTCAACGGCAGCCTCATGTAGATAATGATCGACGGGAATAGCCTTGAGGTCTAAAAGGAACTGAGAATCGGAGATCGATCTTGCACTTTTTCTGGCGCTTTGCCACAACTCTTCTTCTGAAGACCTAAAAAAGCCCAGTAACCGAGAAACAATGCCTTTGTCGTTCTTTTTAAATGTTTCAAGGTATGCCAAGGTGCTCTTTTCGTCCTGCTTGCTCAGGACAGTATCTGCCACGGACCGGGTCGAGTCCGCACTTGGACTTTTCGCATCCACCGAGTCCTTCGCGTCCTGGGAGTCCTTCGCATCTTGCGAGCCTTTCGCATTTTGCGAGTCCTTCGCATCTTGCGGACCCTTCGCATCTTGCGAGTTCGAATTCAGAAGCTGAAGGAATAATATACGTTTCTTCTTGAACTGAAATTCAGGGGCCTTCAAGCATTTCCCGAGGTCGGCTCCATGAATATTACCCCACAACGACTGCTCCAACTGTGGAAAAATGAGAAATTGGTTGCGAAGCCAATCTATGGCTTATGCTATTACCACCCGTTGGAAGACAGGAAAGAGGACAGACGTTCTCACTTTCGTCATCGTTAGAGTCACCTCTGGGGTCCGCCGGGTCGACAGAACTCAATTCGGGCGATAACTTCTCACGTTGAAGTGACCTATCATCGGTTATGACGGATAGCGCTCCGAGGGGTAGTCAATGCTCACGGAAATGTCTCTAGCAACTCGCTGACGACATGCCTCCTGGGCCGTATGTCCTCGGGGTCTTCTTCGACTTTCCCACGCATCGCCGCTTTCCGCTGGGCACTGATCCGCTGGAATCGACGCTCTATCTCGTTCTTGCCTCTCTCCCAAGCTTCGTACTCCTTCGGGAATCGTTTCCTGAGGCCAAACGCCGAGATCAAAGACCTCAGCGACGCGCTGTCGAATTTCTCGGGAAGACATAACACAAATTCTCTCCTGACGAGGTAGTTCTATTGAGATGTCGACCCGAACGGCAACAAAACTTACAAACGAAGCCTGATCTGGTCAGGGGTCTGATTATCGTAAGCAAATGGCTCGAGGGCTGTCCTCGCTGGCACGAATGTGGTTGTCATAAAACCTTGCACCTTCTCCCCATGAAGAAGCACTGGACAGGAGGCCCTTGGGTCGGTGTCCCACCCCGGTGGTGGAGCTTGATCAACAATAAGGGGAGAGGACATCTTGTGATGAACAGGAAACGAAGTTACTGTAGGGGAAAGGGCATTGTCATATGGTCGGCGTACCATGAAACCCTCTCGTACAACGACATTCTCTTCTTGATCCTTCGTTTTCGCCACCTCGAAGTGATAGAATCGGCTTGAGTCACCTTTCTCCGAGTCGGTCGATGCGCCGTCACTGTCGTCATCGTCGCCCTCCGTGTCTGATCCGTCACCGTCGGCACCCCACGCAATTGACCTTGTATGTTCACTCGAAAGCAAACAAACCAATTGGTCGCATAGTTTGCTCAGGTATCTAAATAGATTCAACTGATTAGGAATAGAAGATGGTTGGGGAGTTGACCGTACCGCATGAATGTCACTCGGTTACGCTGGACGGGCGAAGCCGCACGGTCGTCCCAAGTGGTATCTTCCGGCCAGTAGACGACATAGGCTTGCTCATCGGAGGTAGACAGGAATGAGCGCACAATATATAATCCCGATCTTAGAACTGGCTCAGAACTCCCAGACACCTGTCCATTCCGTGGCGCGAGCAATTCATGTGCGCTGTCCTCGAGGCGTTAGCCTACCCAGATGCAAAGCAAAGCAAAGCAAAAACGTACGTGTTGTCATCTACGGCCTTGATTTCACAGAGAAACCTCACGATCTCTTCTTTTGAACCATAGATCCCGAACGGCTTGAGAACAAGCTTATCCAGTATTTTGAAGTTGACTTTTGTGATGGAAGAATAAGCACCCGGGGAGAGCGTGTTGATGAATTCTTGGAGAGATTGTTGAGCGATGACAATCTTGTCGACTAAAATGTTATGAGCGTAGGTATAACTGATATGAAAAAACGGGATTACCGAGGCCGCTGCTGCCTTGCTCCGTGATTAAATCGAGAAGGGGATACATCCCTTTAACCGCGAAAGACAGATCATCCCTATGCTTGGCTGATTTCGTGGACTCCACTTCGCTGAGACTATCGGGTTCAGGAGTCTGAGGCTGGGAGCGCTCCACTGTCACAAACGTAACAAGTAAATCTCCCACACAAGCAGCGCACAGTAGAGGCTCTTACCATCTACTGGACCTGAAGACAGCAAGTCAGACACGGCGCTCTGATGCCATTGATAGCAGGCTATCTTACCATGTACGTCATTTTCAGTGTCGGACATGACAGATTCGAGCTCTGTCTTTCGTAACAAGGTTTTTGTGGATATTGCAGTTCAACGCAGTAAGAGAGCTCGGTGTTGTTGTCGAAGGAATAGTTTTGAAGATGTTGTCGATATTATGGGACGCGCGTCAACGATATCGCCCACAAATATTATCTTAAAGAACTGTGTGGCGCCGGGCGGTGACATTATTCTCACATTCTGGCTCATGATGGGAATGACGCATCCGTGCAGCCTTCTTTCACATCTTTCTCTTTCACAGGCAGGCAAGAGGGTGACACTTTCACAGAGAACAGCAACGTTCCAGAAAGACTCTTATCAGTCCCCCAATTTTCGTGACGTTATGCCTCTGAGGTATATACTGTAGGAAGGAAATGAACGGGTACCTGGGAAGAGGCGCTGCGCAGCGTTTCAAGTTGAGAGAAACTGGTGCCGAGGAGTGGGTGTCCTCCAGTGGGGGTGTTGTTGGCTCCATTTAGGCTGCGTCGGTCGACTCGGTGTTCGCATACTGGCAGTGCTGTAGTGGCAGATTAGAACGTGATGGTCGAGCCGCCTCCCTTCAATACTGTACCACAAACTGGTCTACGGGCAGCGTGACCAATTATGCACTTCACCTAAACTCCTCGATCCGACCGACTTTACTAGACGCAAGAATGGACGTCATTTAGTAGCGGACACCCTAGAAAGAAAGAGGAACTTGAAGGTGCGTGTGGGGTCCCATAAAGGGAATATAGTAATCTGACTCAGCAAAGCCCGGAAGTCACGAGGATCGGACACATATCTGCGAAGTCGCCGACTCTCCGCTGACAGGTCACGATGAAATTCCGTTTCCCTACCAAATGGCACTATCCTATCACTAGCCGCGTTATTAATGCTCGTATTACTCGTGACTGGCTCCGTAACTTTGTAGGACACTACATACAGAACTCCCCGCTGTCAAAGCTGGCACCTTTGACTGCAATTTTTACCTGCTCGTGAAGCGCTCGCAGGAGACGTCCGGTGTACCAGAGAAGGACATCGCGAAGGAGAATCTCGCAACGTTTTCTCCTGGAGGTGACCAAGAAAGGGCATCGGCTTGCGCTTGTAGCGGGTCATGTGGGCATATCCGTCACTACCGCAGTATCAGCTGAGCGGAATTCCCCTTTGCAGACTCTTCTAAGCTTAAGCTTCGATGCCTCACGAATCAACGATAGGATCTCGTAGTTCAGAAGTCGCGTGTTGGTCGCGTGATCAGCTGAGCGCCAATAGCGGAGAGATATCTGATCGCTCTCTGGGATTCTGGGCATCTGGCAGCCAAGACTCAAGATCCGATCAAAGGGATGACCTACACGCATGCTCTGTACCCCCTTTCCACGTCCTGCATGCTTCCATGAGGATAGAGTTCTGACCGCAGCAATGCAGGGGGCGCAACAAGCTGCGGCCCTGCAGCACTGTTGTTGGAGAACGTGTGAGCTCTACGGAACTTGCCGTTATCGCCGTTATCCCTCCTCGACCCTTGCCGCGACCTAATTGCTGATGAACCTCCTGTTCCTCGCTTCAGTTAGAAAACTCCTGGCACTAGCACGATGGTAGCGCTCCATAACGTACAGCGCACCCTTCGGCCTAGGGTGATGTATTCAGCTTATCGCAAACGCTACTACAACCAGTCCCTGGCACTTCCTGCGGAAGGCAATGTATCTTGCCTCGGTTCACGGCGTGCCCACAATAATCTTTGAGACTTCCTGTGACCGGCCTGAATCACTCGCTTGCATTGGCTTGTGTGGTCTTGCTGGGCCAGTCAACGCGAGATTTTGGCACGAAAAATACTGGATTTCCTTTCACATTTCTCAAGGATCTGACTGGCGTCCGCCACTCTGCAGAGGCATTGCACGACCTTTATATCACTACGCGCGAGCTCAGGCCCGAACCCACCCGCGATGTGTCAACCACGAGGAGTGTAGGGTATGTCCAGGTGCCTCTCAGGTATTTGATCAGGGGCTCTCTTCTCCCTGCCGCACTCCCGTGTGTGATCCGTAATGTAATCAACGTACAAACTTCTGTGAAACATTGTGATCCTATGCATGCGAGAATCTAGCCGCATCCCTACATGACCCCCTAGTTGTGAAGACTCAACGGGATACCCCAATATTGTGATACATGCTGTGAAGCATTGGTGATTATGTGCGGCGTACTCAGCTTTCTTGCCTCTTCACCAACATTTGACGTATCGACCTGCTGATGTTCAGCACTCTACACCTAGCGACCCCAGAGCCTTTATATACCCTTATGAACTCACTGCCGAGCCAATTCGTTCTCCTACCTCCTCAGAATACTTGTCCCTGCAGTCTGATACCATGGCGTTGACACTTCCCCAGTCCAACATTAGCCTTGGTTTTGCCCCGACCACCTTCACAACAGCACAACCCCCCATTTGGGCCTTTCGCCAGTCGTTCAAACCGGGGTCATGGCCGTCGACATCGGTAACTTCGTAGAGTTTGATGTAAATCGTGTTTAGACTGACTCGCGTATTCAGGGTGGTCCGTCCTGGCTCCCGCGACGTGATGCAGCTCCTTCCTCGAGCGCCGAATTTGCTGCCATGCTGCAGTTCCAATTCGACGAAGAAGATCGAATGCTTGCTGCGGAGCGCGCAGAACTCGCTGCTGCTGCGCAGCACGTGTTTGACTGCGGAGTGTGCATGGACACGCTTCCAGAAGAATCGATCGCACGCATCGATCCCTGCGGACACTCGTTCTGCAGGGAATGCGTTCGTTCGCTCATCGTGTCGCAGATTGAGTCGCGCCGCTTTCCAGTTTTGTGCCCAACGTGCAGCGCGGACCGGAGAACCGGCACAGAAGACACCGGAAGTAAGCATGATCGTGCGCATGCCATCGTGATCCTTGACTGATTTGATCCATCGCAGAGGTGACGCGAGAGCTGGTACTCGACATAGGAATCACAGAGGAACAATACGAGACGTGGGTTGAAATGGAGATGGCAGAATTCTTTGTTCTCCAACATTGCCGCAAGTGAGTGACAGGTGTAAAGATTCAAGTTGTTGTGGCTACAACTTACACCATATGATAGGTGCACCCGTTCCAGTTTCTTCGATCGAGAAGGGTTGAGCGAGGCACGGAACCTAAAGTGCCCCATGACTGACTGTAACTTTGTTTGGTGTAAGGAATGCCAGCAAGAGATCGTTGAGGATGGGCCAGAGCACTCGTGCGACGGTTCTTCGGAGATGACGCATCTTGTCCAACAACAAGGATGGAAGTATTGTCCAAGTAAGTCAATCTGCCTCCGCGTCTCAAGGTTCGGATGATAACACGTATACAGCGTGCAAGGTGCCATGCGAGAAGATCAGTGGGTGCAACTTCATGTCGGTAAGTCAAATAATGTGAACCTCCGGATTTTTTCTGTTGCATTGACGGTCTGTCGTCAGTGCATCTCTCCTGGGTGCAACACGTGAGTATACAGAATTCCTGAAGCGAGTAAATCTGGCTCACAACGCATGTTTTGAAGGCATTTTTGCTACAAGTGTTGCGAATTGATCGTTAAGTCAGCCGTCCCGGCGGAGATCGGGCAAGGAAAGGCTCAACATAACGCGAAGTGCCCTTTGTGAATGACTGCTAGCCCCGCTAGCGAAACTGCGATTGGAAAGCCAATCTGCGGTGTTCTTTCTCTCCTAGTCTAGGTCCATGACTCTTCCGTATTCGTGCGAATATTAATATAAGACGGGCGAATAAGACGAGCAATTGGAGAGAACCTCGCTCGTGTCTTCACTTGTTTCGCGTTCGACACTGTTCCACAGTGTTCACACTAGGACATGGGTGTACACCGTGACACCAACAACACGGGACGATAGATGTGATGTCGTCATACAGTATGGGTTAGGGTTGTCCTAACCGTGGGAAACACCAGTAGCCCTGAGCCCTGAGTTTCGTGTAGGCCCCATAACTCAGGCTATCCGATGTCGTGAACGGTGCTGCCAGTGCGTGCACAACTACATACCTACCAGTTCAGGAATGTAATGGTCGGAGAATTGGCTCACATCCCGCTTCCGGGTGGTCGCCTCATGTTTCTGTTATCTGGAATCTTCTTCCCACTAATGAGGATCGCGATCTTGATCGCGATGCTCTTCTATGCGCAACTTGGCCCCCATATAGCATTCGCTTCGGCGTTTTGTCTAAGATGTATGCAGTGGATCGAATTAGTCTACCCCTGTATGTCCATACCCTTTACCCCTCAGGAGCTACAATAGTGTACGTGGATACGGTATGGGAGGAAGATGCGACCAAGGACTCGGATGCGACTCTTCACCCCGATCGTATTCTCGGCATGCTGCGGTCTTCCAATTTCATTTCATCAAATCAGAGTGTGACTCCAGAACGGCTTCATGTGCCATTGGCAGGAGCATACAAGACCATTTATCACCCCTCCTTTCCACTGGACGTCCACCTTTCCAAGGGATTCCCTTTTCAGAGATCCATCCTTTGACGAAGAATGTCAACAACTGATAGTGGTAGGCTCTCGTTTCTGCATCTTAGGGCTGCGCATCCACAACTCTCCCGTCGTCAGGCAAAGCGATTGCGCCTAGCACTAAGCACGGAACATCTAGTAAATCTTATCTCTGGAATTGGGGCGCAGTGCCTGACCTACGCGTTACAGACCTAGCTTCAACTTCAGGTTCCAATTCACGGGTCGGCTTCCCCGAGGTAACCCGGGCTGTAAGGCGTTCAACCTTTCGAATTTGAGTTGTTGGATCCTCACGAATGCTCCTAGCAAGGGGATATGGATATAACCGAGTCATTTGTCGATGACGACACTGAATCTGATCGATTTGAGTCGCTCCCTGCGTCTCCGAACGCCGAAGAGTCCTTCTCCTGGGGGTTCAAAGGCAAGTTGGTGCACAATTCTCACATTGTCGCGGTGATTCATTTCTTCTTTGGCTCTTAGAACCCGATCCACTCCCCGGAGAAGACCTTTCCCCGGAACCATCTCGTCCATCTCGTCCTTCCTCTCGCTCTCCTTCTCCCTCACCATCCTTCGCCTCCGATTCTTTACATGGTAAGGAGCTACTACTGTACTTTTTCCGGTGGGAGACTCATCATCCCTTCCCTCGGTGTTAGCCGCCGCCTCTCCTCCTCAGTCGTCCACAGCCGAGATCGGTGGAATGGTAGCAACGGAACCAGCCCCTCCGCCCGAGGATCCGTCTTGTCCCATAAAAGGGATGTATCGCCTTCTCGATTTGATCACGGAACAAGGGAGCAGTGGCCTTGGTAACAGCCTTTTCGTAGTAATCTACACTACACTCACGACATCCCCACAGTTGATAAGATCGTGATCGCCCAGGAGTCTCTCCAGGCATTCATCAATGCGCTCTCCCCAGGCGCTTATTCTTCTATCACAAGGGTCAACTTCAAGATATTGGACAATCTATTGCTCAAGCCCATCGGTGTCTATGGATCGAGGGAAGAGATTGTGAAGTTTTTTCGTGAAATGGGTGCCGTAGATGTCGAAATGTGTGTCTATCCTTCAATACATCGCAGAAAGCTTACGTCGAAAAATCCATAGGGCGCGGCAATTGCTCGTTCCGCAACGTGCCTATACAGCTAGGGGAGCCGATCCCATTCTGAGATCGGGGTTGTATACCATGCGCACATTCACAACTACTACAGAAGAACAAACATATGTCTTGTACTGGCCAGAAGATACAACTTGGGACGACAACGCGGTCTCGACCGTCCAGCGCAACAGGGTTACATTCATGAGGTATGGATCAGTTTCGCGTCGCCTTCTGTTCCATTTCCATAATAGTGTCATGCGTAGATACCTCACCAAATTATGCGATCAACTCGTTTGTCTGCTTTCAGCTAAGCATTCACAAGCCATTGTGTGGGGAGACGAGGTCGACGACACGGACGACGCATCACTTGACTCAGAGGATGATGACTCTGACCGGCTTTATGACTTTATGGTTGCAAAAACGAATGAACAAGAAGAGGATGTCATCGCCCGCCAAGGATTTACGGTACGGTGTCTCATAACCTATGCTTTCCCCCGGTGTTGACTTCAATCATCGCTTGTTGCAAGATGAACTCTTCACGTCTTGTCAACCAACCCTCGCCACCCGACATGCACATAGACCCAAGCGTCTTATCTCCAAGGCTACTTTATGGGGAAACAACGCAGGGTTTCATGACTGCCGATTTCCGCCCGGCGAGGGCGACGGTCGAGCCGTTTGCTCACGACCATCAGAGCGCTTCCCAGATTCGTCTCCTTTTGTAAGCGTCTTCCGGTTATTATTCTCTAAGCTTCGCATTGAGGTAATTACACTCCAGCGAAGATGATGTTGTGTTGTGTCTCTCCGAGACGCTCGAAGACAAGGCTTTGAAGACCTTGATGCGCCTGGGCCTGAGTATTCGGTTCCCGGAAGAGTATGAGGCTTGGGAAAAACGGAGGGTCGAGATAGAGAAACGTTTCCAGAAAACCCTCACCCGGCGGCAAGCAGAGATCCATGTAAATCTTGAGCAAAATTCCGGAGACATACAGGCAAAAGTACGAGAAGCTGTGATCGGCGAAATTTTGAAAGCCTTTCCGTGAGCATTGACCATCTATTTGCGTCTGTCATTAAGTGAACTAAACATTCATTTTTGTCCCAACATCTTTAGAATGCTGCGGCGTGATGGCTTCTCTTCTGAATCAAGATCCGCCAACTCAATCAACTCCGGCGAAGCGGCAGGTAAGCCCGACTGCCTCACATCAAGTGTCTTCCTCACCCAGAGCATAGGCACACTCCAAGACCTATTTTCCATTTATCCGAAAGCGGCAACAACGTTTCGAGGTTCCATACGTGCCGCAAATCTCGACAAAGGCATTAAGTCAACAGACTTTCAGTTCAAAAAGGAGCGGATGCTAATATTGTACTATCTTCTCGAGAATTACGAGGGTTTGAACGCCAGCCAGACCCGCTCCCTGGGCGATGCTGTCCTTGTCGGCAGAGATAAGCAGAAAACCCTGGGACTCCTCAAGAGTTTCGCGAAGGGGGAAAAGAGCGGCTGGTTCTCAGTGCCCTGGGGGGGCAAAAAGCCCGCGCTTTCAAAAGAAGAAGCGATGTGGAGAGCCGCCAATAATTATGCAGCGTCAATTTCTGACTCGCGTTTCCTCTCACACGTGAAGAGAATTCCTGTCAGCGACTTTTTACACGATGCCGCTGTCGAGTGCGAGGAGACCGCATATGATTGCCTCACTACGCAGCTCGATTCCCTGGTGTCTGGAATTAGTCAGCAAATCCTTTCGACGCAGAAAGAAGAATGTGACAGGCAAGTGCAACGGAAAGTGAAGAGTGAAGAGGAAAAGGAACTCAAGGTCTCCCGGGCTGAGTTTGTCCAGCAAATAGAAGATCTGTGCAGAGAGCGTTCCAGATCGTGAGTGCCCTACTCTTCGTGGCTCAACGATGTTGCCTCACATAGCGCAGGCGTAATAGTATCTACATTGACGACTTTAGGACGAAGAAAGAGCACCAGTATGCCGTAGGTCTGTTAGGTTTCCTGGTTTAACGGAGAGCCTATCCTCATTGGCGGCCAGATTCATACATAATCAGCGGCAGAAAAGAAACTCTGCAAAACCAAGAGATCGAATATAAGATACACATTTTACGCTTACTCGCCGACCAAAGGCACAACCTGCAGCTCGACCCTTCTTATGTCCCAATCCCTGTCCTGAACGAGCGACTCTCTCAATCTTTTCACCTCCCTTCAGAGACCGTCGTAAAGTGAGTAACCAGTTGGTACTGCAAATAACTCTCCTCACCTTCGCTCATTTAGATACGCCCATCTCCTCGAAAGCGATCGAATTCTCTTGGGCCTCGTCGATGCTCAGGGAAACGTCATGATTCTCCTCGACCGTCTCAGTCGCATTGATGCCACCATACAGTCCCGGTCGCATGCTAAGTTCTTCCATCAGGACAAAATCGGTCACACGTGCCTCATTGCCTTCGATGAGTCGAAGCGTATGTTGGCTGTTTACGCATCCGCAAGAGTATGTCCTTCCTTGTGCTAATGTCTTGTGCCCGTGAGACCGACGTATCATAGATGCAACTCCATATCTTCGTATTCGATGAGGAGCTCAAGTCTTTGCGGGGACTTGGGACCCCAATTGACCTATTGCCGTTCTATAATCCGGGAGTATCCATTACACAAGCGTGTTTCGTCCACGGGAGCGAAGAGATCCTCTTCATAGACACGAATGCACAGGCGAGGATCTTCTCTCTGATTACGCTGCAGCCCAAGTACTCGCGATCCTTGCCATCTTGTCCCTTGCTGACGCCTCGTCATAGACCCGCTTCTCTTCAACTACCGCGGATACCACGCGCGATATACTCTGCCCCAGACGGATCATGCGTTCTCGTTATCCAAGATGAAGACGGCGAGCGTACAATAACAGCCTATCACTGGTCTACATTTGCATCCACCCGTGGAATTTCCGTTACACTCCCTGACTTCCCTGTCGATCTTGACGCAGCGCTTCTCACGTCGGTCGTTAATCGGAACAACATCCACCTCGTCGGTCTTGACCTAGATACTCGGTCTTGTCGATCTGTCGTTCTCGACATCACCCGGAAAGCCACAGAATTTACGTTCCAAGAACGGCGGTCGAAAGCATCATCACGCCACGGCAAACAGACGATCCACAACTGTCTGATCGATTGCCATAGTGATGTCTGGACACGCTTCCCGGTTGTCCCGGCGGTGAAGCGCCATACCATAACGTCTTCCAGCCGGCGGCTGCGGAAAACGCTGGTGTTCGTCACCGACGACCATCGGCGTCCATTTTCTTCCCATTTTTCCGATATCATTTCCGCCTTTGAAAGGACTTCGCGTAAGCCAACTGGCGACGAACTCAAGAGTATCGTGGTGTCCGCACGACCTTTCCCCTCTTTTACCCAGGAATTCCTATCCGGTCTAGACTGGCCGGTCTCGCGTTTCAGAGCCGGCGAGTGGCTAGCAGATCTGCTTTGCCTCATCCCCATCCATATCGCGATCACCCATGAGAATAGATTTGTTCCGCTCAAGGATGGCGTGGTATCACCTCAGCTAGAGAAATCATTGCTTGGGGCCGAAGTGAACAGAATTGTAGACAGTTTGTCTCTCGGGTGGTACGAGTCGATTTTCCAGTCTTATTGGGCCTCAAAGGTAGGACGTTCAATTTATGTCATCGGGAACGACGCTGACTGGATGGCTTGCCCCGATGTTAGCCGGTGAAGGTTGTATCGTCAATGGGAGAGCAGTCTGTCGGGAAAAGCTTCACCCTGAATCATCTCGTGGACACGTCTTTTGCGGGGAGCGCAATGCGTACAACAGGTTTGTTTCGAGCCGTTTACGATTCAAAATTAACAATACTAAGCGTACTTAGAGGGTGTCTGGATGTCCGTTTCACCTACGGAGGATGCGCTTATAGTAGCGCTGGATTTCGAAGGTGAGCCCGAATGCATCCCCTATCCGTTAAACATAAACTCAAATCCCACCCGCAACAGGCGTCCACAGTCTCGAGCGTTCAGCCCAGGAGGACACACTTCTCGTTCTTTTCAACACTGCTATTTCGAATCTCGTGAGTAAACAGTTACACTGTCGTTATTGCTTTTTCGATCTCACCTTAATTATAGGTTCTATTTCGTAACAACTTCGCTCTTAGTCGAGATATCAGTGGCCTCTTTCAGTCTTTCCAGTCCAGCTCGTCTGTATTAGATCCGGCATCTAACCCCTCACTCTTCCAATCAACGCTTGTGGTCATTATCAAGGTGCGAACGCCTTGTTCGGGCGGCGATACGGTCGCTCATATGACCCATATATATAGGATGTCATCGACTCGGACAAAGCTGAAGTGACGAGGGAGTAAGCGTATAATTCCTTCCCGTACGCTGTACTCCTCCACTAAATTTATCTAGGTTCGCTCTCAAATTCCAGAAGATCGTTCAAGATGAGCAAGACGCTAACTTCATTACCCGCCTTCACGCGGGGAAGCTGCAAATCATTCCATGGCCAGTGATAGAGTCGAGAGAATTTTACAGACTTTTTTCTGCTGTCAAAAAGAAGCTCGACCAACAGAGAACGTCACACAATACCGCCGGCGAGTTCTTGCATACGCTCAAGACGTTGATGGCGAAGTTGAAGGTCCGTTCGATATCGATCCGCTGAATCACCACTGACTAGCACCGTATATGTGCCGATAGGCAAACGACTGGGGAGCCATGTCACGTATGTTCCCGTGTTCTAGTGGTCATTCTCTCCTTAATGTCCATTTTAGAAACCATGGCCGCACATCGTGCGAATTCTCTCCTCGCAATCTTGCCCGTTGCTTTGGAGACCGGATACTCCGAAGTAGTTCCCGAGCTTGAGCCGCTTAAGGTACAGTAAGCATAAAAATAGCAGCGGGCAGCGTCGAACTGAAGTCGTCAGGGCTTCGACACGGACCTTGTGATCGAAGCAGAGGACACGGAAGCACGGTTTTTACTCGCAGGGCCGGACATGCCAGCCGCTGATCGCGAACACCGTCTTTCAATCCTGCGTGACTACTGGGATCGGTCCGGAACCCGGCAACATGTCGATGACTCGGAATGGATTTCTGATCTTGTGCAGTACCTGACTCGTCTCGTCGACCTACGTGTTGCCCACGTCGACAAGTGGCTAAAGTCGAACATACAACGTTTTCAGGCCGAGCATGCAAGCATCGAAGAGCTGCGCCGAACGTTCAACAGCGCAGTGATAGACCTCCGGGCCGGCGTCCAGCTCTGCAAGTCACAATGTGCCGACTGTAACCTGTTTTGCATACAGAGCCGTTTTCACGAAGGCGACCACGATTGCTTGACGAGTCACGAGTGCATTCACGATTGTACCTTCTGCACCCAGGAGCTGCTTGCTGCGAGAATTTGCGGTCAAACGTAGGTCCAGTCAACATATTTGATGATAGACCATGCTAACTTGATGCCGTCTCTCAGTGCGGGTCACTCTGGAGATCATGTGTGAGTTTCGGGAATCCCATAATTGAGGTTTCACCGCTCATCCCATCTATCGCACGCTAGGTGCCGCGTAGATGCTCATCTGTGCGGACAGCCTTGCGGACTCTCCGGAAAGCAAGGCTGCGTTGACAAGTGTGTCAAGGTGAAGCCCTCCGTTCCTGCTAGTTTGCGCAGTCTAACTATTCGTCTCTCCTCAGCCGGTCTCACATGAAGGCGACCACGTTTGTTCGGCACCGGTCCATACGTGTGGCCAAGTACGTTTTAGTATTAACCCGGCTTTCTGGACCTTGACTCAAGTGGGCTCCTAGCCATGCGATTTAGTCAACTTGAGGCTGCCGAACGGGAAATTATTTACGTGCTCTGGGATATGTCGCGTGCCAATGTGAGTTATCTCACTCCCAGCCGACGATTCTGACAGAATACTGTTTAGATTTGAGGAGCACACTGTTCACGCGTGTGAACATAGACTCTGCCCTATCTCTTGTCAACTGTGCAAGCGGCTGTGCAGCGGAGACCACTTGCATGGCCTATCTCGTGATGAGAATCACATTTGCGGGTATGCTCACTGCTATCTTCCCATTTCCATGCTATTCACTTCGACCTGTAGCCAAGAACACTCGTGTAGTGCCTTATGTTCAGCTGCGGGCATATGCCAAATCGATACAACTCCGCAGTCCATCGAAGCTACGTTCACTGGGAGGCACGAAACGTTTCAGTACACCAAGGTAAGCGCATGTCAATCGAAACAGTGACATCGATATTTTTACAGAGGCAACTAGTATACTCAAGGTGTGTAACCCCGCACCTTATGTTACCCCCCTGATGGTACATCACTTCAGCTGCCAAGCGCCTCCGTTGCGTCAAAATGATTGAGCCTGGGGAGATCGAACACGAAGGCCCTCACATCCATAGCAACGAAGAGCAGCCATTCCACTTTTGCGAAAGCCGGTGAGCCAGCAATATAACCCCACTTTTGGAAGCGCTTATCGGTTTTAGATGCGAGACTTGTGGTTATCTCTGCACACTTCCTTTGGGTTCGGCATCAACTGCTTTTCATGTTCGCCTCAAGCTAACTCGAGTTCAGGACATACTCAGCAGGAGCACGAAACCCGCCACGGGTCTATGTCACGTACACGATGGGCGATTGATGGCCCGGAGGGGAATAGCGTTGAGTTGGACGGACGTAAATTCTCATCGAACGATGACGGTGCTCCTATGTTGTGCAATTTGGTATGCACATCGATGGGGAGGCACGTGCACATCGACTACTGTCGCGGCGAACCACACGATAATCCCGAAATCCTACATATTAACGAGATAATGGTCCCAAACCCTGACCAAGAGAAGGACTGGATCACACACGGCCTTCACTGGCGCCGCATGGGTGAGTTCGTCACGCGAACTTTCCGGCTAGTCTTGCTCATGAGATTCCCAGGTTTCAAAGGTAACAGAAACCACGATTGCGCGGGATATATTTAATGTTTAGCTGGCTCTCTAGATCCCTATCCTCGTGAGGATCAAGCGAACTTTGCGAAGTGGTACGTGGACCAGTGTCGGGCTTACGCCAAGCCTTGCTGAATGCTTTTCCGATAGCGATGCGATGTGCCCAGGTAATGACTCTTCTTGTGCGTTTTCCAGCGCTGAACCCAAACTACCAAGGGCCCGAGCATACCGTCGAAGTGGGCGGTGCCAACGCACAGCCTTCGCGTTGCACGTTTTCAATATTCCACCCGCCTATTGATGCTGCAAACGCGCCTGCTCTTGGATACGCGTCGAACGACGGTCATCACTTCGGATGCAGGAATCCCATAGTAATGCAGCAAGCATTCCACGTGTGAGTAGTCCATCTTCCTTGTATCACCAACTTACCCCTGATCCCTTCACTCCGCAGCATATTCGTCATTGACAGGTTAGCTTTGCTGAACCTCTCCTCATGAAACCATGACTTACAACCGAGAATCAGATCCGGATCTATGTGCCAGCAAGACCGACAGCCGCTCCCTAACTCAGCGGGGATAGAGCGTATCGTGCCCACGGCAAATGATCGACTTGGTGCCGTTCTTTCGGCTCTCTACAGTTTCTGGATCGCGCGCCAAGCGGCAGTGGATCGTAACACGCAGGTGGGCGGAGGTAGGAGGGATGCGTACAGCTTGATTTTCTTCAACCATGAACCATCGACGTCCATTGAAAATGATTTCACGAGCTCTCCTGACGAGTTGCTCACTTCTGCCTTACAATTTGAAGCCGATGGCGGCACGGATTTCACGAGCGCACTAGAGAGTGCACAGAACGTCATGACTTCACAGTGGAGCACGGAAAGGTACGGATCGTTCCCCACGCAAAAGTTTGATGCGATTCTCAACAGACAAGCTAATATGCACCGTAGAACGCCCGTCATGATTTTCTTGTCGGATGGCGAGGACTATGTGAGGGATGAAGCGATATATGACGTCTGTCGCGATGCCGTGCGCCAAGGGTTTGTTGATTTCCATCCCAAGCGTTACCTTCCGGAGCGACTGACGACGCAAACGCTAGGCGGCCGCTTTCGTTCCACACGGTCTCTTTCGGACAGGATGCTACGTCATCTTCGCTGCGTAGGATGGCGCAGATCGCTTTGGAAGTGCAGAACAACGCGCCGCACGATCCTCTGCTCCCTGCCGGGGCTAACGTTCCATCGTCTTATACGGAGGCTCTCGACACGGTAAGCCTGCCAAAAGCGCTTTTTGTTGCTCGGTGACCGACTTACGATTGTAATCAGGTCCGCCTGGCGGAGACGTTCCTCGGAATCGCTGAGTCATTGAGAAAGCCCCGAGGCTTCTTGTTCTCATCTCACTGAATTTGTGTTCGGTTTCTCTGAATTTGCGTGTACTGTGATCATTTGTCCTAGGCTTGTTGCGTTGCCTTTTCATGTATGTTATCTCTGCGTTGTGGGGGACGAGTGCATTTATTTGTGTAGCTACTGGGGAGTAATTTCGTTAATGAAAGTCTAGTTGTACTGTTTGCTGGTATTTTGTGGCAGTTGGCCTCGCGTCCGTACACGGATGATATTGATGTTGGTTATGGACAGTCGGGCGGATGTTTCGGAACACGCGCGGAGGCGAACTAGATAGACACAGAAAGACTCAGGGATCGCACGCGTGTATGAACGATAACTGTATTTACCTAGATAGACACGGAACAACTATCTGGGTGTGAGCGTACTGTAAGGGTGCTGGGATAGGGAACGTTCTCACCTCAGGGATCGCGCGCGTGTACGAGCGATAACTGAGGTGTACAGAGTAAACTAACGGGGGTATTTAACTGCGAGACAGGAATGATTGTACTAACGAATGAAACTAACTAATTAGCAGCTGTGCTAATGAAGTGTCAGACTAAAGGAACGGTCTATGTTAGTGAGGGTACGAAAATAGTTCGACAGCGGAATAGTATCCGTGCAGGGTCGCGCCGCACTTCGCGCGCGCTGGAATCTCAACAATTGAGACAATAATAAAACGAACTACTGCGCATATTCAGACTAAATACCTCCGCCGAGTATTGGTCCGACCCTGACACAACACATCATACGAGAGCCTAAGTCTCTCCTGAGAGCTAGTAAGCGCAAGAGTCGCGTTTCGCGTGTGCAAGCGCGTCGAACATTCCACCACACACATAAGACGCACCGTCAAGCGCCGTAATGCACGAAGTTCACCCGGACCCATCGTTCCAGGGTGATTCCTCTCTCCTCTCTCGTGTTTTGTATCGCGTCCCTCAGCGCACCCGCAGATCGCTCATACCATGGCATACCTGCCTCTTGGCTAGAGAACACCGAATTGTAGAAGCTCTTGGCCAGGTCTCGTCCGTTCGCATCCGCCACTTCCCACACAATTCGGACAACGCTTCGGAATCCACGGTGCTGCACCTCCGCAGTAAGATGAAGCACCTCGTCAGCGATTCTCTTTTCCATGATTCAGCAACGTGACAGCAAGAAAGGAATGTGAATTCGGCATCCGGAAGTTGAGAACGTACAATGTCTAGCAGCGTGAGACGCGAGCCCCCGTGATGGTTGAATGAAGCCCCGAATGGCTTTCCCGCCTCCAGCACTCCGTGGAATGTGAAGCTGACCGCCTCGGAGGCCCTCGACCACGGAAGAGGGCGTGGCTTCACTTGAGACCCGGCCCGTCGCCGTGACCTGTGCTTTGAACGCTTGTATCACCTTGACCTCTCCGTTCACGCCTGGAAGAGAATCGTCTGGTTGGGCAACAAGGAGTAACGACGGCTTGCCCAGCATCTGTGAACCTGCGGTGCGAGACTCGACGAGTGCAGAGAGAAGTGGTGGCTATGAACGAATGCAGTGATCCGAGAAATATCGCTCGGAAGTATCGCCCGATGGGATTGGACCCATCGCGTGAAGAGGAAGAGAACAGAAGACTGACGTTGGACACCACCAGATTCGAGATTGCTCTGGTATGCCTAACATCCGAAGCTTCTCAACAACGGGTTCTCCAACAAGCTCGTAGAGGGGCTCTACGAGCTTGTTGGAGAACCCGTCGAGGCCATAAGTACGGAACATAGAGCATCCTGGTATTCGTTCGAGTTGAGATCATGCTTCCGCACTTAATTAGCTCATCCTGTAGTTTGTTAGTGCGATCGTAGAAACCATCTGTGGTAGGAATGGAGCAAGGAAGGGAATTGTGGAAGAGAATAAAGATAGCAGAGCGCCATCTAGAATGGTTGATAAGACTCATGGGGCCACGCGAGGCGGCAGAGCGGAGAGTGGTGAAAGATGGCAATCCTTCCAACCCTGGACCATGACTGTCTTGGATCTGTGCATCCCACTACTCCACCGATTTCCGCTGCTTAACCACAAGGCTACTGAATGGATTGTCCAATCTCTGCCTTGAGCGACCCCATCCTCCATTTCTAACCTCGCACTCAGTGCGATGGATATGGCTAGCGCCTCGAACTCTTGATTGATCTCGGCAAAGGTCATCCTGATGAACTTTGCCTGCACGGGGCCAAGCACGGGGCTACATGTGATATCAAGCCGTTGGTTCACCTTACAGGCCTCGCTGGCTTCATGGTTGTACGCTAGCTCTCTACTGTAGGCCGATTGCCTATCGATACCGCTGCAGATGCGATATGAGAACGCTCACCTATAACAAGTCCAAACCACCAACGCCAACACCGACACCATGTTGTCCAGCCATAATGCATGATGCCACGATAGGCTCTTATCGTTATCAGACTTATAAGCAAAATCACATCGTTGCAGCAGTTCTATCTAGGTGTTAATACAAGTACTCCAACTGTGACCATGCACGAAAGTAGAAAGACCCAGGCGAGTTTTGTGTTCGCCTGAAACCCAGATATTCCCCGGGCGGTGAAGATTTGGCCCATGTAACGGCGGGATTCACATTAGAAATTCATCGTTGCTACCGCACATCCATCCCTCATCATTTATCTTAGATTGGTTAGTGGGATCAACCTGTCCAGTAGTTTCTGTCTCCCCTATCATGGCGTTCCACAAACGAATTGCTTGATCGTCCGAACCTGAGACGATGTGTTGGCCATCTGGAGAGAATGCCACAGACGGGACCCAATCCGAGTGTCCACTAAATGGGCCCACCACTGTCTCTCCCGTCATTGCGTCCCACACACGAATCGTTCGATCGTTCGAGCCTGAGACGATGTGCTGGCCATCCGGAGAGAATGCCACAGACGGGACCGAAGACGAGTGTCCACTAATTGGGCCCGCCACCGTCTCCCCAGTGATGGCCTTCCACACACGAATTGTTCTATCGTCCGAGTCTGAGACGATGTGCTGGCCATCTAGAGAGAATGCCACAGACATAACCGAATCCGAGTGTCCACTAAATGGGCCCGCCACTGTCTCTCCCGTCATAGCGTTCCACACACGAATGTTCTATCGTCCGTACCTGAGACGATGCGCTGGCCATCTGATGAGAGTGCAATGGAATTGACTGACCGAACTCCCAACATGTGAAATCACCATCTCTGATGATGGCCAATGAGATAATCGCCCACTTTTGACACGCGGTATTCGAGGAAACATGCTTGAATAACGCATAGAAACAAGAGAAGAAGTCGGTGCAAATGGAAAAGTAGAAAGATGGTCATGGGGAGCACTCTTTGCTGTGGCTATCCCAAAATACCGCACAAACGCAGACGCATCATTGATGAATGCAGTGAATTTCTCTAGCTCTGTCTGAGAAACCTGTTGTGATTGTTGTGATTAGTTGTATGTCTGCCTCGCAGAACATATATTCCGACTTACAATTCGACCAGAGGCTAGCCATACATTCACAGATGACAACGCTGGCAAAGCAAGATGCACATTGCTCGTCAGGCTAAGGACCTCCAACCAAAAGAGGAATGTCGCTTGGAATTTCGTCTCGAAGAAAGCTCGGAGTTTCCAAAACAGATCAGTTTCAAAATCAAGGTGTTCTAGATGGTCATCGTAAAAACGACAGGCATACAATAGAGCAGGTGGGAGGTAGCTCTTGAATTTTCGCATCGTTCCCACGGACCGGACCGCTTACCGCTACTCCGATTTAAACTCCGCTTTCTTTTAAATTTTCTGATCTTTTATTTTATTTCCACAGAGTAAATATACAATAATAAAAATAAGTGAAAA
>WNGR01001460.1_pt1 | contig 33362 bp, 36 predicted proteins | sample 5407581 | NCBI WGS metagenome assembly WNGR01 (sample SAMN13153383, study PRJNA577476) | soil metagenome | isolation source: 80 cm soil or saprolite under Garry oak tree replicate 2 | place: USA:California | collected 2016-06-15
GGCCAAGGGGGTACCAGCTTCGACGCGCTCTACGTCAACGTCAACGGGGAGAGCGGGTACTTCGACCGGTCCCTCAACGTCTACGGCCGCGAAGGGGAACCGTGCCGCCGGTGCGGTACCCCGATCCGCCGCGAATCCTTCATGAACCGGTCCTCCTACTCCTGCCCCCACTGCCAGCCCCGCCCCCGGAAGCGGCGGGCTCAGGCCGCCTCGGCGGGCTGGATCTCGTCGACCTCGTAGGTCATCAACGTCGGCTCTTCCGCCTCCGGGTCGACCTTGAACTCGACCGTGACCCAGACGGTGCGCCATCCCGAAACCCGGGTGACCTCGCCGACTGCCCCGTAGCCCCCGAAGGGGACGATCACGTGATCGCCGACCTGCGGCCACTTCCGCCTCGGCACTTCTCGCCTCCTTACCAACGTGGGACACCGAATGAGCGATGAACGTAATGCCCGATTACATGGTCCATGCCGGTCGCCAGCCCGTCCAGCGCGATCCGCCATCTGTGGATAAAGGGCAGGGTCAGCAGCCAGCCGTTCGCCTGGACCTGCCGGACGCGCTGGCCGTCGTCGTGGACAAGGCCGTTGCGAGCCGTGTTCAGCAGGCTCAACTGCTGACGCCATCGTGGCGTCCGGCTGGGGTACCGCTGCTGCAGCTCGATCCAGAGGTTCATGTCGAACAATTCGAAGTCGGCCCGAAGTGCGTCGGGATCGGCGTTCCCCCGGTCGAGCCGCCGGCGGGCCCGGTAGGGAGCGCGCAGGGACGCCTGGCGGGCGGGATGGTTGGGGGCGAGCGCGTGGACCACCACCTTCGACGTTTCGTCGTGGAGGTCACGGGCGAAGCCCTGGAACTCCGATGCCAACCGCAGGATCAGCGAGTGGTTCAGCTCGTCGGTGATCCAGCGCCGCCCGGAGTTCGCCCCCCGCACGGTCCGATGCGCGGCGAGCAGCCGGTCGAGGCGGGTCGCTCGGTCGGTCTTGCAGTCGAGCAGGGCGTTGGAGGGCACGCCTGACCACATTAAGGACAGGGAGCCGGCGCCAGAAAGGCCCTGTGGATAACTCCGCCGCATCCACCGGCCGAAGGGAGAGGACCGCGCCGAGCCGGCGACAGTCCGTCATGCCGCCGATACCAGCGCCTTCTCGTAGAGCTCGCGGTGGCGGTCCAGCATGGTGCCGAGGCGGAAGCGGGTACGGGCCCGGGTCCGGGCGGCGGTACCGAGCTCGCGACGCAGGCGCGGGTCGGTGAGCAGGGCCACGCAGGCGGCGGCGAGCCGTGCGGGGTCGCCGGGTGGGACCACCTGCGCACCGATGCCGACGGCCGCCGCCAGGCCGCCGCTGTCGGTGCAGACGGTGGCCCGGCCGCAGAGCATCGCCTCGATCAGGGGGTACGGCATCCCGGCGTGGGTACCGGAGATCGCCAGCGCCGTCGCCATCGCGAACAGCGCCCGGTACCCGGTGACCGGCCCGCTGAAGCTGACCCCCTCCGGCCGCGGGGCGCCGTCCGGCGCGGAGCCGATGACGACCAGCCGGGCGGCCGGCACCGACCGCCGGACGAGTCCGAAGGTCGCCAGAGCAAGGGGCAGCTCGGCGGGCTGGCCGAGCCAGGCCAGTACCGGCTGGTCCGGCTCGTCGCGCAGCGGTGGATGGTCGTGCGGGTCCACGCCGGGCGGGATGACGGTGACCCGCGCCCGGTCGGCCCCGTGGTGCAGCGCCCAGCGGCACATCCGCTCGCTGGGCGCAGCGATCGCGGCCGCCTCGGCGTACCCCAGCCGGGTCACCGCGCTCAGGAAGCGCACCAGGACCGCGCGGGCGGCGGGCTGCGCGGCGAACCGGTCGAGCAGCGGATCGGCGAGGTACCCGTCGTGCCCGGTGAACAGGTACGGGACACCGCGCCGCCACTTGCCGGCCACCGCCACGAGCACCGATCGTCCACTGTGGACGCAGTGCGCCACGTCGACCTCGGGTACCGGCGCGGCCAGCGCCCGTACCACCGACTCCAGCGCGACCGCCGCGCTCTCGGCGTCGCGCAGCGTTGGCCGCGGCAGGTGCTGGTCGGGCGTGGCCCGCCACGCGTCGAGCAGGACGGCGGCCAGCGGTACCCCGCCCAGCGGGTGGGTACCGTCGGCGGCCAGCCCGGTCAGCCGGCGCAGCCCCGAGCGGAACATCGCGGCGCTGTGTTCGGTGTCGTCGAGCATGCCCCGGCAGAGCAGGACCGCGGCGTGGGTGGCGAGCCGGCCGTGCTGGCGGATCTCGGCGGTGCGCGCCGGCCCGACCGGCGGCGGCCCGGTCAGCGGCACCGTGCTCGCCTGGGCTACGTTCGGGGGCAGCCGGTACCGCGGGGCGGGTGCGCCGTCGACGAGGCTGACCAACCAGAAGGCGTGCTCGCCCAGTCCGCGCACCAGCCGGTGGCACCAGGTGCCGACCGCGCCCGAACCGTACGGGTAGGAGCCATCGTTGATCAGAGCGATCCGCATGCCGCCTCACCCCGTGAAGGGCAACGAGGCACGGCGGGGAAAAGGACGGCTTGTCAGCTTATCGACCCGACTCGCCCAAACAGTCGTGTCACCCGCCGAAGTCCGCCGTCCAGTACAGCGTCCCGTCGGCAGCCGCGACGATCCCGACACCGACCGCCTTCATGTCACAATCGTGCAGAATGCCCCGTTCCCCGGGGTCTGCCGACCAGGCGTCCAGCGCCACCTGTGCGGTCCGGTACCCGGAGCCGACATCCTCGCCTTTCGGGTGGCGGTACCCGGCCTTGCGCATCCGGTCGTTCGGGCTGCTGCCGTCGCTGCCGTCGTGGCCGACGAAGCCCTTCCCGGCCATGTCCTCGCTGTGGTCGCGGGCGGCGCTGTGCAGGTGCCCGTCGTTGTGCAGCTTGTCGCAGCCGGCGCCACCCCGGGCGGCGTTGATGAGCTGGACGAGCTGGTCCTCCAGTACGGACGTCCGCACGCTCGCCGACGGGGCCGGCGCAGCGGCGGAGTCCGCCGGTACCGGCGGGGCGCTGGGCCGCGGACCCGGGCTCGCCCTGGTCGCCGGCAGGCTGTCGGTCCGGGTCGGTTCGGCGGCCAGCGGCGCGACGAGGACGAACGAGATCCCGAGAGCGGCCAGGACGCCCGCGGCCAGCGCCGCCCACCCCAGCGGGCCGGTCGGCCGCCAGCGCCACAGCGGCGGGAGCCTGATCAGCACCGGGCCGACCGTACGCGAAGCTGCCGTTATCGGGCAACGCTACCTTCCACCCGCCGGCCAGCCGGTTCCGCCGGCCGGACGGGTCACCCGGAGGTGTGGACGAGGCAGACTTGAGTCAGGTGGACTCAATGTCCGGCTTGACGAAGAGCGCCGGACGGCACACTATAGAGGAGTCGCCAATCGCGCCCGACTCTGTTCTGCGTCTGTGATAGGACAGTGGCCTGCAAGCTCGCGATGGCCGGCCGTTCACGCGGCGCATATCAAGGAGAAGATATGGCGAAGGCCCTCTTCGGCCACGTGGGTAGTGCGCCCGATCGGCGCCTACTTGACGAGGTCACTCAGTTGCGTGCCAAGGTACGCTCCATGGAGTTCGAGGTCGCTCGGCTCCGCGCCGAGAATGATCGGCTGGCCGCTGCGGCCCACGCCGATGAGCTGCTCCGGCTACCTGAGCCGGCGCTCACCTGACCCGGTGGCACCGGTCACCCCGGTGCCTTTCATACCCTGACACGCTCCACTAAACCGAGCGCGCCGATACCCCGATCGCGGGGTTCGGCGCGCATCTCTTTGTCCCGGGGTACCCTGCCGAAGGACGAGACCCCACGACACGCGGAGAAAAGTGCACCTCAAGAGTCTGACGGTAAAGGGATTCAAGTCCTTCGCCTCCGCCACGACGCTGAAGCTGGAACCGGGGATCACCTGCGTGGTGGGCCCGAACGGGTCCGGCAAGTCCAACGTTGTCGACGCCATCGCCTGGGTTCTCGGCGAGCAGGGTGCCAAAGCCCTGCGCGGCGGCAAGATGGAGGACGTCATCTTCGCCGGTACCGCCGGGCGGCCGCCGCTGGGACGGGCCGAGGTCACCCTCACGATCGACAACCACGACGGCGCGCTGCCCATCGAGTACACCGAGGTCTCGATCACCCGCCGGATGTACCGCTCCGGCGAGAGCGAGTACGAGATCAACGGCGACTCCTGCCGGCTGCTGGACATCCAGGAGCTGCTCTCCGACTCCGGTATCGGCCGGGAGATGCACGTGATCGTCGGGCAGGGCCAGCTCGACGCGGTCCTGCACGCCAAGCCCGAGGACCGGCGGGCGTTCATCGAGGAGGCGGCCGGCGTCCTCAAGCACCGCAAGCGCAAGGAGAAGGCGCTGCGGAAGCTCGACGCGATGCAGACCAACCTGAACCGGCTCACCGACCTCACCGCCGAGCTGCGCCGCCAGCTCAAGCCGCTGGGCCGGCAGGCCGAGGTGGCCAGGCGCGCCGCCGGTATCCAGGCCGATCTGCGCGATGCCCGGCTCCGGCTGCTCGCCGACGACCTGGCGACCCTGCGCGAGACCCTGGACAAGGAGATCGCCGACGAGTCCGCCCTTCGTACCCGCCGGGAAGAGGTCGAACGGGAGCTGGGTACCGTCCAGGCCCGACTCGCGCGGCTGGAGACCGCGCACGCGCTGGACGCGCCGCTCCTCGCCAAGGCGCAGGAGACCTGGTACCAGCTCTCCGCGCTGCAGGAGCGGTTCCGCTCGACCGAGCAGCTGGCCAGCGAGCGGCTGCGCCACCTGTCCGCCACCGGCGAGGACGAGCGCACCGGCCGTGACCCCCACCAGCTCGCCGCCGAAGCGGAGAAGATCCGCGCCCAGGAGACCGCGTTGCGGGCGGCGCTGCAGGCCGACCAGGCGCACCTGGCCGATGCGGTGGCCCGCCGGCAGGGCCTGGAGCGGCAGCTCGCCGACGCGGAGAAGGCCCTCGTCGAGGCGGTCAAGTCGATCGCCGACCGGCGGGAGGGCCTGGCGAAGCTGACCGGGCAGGTGGACGCCGCCCGCAGCCGGGCCGCCGCGGCCGAGGAGGAGATCGAGCGGCACGAGACCGCGACCACCGAGGCCCGGGAGCGCGCCGAGCTTGCCGAGGCGGCGTACGAGACGGCCCGCGCCGAGTCCGAGGGGCTCGACGAGGAGGATGCCGAGCTGGTCGAGCGGCACAGCGCGGCGCTGCGGGCGTACGAAGTGGCGCAGGCGCGCGAGAAGGAGCTGGGGGACGCCGAGCGGCAGGCCGAGATGGAGGCCTCCGAGTGGGGCGCCCGCGAGGAGGCGCTCGCGCTCGGGCTGCGCCGCAAGGATGGTGCCGGCGCGCTGCTCGCCGCGGGGGACCGGGTACCGGGGCTGCTCGGCAGCGTCGCGGCGCTGCTGGCGGTCGAGCCGGGGCACGAGGCGGCGCTGGCCGCCGCACTGGGCGCGCTGGCCGACGCGGTGGCGGTGTCCACTGTGGACGACGTGACTGCGGCGGTTCGGCTGTTGAAGGCCGAGGACGCCGGCCGTGCGACGCTGTTCGTGGCCTCGCCCGACGGGTCCAACCCGGGCCGCGCGGCGCTGCCCGACGGCGCCCGCTGGGCTCTCGACGTCGTGCGCTGCTCCGACGGCGTGCGGCCGGCCCTGGAACGCGCGCTCGGCGACGTGGTGCTCGCCGCCGACCTGGACCACGCCCGGAACCTCGTCGCGACCCACCCCGACCTGCGCGCAGTGACGCCCGACGGTGACGTGGTGGGGAACTGGGCGGCCGCCGGCGGCTCGACCAAGGCGCAGAGCTACATCGAGGTACAGGCGGCGGTCGACGAGGCCCGGCAGCGGCGCACCGAGGCGGCCACCCGGCTGGAGGAGCTGCGCGCCCGGCTCGACGGCGCGCGCGCGGAGCTGGCCGCCCGCGAGGACGAGGTGGCCACCGCCGCCGAAACCCGGCGCCAGGCCGAGGGGCAGCGCAACTCCGCCGCCCGGCGCCTCGCCGAGCTGGGCGCCGCCGCGAAGTCCGCACGGGCCGAGGCCGACCGGCTCGCCGCCGCGTGGGCCAGCGCCGAGAACGCCCGCGAGCGGACCCTGGTCGGGCTCACCGACCTGGAGGAACAGCTGCGCGCCGCCGAGGCCACCCCGATCGAGGACGACCCGGACAGCGCCGAGCGGGACCGGCTGGCCGCGCTCGTCCCACAGGCGCGGCAGAACGAGATGGAGGTGCGGCTGTCCGTCCGTACCGCCGAGGAGCGGGTCGGTGCCCTCGCCGGACGCGCGGACGCGCTGGCCCGGCAGGCCGCCGCCGAGCGGGCCGCCCGCGAGCGCGCCGCCGCCCGCCGGGCCGCCCGGGCCCGTGGCGCCGGGATCGCCGGGGCGGTCGCCGCCGGGGCGCGCATCGCCCTGGAGCGCATCGCCGTCTCGCTGGCCACCGCCGCCGCGCAACGCGACGAGATCGCGGCCGCGCGGTCCACCCGGGAGGCGGAGCTTTCCGAGGTACGGGGATCCGCCGGGCGCCTCGCCGCCGACCTGGACCGGCTGACCTCGGAGGTACACCGGGACGAGGTCGCGCGGGCCGAGCAGCGGCTGCGCATCGAACAGCTGGAGGCCAAGGCCGCCGAGGACTTCGGCGTGGACGTGGACACCCTGCTCGCCGAGTACGGGCCGGGCGTCGAGGTACCGCCGACGGCCGCCGAGGTCGCCTCGGCCGAAGCCGCGGACAAGCCGGTACCGCAGCCGGTGCCGTTCGACCGGGCGATGCAGGAGAAGCGCGCCGCCAAGGCCGAGCGCGACCTGAACCTGCTCGGCAAGGTCAACCCCCTGGCGCTGGAGGAGTTCGCCGCGCTCGAGGAACGGTACAAATTCCTCTCCGACCAGCTGGAGGACCTCAAGGCGACCCGGCGGGACCTGCTGACCGTGGTGAAGGACGTGGACGACCGGATCCTGGAGGTCTTCGAGTCGGCGTACCGGGACACCGCGCGCGAGTTCGAACAGGTCTTCGCCACGCTGTTCCCCGGCGGCGAGGGCCGGCTGATCCTCACCGACCCGGAGGACATGCTGGGTACCGGTGTCGACGTCGAGGCCCGGCCCCCGGGCAAGAAGATCAAGCGGCTGTCGCTGCTGTCCGGCGGCGAGCGCTCGTTGACCGCGGTCGCCCTGCTGTGTGCCATCTTCCGGGCCCGGCCGAGCCCGTTCTACATCATGGACGAGGTCGAGGCGGCGCTGGACGACGTCAACCTCGGCCGGCTGCTCCTGCTCCTGCGCGAGCTGCAGGAGAAGAGCCAGTTGATCATCATTACCCACCAGAAGCGGACCATGGAGATCGCCGACGCGCTCTACGGGGTCACCATGCGCAACGGCGTGACCGAGGTGATCAGCCAGCGGCTCGCCACCGAGGCCGATGCCGCATAGCCGGCGTCAGACCCGAATGATCATCGGCCTACCGTACCGATCGGCATGAATGGCGCGTGGGGTTTGTCTGGCGGGACCGCGGATGTCTGACAGGATTTCCCCATGCAGTGGTACGGGTACCTCCTGATCGTCCTGGCCATCCTGGTGCTCGCCGGGCTGGCGCTCGTCGCGCCCCGGCTGCGCCGCCGGCCCCTGCCACCGGCGCCGCCAGCACCGGAGCGGGTACCGGAGGCGGCGCCCCAGGTCCCGGTGACCCCGGTCGAAGCGCCACCGGCGGTCGAGCTGGAGCGGCCGGAGCCGACCGCCGGCCGGCTGGTCCGGCTGCGCGCCCGGCTGGCCCGGTCACAGAGCGCGCTCGGTCGGGGACTGCTCGCGGTCCTGGCCCGGGACCGGCTCGACGACGACGCCTGGGACGAGGTCGAGGAGACCCTCATCGTCGCCGACGTCGGCGTGGAACCGACCCGGGAGATCGTCGAGCGGCTGCGCGAGCGCACCCGGGTGCTCGGTACCCGCAGCGCGACGGAACTGCGCACGCTGTTGACCGAGGAGTTGGTGTCGGCGCTGGACCCCAAGCTGGACCGGTCGCTGTCGGCCACCCCGACCGACGGCAAGCCGGCCGTCCTGCTGGTCGTCGGCGTCAACGGCTCCGGCAAGACCACGACCTGCGGAAAGATCGCGCGGGTACTGATCGCGGACGGGCACTCGGTGGTCCTCGGCGCCGCCGACACGTTCCGGGCCGCCGCCGTCGAGCAGCTCACCACCTGGGCCAGCCGGGTGGGCGCCGAGGTGGTCCGCGGCAGGGAGGGCGGCGATCCGGCGGCCGTGGCCTTCGACGCGGTACGGCGCGGAGCCGAGGCGGGCGTGGACACGGTACTGATCGACACGGCCGGGAGGCTGCAGAACAAGGTCGGCCTCATGGACGAGCTCGGGAAGGTCAAGCGGGTGGTGGAGAAGCACGGCCCGATCGACGAGACCCTACTGATCCTGGACGCCACCACCGGCCAGAACGGCCTGGAGCAGGCCCGGGTCTTCACCGAGGTGTGCGACGTCACCGGCGTGGTGCTGACCAAGCTGGACGGCACGGCGAAGGGCGGGATCGTCATCGCGGTCCAGCGTCGACTGGGCATTCCGGTGAAGTTGGTCGGCCTCGGCGAGGGGCCCGATGACCTCGCGCCGTTCGATCCTGCCCAGTTCGTCGACGCGTTGCTTGGCGCGGACGCGTAGCCTCGGATCCCCGGGAGGGCAACGCGTGACGCAACAGGAGATCCCGCTGATCGGCGGGAACACCAGCACGGTGGTACGGGTCGGGGACACCGTCCGGCGCAACGTCGGACCGTGGACACCGGCCGTCCACGCGCTGCTGCGACACCTGGAGTACATCGGGTTCACCGGCGCCCCCCGCGCCCTGGGCATCGACGACCGCGGCCGGGAGGTGCTGTCCTACCTGGAGGGGGAGTGTGGTTCGTACCCCCTCGGCCCGGACTGGGTTACCGACGACGCTTTGGTCGCCGTGGCCACGATGCTCCGGATGTACCACGATGCACAGTTCGGTTTCCGGCCGCCGCCCGGTGCGGTGTGGCGCTCGTTCGGGCCGCCGCCCCCGGACACCGAGGTGATCTGCCACCACGACGCCGCCCCGCACAACGTGATCTGGCGCCCGGACAGCACCCTGGCGCTGATCGACTTCGACCTCGCCTCGCCGGGTGCGCGGATCTACGACGTGGCGTACGCCGCCTGGACCTGGGTACCGCTGTTCTCCGACCGGGACTCGTACACGCTGGGCTGGCTGCACCCCAACCGGCCCCGCCGGCTGCGCCTGTTCGCCGACGCGTACGGCCTGGTCACCCGGGACCGGCACCGCCTGGTCCGGACGATCCGCAAGCGCATCGTCGATCACATCGAGGGGATCCGCCGGATGGCCGCGGCCGGCGACCCGGCCTTTGTGCGTATCGTGCACAAAGGGCATCTCCGTCGTCCGGTCCGTGATCTCCGGCTCATCGACTATGAGCGGCACGTCCTCGAGTACGCCCTGCGCTGATTCTTCACACGCCTGAAACATCACGTCACACGCTGGAAACCGCGCAATGACCATGTGCGAAACAGCCGGACGCGACAGTTCCGCGAAACCGGCGCTGGGGCGACGCTGCCGCCGCCGGAAGGAGGGAACCACTCACTAGGAGGGCAGCGTGCTCGCCGCTCAATACCTTGCAGACGCACCGAAGCTGGATACCGGCAACACCGCGTGGTTGCTGGCATCGAGCGCGCTGGTGTTGATCATGACGCCCGGCCTGGCGCTGTTCTACGGCGGCCTGAACCGCGCCAAGGGCGTGCTCAACATGATGATGATGAGCTTCCTGTGTATCGGGCTCGTCTCCGTCCTCTGGCTCATGTACGGCTTCAGCCTGTCGTTCGGCACCAACTCCAACAGCGGTGCGAACGACTGGATCGGCAGCTTCACCCAGTACCTGGGTACCAAGACGAACTTCATGTCGGAGATCTGGGGGGTCACCTCCGCCGCGCCGAACGGCACCGGCATCCCGACATACGTGGTCCTCGCGTTCCAGATGATGTTCGCGATCATCACCGTCGCGCTGATCAGCGGCGGGATCTCCGACCGGGCCAAGTTCGGCGGCTGGGTACTGTTCGCGTTCGGCTGGTTCACGCTCGTCTACGTCCCCGTGGCGCACTGGATCTGGGGCGGCGGCTTCATCTTCGCCAAGCTGCACGCGCTGGACTTCGCCGGCGGTACCGCGGTGCACATCAACGCCGGTTCCGCGGCTCTGGCGCTGGCCCTCATCCTCGGGAAACGGGTCGGCTGGAAGAAGGAGACGTTCCGGCCGCACAACGTACCGCTGGTGGCGCTGGGCGCCGGCCTGCTGTGGTTCGGCTGGTTCGGGTTCAACGCCGGCTCCGAGCTGACCGCCGATTCGGTCACCGCGGTGGCCTTCGTCAACACCCAGGTCGCCACGGCCGCCGCGCTACTCGGCTGGATCATCGTCGAGTGGATCAAGGGCAGGCCGACGATGGTCGGCGCCTCTTCCGGCGCCGTCGCCGGCCTGGTCGCGATCACCCCGTGCTGCGGCTACATCCAGCCGTACGCCGCGGTACTGCTCGGTCTGGTCGCCGGCGCGGTCTGCGCGCTGGCCGTCAGCTTGAAGTACCGGCTGGGCTTCGACGACTCGCTCGACGTGGTCGGCGTCCACTTCGTCGGCGGGTGGATCGGCTCGCTGTGGATCGGCCTGTTCGCGACCAGCAGCGTCAGCTCGCTGATCACCGACGGCGGCCCGTCCAACGGCCTGCTCACCGGCGGCGGGTTGACCCAGCTCGGCCGGCAGGCGCTGTGCAGCGGTATCGTCTCGGTCTACTCGTTCACCCTGGCGTACGTCATCGGTTGGGTGATCCAGAAGACCGTCGGGTTCCGGGCGACGACCGAGGCCGAGGTCGAGGGCATCGACATCGCTGAGCACGCGGAGAGCGGGTACGACCTGTCGCCGGCGGGCGGCGGGGGTGCCGGTGCATTCGCCCTGGCGGGGGTCGGCAAGCCGACCGGCACCCAGGCACCGGCCGAAGCGCCGGGCACCGCGAAAGTCGCCGGTTAACGTCGTCAGATGGAGGGACTGAGCATGAAGCTGGTGACCGCGGTCATCAAGCCGTACCAGCTCGACGCGGTGAAAGAGGCGCTGCACGCCCTGGGCGTGGCCGGCCTGACCGTGAGCGAGGTACAGGGCTATGGCCGGCAGAAGGGCCACACCGAGGTGTACCGGGGGGCCGAGTACACCGTGGAGTTCCTACCTAAGATCCGGGTCGAGGTGGTGACCGACGAGATCGACGTCGAGAAGATCGTCGACGCCATCGTGACGGCCGCCCGGACCGGAAAGATCGGTGACGGCAAGGTCTGGGTCACCCCGGTGGAAGAGGTGATCCGGGTCCGTACCGGCGAGCGCGGGTTGGACGCGCTCTGACCAACCGCCCCGCCATCGACGAGAAACGCATCGGCGCCGCCGCACGCGAACAGCGTGCGGCGGCGCTCGACGCTTGGCTGGCCGGCCTGGTGCCCCCGGTACCGGGCGTGGCCCTCGTGGCCGTCGGCGGGCTGGGCCGGCGGGAGTGCGCCCCGTACGGCGACGTGGACCTCGTCCTGCTGCACGACGGGCGGACCGACGTGGCGGCGCTCGCCGAGGCGATCTGGTACCCGGTCTGGGACGCCCGGATCGGCCTGGACCACTCGGTACGCACCGTCGACGAGGCGCTCACCGTCGCCCGGGAGGACGTGAAGGTCGCGCTGGGGCTGCTCGACCTCCGGCACCTCACCGGCGACCCGGCGCTGTCCGGTCAGGTACGCGCGGCGGCGGTGGAACAGTGGCGGCGCGGTGCCGCCACCGCCCTGCCGGCGCTGCACGAGGTGGTTGCCGCGCGTTGGCAGGCGCACGGAGAGCTGGCGTTTCTCCTGGAGGGCGACGTCAAGGAGGCCCGCGGCGGCCTGCGCGACGTCGGCATCCTGCGCGCTATCGGGATGGCCGGGGTCGCCGACGCGGGGCGGCCGCAGGTACGGGCGGCACATGTCCGGCTGCTCGACGTCCGGGACGCCCTGCACGTCGCGACCGGCCGGCGGGTGGACCGGCTCGTCGCGCAGGAGCGGGACCAGGTCGCCGGCCTGCTCGAACTGCCCGACGGGGACGCCCTGCTGCGCCGGGTCGCCCAGGACGCCCGGACGGTGGCGTACGCGATCGACGACGCCTGGCGCGCCGTTGACCGCTGGCGCGGTGGTTCCGGGTCGCAGGGCGGGGCTGCGCGAGCCGGAACCACCGAGCGGCCCCGAACCCCGGGGCGGCGGCCGATCGGCCGGGACGTGGTCGCGCAGGACGGGGAGGCGGTACTGGCCCGGGCCGCCGTCGGGCCGCGTCCCGACCCGAGCCTCGCCTTGCGGGTCGCCCGCGCCGCCGCCACGGAACGGCTGCCCATCGCGCGCCCGACCCTCGAATGGCTGGCCGCGTTCTGCCCGCCGCCGCCGGTACCGTGGCCGGCCGTCGCCCGCGAGGCGCTGCTGACCCTGCTCGGGGCCGGGCCGGCGCTGATCCCTGTCTGGGAGGCGTGCGACCGGTACGGGCTGGTGAGCGGGTGGATCCCCGAGTGGATCCGGCTGCGCGGGCTGCCGCAGTACAACCCGGTGCACCGGTACACCGTCGACCGGCACCTGGTGCAGGCGGCGGCCGAGGCGGCAGCGTACGCCCGCGAGGTGGCCCGGCCGGACCTGCTCGTGCTCGCCGCGTTCCTGCACGACGTCGGCAAGGGGCTGCCCGGCGACCACAGCGTGGCGGGCGCCCAGGTGGCCTCGGCGATCGCGGCCTGCATCGGGCTGCCGGCCCCCGACGTGGCGCTGGTCGGCAAGCTGGTCCGGCTGCACCTGCTGCTGCCCGACGTGGCCACCCGGCGGGATCTCGCCGACCCGGTCACCATCCGGAGCGTGGCGATCGCGGTCGGCGACGTGACCACGCTGGACCTGCTGTACGGGCTGACCCGCGCGGACGCCGCCGCGACCGGGCCGGGTGCCTGGTCGGCGTGGAAGGGGCGGCTGGTCGCGGATCTGGTGAACCGGGTGCGGCGCACCCTCGACACCGGGGAGGTACCGCCTGCGCCGACGCCGGACGCCGCGCTCGTGGCGGGGCCGCTGCCGGCGGTACACATTGAGGGGGAGCGGGTGGCGGTGGCCGCGACCGACCGGCGTGGCCTGCTCGCCGCGGTGGCCGGGTGCCTGGCCCTGCACCGCCTGGATGTGGTCACCGCGGACGTCTCCACGGTAGACGGGCGGGCGCTCGCGCAGTTCGCGGTGCAGGCCCGGTACGGCGCGCTGCCCGACGCCCCGGCGCTGGCCGCCGACCTGCGCCGGGCCGCGCTCGGCGAGCTGCCGCCGCGGCTGGAACGGCACGTCCGGGCCGGTGGCGGCGGCGCCGCGGCCCGGGTGGTGTGGCACCACGACGCGGCCACCGACGCCGAGGTACTGGAGCTGCGCGCGGCCGACGCGCCCGGCCTGCTGTACCGGGTGGCGCGGGCGCTGGAGGAGAACGGCGCGGACGTGCGGGCCGCCCGGATCTCCACGCTGGGCGGCGATGTGGTCGACGCCTTCTACCTGGTCGGACCCTGGTCGGACCCGACGGTACGGGCGGAGATCGCCGCCGCCGTGCTCGACGCGGCCGGGTAACCCCGGGCGGCTACCCTTGTGAGCGCAGCGGGGCGCGGCGCCATCTGGAATGAGGAACGCCGCCTTGCTGAGCCAGCCCAAGTGCTGGCTCACGACGAGCGAAGCGACGAGGGAAGACGGCGCACCGAAGCGCCCTGCGGAGCGAACCAGGAGGCTCTGTGTTTGACACCCTGAGCGAACGGCTCAACGGGATCTTCACCAGGCTGCGCGGCAAGGGCCGGCTCACCGACGCCGACATCGACGCCACCGCCCGGGAGATCCGCCTCGCGCTGCTGGAGGCGGACGTCGCGCTGCCGGTGGTCAAGGCGTTCATCGCGGCGCTGAAGGAGCGTGCCCGCGGCGCCGAGGTGCACAAGGCGCTCAACCCGGCCCAGCAGGTCATCAAGATCGTGCACGAGGAGCTGGTCGGGATCCTGGGCGGGGAGACCCGCCGGCTGCGCTTCGCCAAGCAGCCGCCCACGGTCATCATGCTCGCCGGCCTGCAGGGCTCGGGTAAGACCACGCTGGCCGGCAAGCTGGCCCGGTGGCTGAAGGGGCAGGGGCACCAGCCGATGCTGGTCGCCGCCGACCTGCAGCGGCCGAACGCGGTCAACCAGCTGCAGGTACTCGGGCAGCAGGCCGGCGTCGAGGTCTTCGCGCCGGAGCCGGGCAACGGCGCCGGCGACCCGGTGGCCGTCGCGCGTGCCTCGCTGGACCACGCCCGCCGGGTGATGCGCGACGTGGTGATCGTGGACACCGCCGGCCGGCTGGGCATCGACGCGGAGATGATGGCGCAGGCCGCCGCGATCCGCGACGTGACCAACCCGGACGAGGTCATCTTCGTGGTCGACGCGATGATCGGTCAGGATGCCGTGGCCACCGCCGAGGCGTTCCGGGACGGGGTCGGCATCAGCGGCGTGGTCCTGGCCAAACTGGACGGTGACGCGCGGGGTGGCGCGGCGCTGTCGGTACGGCATGTGACCGGGCAGCCGATCCTGTTCGCCAGTACCGGCGAGAAGCTGGAGGACTTCGACGTCTTCCACCCTGACCGGATGGCTTCGCGGATCCTCGGCATGGGCGACGTGCTGACCCTCATCGAGCAGGCCGAGCAGGCCTTCGACGAGGACCAGAAGCAGAAGATGACCGCCAAGCTCATGGAGGGCGACAGCTTCACGCTGGAGGACTTCCTGGAGCAGATGACGGCACTGCGGCGGATGGGGCCGCTGACCAACATCCTGGGCATGCTGCCCGGCATGGGGCAGATGAAGGACCAGCTCGCCGAGCTGGACGACTCGCACTTCGACCGGGTCACCGCGATCATCCGCTCGATGACGCCCGGCGAGCGGACCAATCCGAAGATCATCAACGGCTCCCGGCGGGCCCGGATCGCGCGCGGTTCCGGGGTCGCCGTGATGGACGTGAACCAGCTGCTCAACCGGTTCGCCGAGGCGCAGAAGATGATGAAGCAGATGGGCGGCATGATGGGCCTGCCCACCCGGCGGAAAGCGACGAAGTCGCCGAAGAACAAGCGCAAGGGTACGAAGGGCGGCGGCGCCCGGCCGCGTACCGGCGGCCTGCCCGGCGGGTTCCCCGGTGGCATGCCGAGCCTCCCGCCGGGCCTCGACCCGAGCGCGCTGGACCCGGGTGCCGGCTTCCAGGCGCCCAAGCTGGACTTCGGCAAGCTGACCCGGCGCAAGGACCAGCCGTAACGCCCGGCATTTGCTAAACGACCGTTCGGGGGAGCTCGGCCAGAGATCGATCGGCGTAGGTTGACCGGCATGTTGCGCCGAATCGCCTGCTTCATCGTCGCCGCGGTCGCCGCTGTCGGAGCCCTGGCCGTCCCCGCCAGTGCGAGCGACGACTCCCGGCACGGTACCCGCTACTACCTCGCTCTCGGCGACTCGCTCGCCTTCGGCTACCAGCCGAACAAGGTCTTCGACCAGGGCTACGTCAACCAGCTCTACGCCAGCCTGCACGCCACCCAGCCCCGGCTGGTGTTGAACAACCTCGGCTGCCCCGGGGAGACCAGCCAGTCGCTCGTGGCCGGCGGCAAATGCCCCTACCCGGGTGGCGCCTCGCAGCTCGCCACCGCCCTCGCGTTCCTGCGGGCGCACCGGGGCGCGGTACGGCTGATCACGATCGACATCGGCGGCAACGACGTCAACCAGTGCGTGAGCCTCGCCACCGGGATCGACGAGACCTGCTTCCGCGAGGGCCTGCTGACGATCGCGATCAACCTGCTGCCGACCGTCACCGCCCTGCGCCGGGCCGCGCCCGAGGCCACGATCGCCGGGATGACCTACTACGACACCGTGCTGGCCGCCTGGCTGACCGGGCCCGCCGGGCAGGCGCTGGCGAAGCAGTCGCTGGCGCTCAGCCACGAGTTCAACGGCCTGCTCTCGCTGATCTACCGGATCGGCGGCTTCCGGGTCGCCGACGTGGCCGGCGCGTTCTCCACCGACGACATGACCACGCTGGTCAACGGGGTACCGCTCGACGTCGTGCGGATCTGCCAGTGGACCTGGATGTGCGCGCCCGCGCCGCTGGGTCCGGACATCCATGCCAACCAGGCCGGGTACGGGGTGATCGCGCAGGCGTTCGCGGCGGTGTTGTAGACACGACGCATGGCGATTCATGTCCGGGGCGTCGTCCTGCCCGACGACGAGGTACGGGATCTCTGGCTGGTCGGGGACCGGGTCACGCTGGACCCGGTCCCTGGCGCGGAGACGGTGAGCACGACCGGCTTCATCCTGCCCGGGCTCGTCGACGCGCACTGCCACATCGGGATCCGGCCGGGCGGCGGACCGATCGCCGACCTGGCCGAAGCGAAGACCCTGGCCGCCATCGACCGGGCCGCCGGGGTACTCGCCATCCGCGACGCGGGCTCGCCGTACCGGTACCCCCAGCTGGACGACGACCCCGACGTACCGCGACTGGCCCGGGCCGGCCGGCACGTCGCGCCGGTCCGCCGGTACCTGAAGGACATCGGCGTCGAGGTGACCGACGACGACCTGCCGGCCACGGTGGCCGAGCAGGCCAAGCTCGGCAACGGCTGGGTGAAGCTGGTCGGCGACTGGATCGACCGGGACGCCGGTGACCTGGCGCCGGCGTTCGACCCGGACCGGGTGGCGGAAGCGATCGACGTGGCCCACGCGGCCGGGGTGCGGGTGGCGGTGCACACGTTCTCCGAGGCGGCCGTGGCGACGATGGTGCGGGCCGGGGTGGACTCGGTGGAGCACGGTACCGGGCTGTCGCTGGACCTGATCGACGAGATGGCCCGGCGGGGGACCACGCTGACCCCGACGATGATCAATATCCAGCGGTTCGACGAGATCGCCGCACAGGCGGAACCGAAGTTTCCCGGCTACGCCGCGCACATGCGCGCACTGCGGGCCGGCTTCCCGGCGGTGGTGCGGGCCGCGCACGAGGCGGGGGTACGCATCCACGTCGGCTCGGACGCCGGCGGCGGGATCGCGCACGGGATGGCGGCCCGGGAGATGCTGCTGCTGCACGAGTTGGCCGGCATGGCGCCACTTTCCGTGCTGCGGGCCGGGTCGTGGGGGGCGCGGGAGTGGCTGGGCTTTCCGGGCCTGGTCGAGGGTGGCCTGGCCGACCTCGTGGTCTACGACCGGGATCCCCGGGAGGACCTTGCGGTGCTGTTGGATCCGACGCGGATCGTCCTGCGCGGCCGGGTGGTCGGGTGACCATCTAAGATGGGCGCTCGTGGCGCGTGTGCTGACTCCCCGGGCGGAGGACTTTCCCCGCTGGTACCAGGATGTGATCACCAAGGCTGAGCTGGCCGACAACGGGCCGGTGCGGGGCACCATGGTGATCCGACCGGCCGGGTACGCCATCTGGGAGCGCATCCAGTCCGAGATGGACGACCGGATCAAGGCGGCCGGCGCGCAGAACGCCTACTTCCCGCTGTTCATCCCCGAGGCGTACCTGCACCGCGAGGCCCAGCACGTGGAGGGCTTCTCGCCGGAGCTGGCGGTCGTCACGCACGGCGGCGGTAAGAAGCTCGCCGAGCCGATCGTGGTACGCCCAACGAGTGAAACGGTCATCGGCGAGTTCCTGGCCAAGTGGATCGACTCGTACCGCGACCTGCCGCTGCTGCTCAACCAGTGGGCCAACGTGGTGCGGTGGGAGCTGCGGCCGCGGCTCTTCCTGCGTACCAGCGAGTTCCTCTGGCAGGAGGGGCACACCGCGCACGCCGACGAGGCCGACGCCCGCGCGTACGCCCGGAAGATCCTGCACGAGGCCTACGAGGACCACATGGTGAGCGTGCTCGCGATGCCGGTACTTGTCGGGCTCAAGACGGCCCGGGAACGGTTCGCCGGCGCGACGTACACGTACACGCTCGAAGCCATGATGGGCGACGGCAAGGCGCTGCAGATGGGTACCTCCCACGAGCTGGGCCAGAACTTCGCCCGCGCGTTCGACATCACCTACACCTCGAAGTCGGGCACCGTCGAGTACGCGTGGACCACCTCGTGGGGCAGCTCGACCCGGATGCTCGGCGGGCTCATCATGTGCCACGGCGACGACAACGGGCTGCGGGTACCGCCGAAGCTGGCGCCGATCCAGGCGTACGTGATGGTCGTCAAAGAAGGCGCTGCCGAGGCCGCGGTCGCCTTGCGGGACCAGCTCCGCGAGGCGGGCGTCCGGGTCGCGCTGGACGACCGGGTGGAGATCCCGTTCGGCCGCCGGGCCGTGGACGCGGAGCTGAAGGGCTATCCGGTACGCATCGAGCTCGGCCCCCGCGACCTGGCGTCCGGCAATGTGGCGCTCGTCCGGCGCACCGACGGTTCGAAGACCCCGACCCCGGTCGGCGAGGTGGTGTCGGCGGTCCTGGCCGCGCTTTCGGCCGACCAGAAGGTGCTCTACGACGAGGCGCTCGCGATGCGGCTGGAGCGCACCGTCGACGTGTCCACAGTGGAGGATGCGATCGCCGCGTCGGTGACCGGCTGGGCGCGGGTGCTGTGGTCGGCGGTCGGCGTCGAGGGTGAGGCGAAGGCCAACGCGGAGGGCGTGACGGTGCGTTGCCTGACCCGCGCCGACGGCTCGGTACCCGACTCCGAGGGCGAACCGGACCTCGTCGCCTACCTGGCCCGGGCCTACTGAATGGTGACCCGCGCATGAGCTTCGCCCGCGGGCGGCTCATCCTGCACCGCAACGTGCGCCACGGCCGGCTGGGCTGGGTACGGCCGGGCCGGGTGGTCAGCGACGACGAGCGCGGCCTGCTGCTGTGGGTGGCACCTCGTTCGCCGGTCGCCTACGAGATCGCGGAGGACGGGCGGGAGATGCGCGCGATGCCCTTCGCCGAGTGGGTCACCCTGCGGTACCGGCTGCTCGTGACGACCTGGCAGGGACCCGGCGTGCTGAAGCTCACCCCGCCCGGCGCGGCCCACTCGGTGTGGTGGTTCTTCACGCCGGAAGGGCGGTTCCGGGGCTGGTACGTCAACCTCGAGGAGCCGGCCGTGCGGTGGGACGACGGGGATCTCGCCGGCGCGGACATGGTCGACCAGGACCTCGACATCCAGGTCGAGCCCGACCGGTCGTGGCGGTGGAAGGACGAGGAGGAGTTCCTCGAGCGGCTCGGCTTCGGTTCCCGGTACTGGGTCACCGACGAGGCGGCGGTACGCGCCGAGGCGGCGCGGGTGGTCAAGCTCGTCGAGGCCGGCGACTTCCCCTTCGACGGTACGTGGTGCGACTTCCAACCCGATCCACAGTGGACGGTACCGGCGGCGCTGCCGGCCGGCTGGGACCGCCCGCCTCAGCGCTGGTTCGGCGCCGTCAGGTAGCGCTGGATTGTGGGGCCGAGCCATGCGACGACACCGGCCCTCGACATTGCGGCGACCGGCCGCAGGCGTAGCGCATACCGGCACAGCGCGAGCCCCAGCATCTGGGTCGCGACCAGACCCGCCCGCATGCGCGCCTGCGCCGGGCGCAGCCCGAGCCGGGCGACGGCCGGTCCGAGCTGGGTGGCGAAGATGGCGCGCATCCGCTGCGCGGCGGCCTCGTTCGTTACCGGCACCTCGGCGCCACGCCACTTCTTGTGACGCCCGCATAGGACCGCATACTGTAGGCGCATCAGTGCCTACATGAAGGAGTGCGGTGGGCAGCCCGGTCCTGCGTCCCCGTGAACGGCTGGGCCGGGAGCTGCGCAGCCTCCGGGTGCTGGCCGGCCTGACCGGGCCGCAGTTGGCCGAGGCGATGGACGTCAGCCAATCGCGGGTGTCGCGGCTGGAGACGGCCAAGTTCCGGGTCGATCTCGACATCGTGCGACGCTGGCTGGACGTCACGAACGTCGACGAACCAACCCGGACCCGCATCCTGGCGCTCGCCAGGGAAGCTGCAACCGAGGTCGCCGAGTACCGCTCCATCTTCCGGGGCTCGCTGTTCAACGCGCAGCAGGCACTTATTCAGCAGGAAGCGGAGGCTCGCCGGCTCCGACATTTCCAGCCGTACCAGATTCCGGGTCCGTTCCAGACCGCCGCCTATGCACGGGTGGCGTTGCAGTCCGGGCGGGTGCAGGACCTTGCCGGGTTGGACGAAGCCGTGGCCGCCCGGATGCAGCGGGGCGAGCGGCTGCGGGAGCCGGGCGCACCGGAGTATCACGCGGTCCTGACGGAGCTGGCACTGCGCTACCGGCCGGTGGACACGACGGACAAGGACCGCGAGGAAGCATGGCTGCGGCTACTGGACTTCGCCGAACTGCCGAACGTCACGGTCCAGGTCATCCCGGCAGACGCGCCGATGAGGCAGGCGGCCATGTGCGCCTTCCTCATCACGGAGTTCCGCGACCCGATGGAGTCGACCATCGTGCAGGTGGAGCTGCCGGCCGTGGAGATGACCTTCACGGGCGCGGACGACCTGGCCGCCTTCGAGACGGCCTGGCAGCGGATGGTGGACGCCGCCTTGGACCCGCAGGAGTCGCGCCAGTTCCTGGCGGGCTTGCTGCGTCAGTAATTTCGTTACCGCAAGGAGGAGCGGATGACCCCCAACCGGCACAACTACCCCGACCCGCCATCGCTGTCAGAGTTCGGTCCCTTCCGGACTCACGACGGCTACGTCTGGGACCAGACGGACGCGAACGACACCATCGATAACAACTGCGTCGCCGTGGCGCGGCACCCCGACGGCTTCGTCTGCCTGGCCGACACCAAGCAGAGCTTGGTGGATCAGACGCCGCTGTTCTTCACCCCAGTCGAGTGGACGGCCTTCGAGCATGCCATCCGCGAAGGCCGGATCTGACGTGACCGATGCAGACCCGCAGTCCCCACCGCTGGAAGCCGTAGAACGGCGGGGACTGCGGGCACTGCTGGCCGCCAACGGGATTTCGGCGGTCGGGGATGGCGCCTTCCTGGCGGCGGCACCGCTGGCGGCGGCTGCTGTCACGCGGAACCCGACGGCGGTGGCGATCGTGGCGGCGGCCGAGTACTTGCCGTGGCTTCTGGTATCTCCGCTCGCGGGCGTATACGTGGATCGCTGGGCGAAGCGCCCGACGATGATTTGGGCGGACCTGCTGCGCGGCCTGGGCGTCGCTGTGCTTGCAGTCCTCGTCGCGTTCCATCTCGCTACCATCCCGGCCATTGCGGTGTGTGCAGCGGCCATGGTGACGGGCATGGTGTTCCACTCGGCCGCCGCCGAGGCTGTGATCGCGGACCTGACCGGCCGGGATGAGGCGCAGCTGCACCGGGTCAATGGCCGGCTGCAAGCGACCTCAACGACCGGTCGTCAGTTGGTCGGGCCGCCGGCCGGCTCGTGGTCGTTTGCTCTCGTGGGCTGGCTCCCGTTCGCCGCGGATGCGGTGTCGTTTCTGGCATCCGCTACTCTGTTGGTCATCGTGCCGGCGCGCCCGCGCCAGAAGCCAGCCCAAGGCAAGCTGTGGGCGGCCATCCGAGAAGGCACCAACTACCTCGTTCGCCACCGGGAGCTGCGCACGCTCGCGCTCCTGACGGCGGCGGGCAACGTCTCCGTGGCCACCGCCATGGCCACGCTCGTGCTCTTCGCCACGGACCGGCATGGCCTCGGGGTCACGACGGCCGCCTACGGCGTACTACTGGCCGCGATGGCGGTCGGCGGTGTCGTCGGCGGGCTGGTTGCGGGTTGGGTGACCGGGCGGCTCGGCGGTCGCGTGGCGGTCATTGCCGGACTGGCAATCGAGGCGGCGGCCTGGCTGCTGCTCGCGTTCACCCGTAACGCTGTCGTAGCCGGGCTGTTGCTCTGCCTGCTATGGGTGTCGTTCGCCGTCTTGTCGGTGGTCATCATGGGCACGCGCCAGCGGCAGACGCCTCCCGAACTGCTGGGCCGAGTGATCTCGGCGTACCGCCTCGTCGGCAACGGCATGTCGCCGCTGGGCGCCCTGCTCGGTGGTTTCGTGGCAACGGTTTGGGGCCTGCGCGCGCCGATGGTGGCCGCAGGCTTGATTTTGATCTTGGCCGTGCTGATCGCGATCCGGGATCTCCGAACCGCGTAGATCCAATCCTTGTGATCTTTGCATAGAAATGATTACGGTAGGCGCGCAGTCGGTTCTATGCGTAGTTGATGATGTTGGAACTGGATGTAACAAGAGAGATCGGACCGGCGCCCGGGCGGGTCGTAGGATTCCAGGCCCTGCCTGCCCGGGCGCCCCTCCACCTGGTGAGAGGTGGCGAGATGTCACTGTACCTACTTATCCCTGTGTTGCTGGCGGCCAGCGTGCTCGGCTGGGTGGTCGGCATGTGGACCCGCCGTCGGGCCGACCATTGGTGCCCGCAGTGCGGCTCAACGCTTACATGCCCGGGCTGCCTCCGGGCCGGCGCCCACCATCTGACTCCCACCCGCCGATGACCTGGGCGATGTCACCAAGTCCCGAGGTGGACGACCGCTACCTGCTACGGGATCTCCTGTGGTGCGGACTGTGCGGCCTGTCTATGGAGCCGGCCGTACTGTCTCCGGACCGACGGTTCTACGGCTGCCGCAGCATCCATTGCCCGCGCCCGCTGGTGTCAGCGGAACTGCTGGAAGCTCTGGTGTGGCAGGCGTTCCTGTACCTGTTCGCTGACCCGACCGCCGAGCTAACGACCGAGGAGCAGCGCCAGGCGTTGGAACACTCGCTGGAGCGGGTGACGGTAGGCGCCGATCTCGGTGAGGTGTGCTATCAGTGGCGGGACCAGGTGTGAGGGTCCGGCGATGACCGCGCCTATCCGCCCCGGTGACGTGCTCAAGATCCCCGAAGCCGACGTGTCTCTATGGCCTCGGCGACTTGGTGCTGCGCGTGGTCGAGGTCGGCGTGGTGCAACGGCTGCCGGACGGGCGACTGGCTGACCGTCAAGGGTGTGCAGCTTTCCTGGAACGGCACGGAGACGGGCGAGCGTCAAGTGCTCGTACGGCTGAGCGGGCTGACGAAGCGACGAAGACGGCCGTAGTGGGTACGTATCTTGCCAAGACGGCGATCCAGCAACTCGACGAGGCGCAGGCTGAGCTGGAGCGCCATCTCGTGACCGGGCCGGACGGGCGGTGTGTTGAGCGGCACGATCTCCGGCATCGGCATCGCGTACCCCCGCCCGCGCGGCGCAGATCCGCTCGTCGGCCAGCGGGTACCGGACCTGCCGCTCGCCGACGGCCGCCGGCTGTACGAGGCACTGCGCGGTGGACGGTTCGTCCTCGTCGCCCGGCCGGCGGCCGTCGAGGGCTGGGCGGACCGGGTCGACCTTTTGGAGCCGGCCCAGCCGTCCGCCCGCGCGGTACTGGTCCGCCCGGACGCCTACGTCGCCTGGGCGGGGGAGGACGGCTCGTGGGCCGGCACTTGGGCCGGACCAGCAGGGCGGCGATCGTCGTGGGCCGGCACTTGGGCCGGACCAGCAGGGCGGCGATCGTCAGCGTTGGTGGCCGCCCTCACGCAGTGGTGCGGACGGGCCGGTCTCCCGAGGTGACCCTCGGTGGGCGGATCTGGCACAATGGCTTGTTGGTATCCGGCGCGCGCCCGGCGCCCTCTAACCCTGGGCGCGTCGCCAATCCACGAGCCCACCTGCCGGATCACCCCACGACACCGGCGCGCGGGCTCGATTCAAGAAGACTCAGGAGCGAGCACACGTGGCCGTAAGGATCCGGCTTCTGCGGATGGGCAAGATCCGCAACCCGCAGTACCGCATCGTCGTCGCCGACTCGCGCACCAAGCGCGACGGTCGGGCCATCGAGTACATCGGGGTGTACCACCCCAAGGAGGAGCCCTCGCGCATCGAGGTCAACTCGGAGCGCGTCCAGTACTGGCTGTCGGTCGGCGCCCAGCCGAGCGAGCCGGTACAGCGCATCCTCGAGAAGACTGGCGACTACCAGAAGTTCAAGGGCCTGCCGGCGCCCGAGCCGCTGAAGGTGGCCCCGGCCCGGGCCGACCGCCGGGCACGGTACGAGGCGGAAGCGCAGGCGGCGGCCGGCGTCACGCCGACCGAGACCAAGCCGGCCCGGAAGGCGGCGAAGAAGGCGGCGCCTGCTGCTTCGGCGCCTGCTGCCGAGGTGCCTGCTGCTTCGGCGCCTGCCGCCGAGGCGCCCGCCGCACCGCAGACCGAGGAGACGACCGGTGCCGACGCCGGTACGCAGGCCTGACAGCGCGCTCCGGCCGGCGCTGGAACACCTGGTCAAGGGCATCGTCGACCATCCGGACGAGGTCCGGGTCCGGATGGTCGACTCCCGTCGCGGCCAGCGGCTGGAAGTCCGCGTGCACCCCGAGGACCTGGGCACGGTCATCGGGCGGGGCGGGCGCACCGCCAAGGCGCTGCGCCAGATCATCACGTCGATCGGCGGCCGCGGGGTACGCGTCGACATCGTCGACGCCTACTAGTCCGGTGCAGCTGGTCGTCGGCCAGGTCATCCGGGCGCACGGCATCCGCGGCGAGGTGGTGGTCGAGGTCACTACCGACGAGCCGGACAACCGGTACGCGGTGGGCGCGGCGCTCGCGACCGATCCGGCCGCGGCCGGGCCGCTGACGATCGAGGCGGTACGGCGGCACCAGGGCCGGCTGATCGTGGCCTTCGAAGGGGTACCGGACCGGGACGGCGCCGAGGCGCTGCGCGGCGTGCAGCTGTGCGTGGACTCCGCCGAGGTACCGCCGACCGCCGACCCCGACGAGTTCCACGACTTCCAGCTCGTGGGCCTACGGGCGATCTCGCCGGCCGGCGAGGCGTTGGGCGAGGTCGTCCGCGTCCAGCACGCGCCCGGGGCGGATCTGCTGGTCCTGCGGCGGCCGGGCGGGGCCAGCGCGCTCGTCCCGTTCGTCAAGGAGATCGTGCCGACGGTCGACCTCGCGGCCGGCCGGGTCGTGCTGACCCCGCCGGAAGGGTTGCTGGATTTGTGAATCTTGGACGTTTGCACCCTCTCCAGGGGTGCAAACGTCCAAGATCTCGTAGGGAGGCGGCGCGGATGCGGGTCGACGTCGTCACGATCTTCCCGGAGTACCTGGCCCCGCTGGAGCTCTCCCTGATCGGTCGCGCGCGGGCGACCGGCCTGGTGGACCTGGCCGTCCACGATCTGCGCCAGTGGACCCACGACGTGCACCGGACGGTGGACGACACGCCGTACGGCGGCGGGCCGGGCATGGTCATGCGACCGGAGCCCTGGGGCCTGGCGCTCGATTCGCTCGACGTGGGCCACCTCGTCGTCCCCACCCCGGCCGGGGTGCCGTTCACCCATAAGCTCGCCCACGAGCTGTCCGGCGAGGCTCACCTGATCTTCGCGTGCGGCCGGTACGAGGGCATCGACCAGCGGGTACTCGACCACGCCGCGGGCCGGATGCCGGTGACCGAGGTCTCCCTCGGCGACTACGTGCTCTTCGGCGGGGAGGTCGCCGTCCTCGTGATCCTGGAGGCGGTCGTCCGGCTGCTCCCGGGGGTACTCGGCAACGCCGACTCGCTGGTCGAGGAGTCGCACGCGGACGGGCTGCTGGAGGCGCCCGGGTACACCAAGCCGCCGGTCTGGCGGGAGCTGCCGGTACCGGAGATTCTGCGCTCGGGCGACCACGGCCGGATCGCCCGCTGGCGGCGGGACCAGGCCCTGCTGCGCACCGCCGCGCGGCGGCCCGACCTGCTGGCCGCGCTGCCCCCCGGCGCGCTGGACAAACACGACAGAGCGGTGCTTGCGGGGGCCGGATTTCAGATCTCCGCCCCGGATATGGCAAAGTAGTGGGGTTGCCGCGGTGCAGCCGCGGCGCCCACCAGTACTCCACCGGCGTGGTCGCGCGCGGCGCGACCCGCCCTCGAACCCCGAGGAAGCAGCAGCGATGAACACGCTGGACGCCCTGGACGCCCTGTCGCAGCGGACCGACATCCCGGCCTTCCGCGCCGGCGACACGCTCAAGGTGCACGCCCGGGTCGTGGAGGGCAACCGCTCCCGGATCCAGATCTTCAACGGCGTCGTCATCCGGCGCCAGGGGGCCGGCCTGCGGGAGACCTTCACCGTCCGCAAGGTCAGCTTCGGGGTCGGGGTTGAGCGGACCTTCCCGATCAACAGCCCCACGCTGGACCGGATCGAGGTCGTGACCCGCGGCGACGTACGCCGCGCCAAGCTCTACTACCTGCGCGACCTACGGGGCAAGAAGGCCAAGATCAAGGAGCTGCGCGAGCGGCCGGCGAGCTGAGGTAGCGAGCGGGAGCGGCGCGGCGTCGTCTGGACTGACGAGCGTAGCGAGGAGGGAAGACGGCGCTTAACGGCGCCGCGAAGCGAGTGGACGGGGTCAGCTGAGTCCCGGAGGGTTCGCCAAACCGGTAGGGAAGATCTACTCTTGCGGAGGGGTGGGTGGCCTTACGCTCGGTGTGGCATTTGTTGCGCTGACGTTACCTGCACTACCGCTCGGAGCTGATCGCCCTGGGCGGTAGTGGCCTATTCGGGGAGCTTGGACGTGCGAAACGGCAGGCATGTCGCGCTTGCGCCGCCAGGGGACGCCTTCATCCCGTCCGGCTCGATGGAGAACACCCTGATGATCGGCGACCGGGTACTGGTCAACAAGGTCGTGTACGACACCCGGCAGCCGGCGCGCGGGGACATCGTGGTCTTCCGGGGTACCGAAAACTGGGCGCCGGAGGCGGGTACCGAGCCGGTCAACAACACCTTCCTCGCCAAGCTCGGCCGCACGCTCGGTGATCTGGTGGGGATCAGCCAGCCCGGCGAGAAGGACTTCATCAAGCGGGTGATCGGGCTGCCCGGCGACATCGTGGAGTGCTGCGATGCGCAGGGCCGGGTGATGGTCAACGGTCAGCCGCTGGACGAGCCCTACGTCAGCGAGAACTCCCCGCTGGAGGGTAGGGCCGGGCCGGGGCACTGCGGCCCGCGGGCGTTCGACAAGGTACACGTGGCGCCGGGCAACCTGTGGGTGATGGGAGACCACCGGTTCGTGTCGCAGGACTCCCGATGTTCCGGCCAGGTACCCGTCGCCAATGTGATCGGGAAGGCCTTCGTCATCGTCTGGCCCAGCGCCCACTGGGACACGCTCGGCACACCATCCACCTTCGGCAGCGTCCCGAAACCGGTTTCCGCGCAAACACCCCGACGGCCCACGCATATCGATCTTGGTGGTACTGTCGCGTTGCCGATCCTCCCGTCTTTGCTCGTTACCGCGCGTTCCAGACTTCTCCGGCGCACCCGACGACGTAGGCTCCGACCGTGATTGACGAGACGACCCGGCGTCGCAGTACCTTCTGGCGCGAGCTTCCGATTCTTCTCGGCGTGGCCATCGTGGTCGCCATTCTCGTCCGGGCGTTCGTACTGCAGACGTTCTACATTCCGTCCGAGTCGATGGAGCACACCCTCAACATCAACGACCGGGTACTCGTCAACAAGTTGGTGTACGACTTCCGCGACCCGCGCCGGGGCGAGATCGTTGTGTTCACCGCGCCGCAGGAATGGAAAAGCGACCCGACCGAGACCGATTTCATCAAGCGGGTGATCGGCATCGGCGGCGACCACGTCAAGTGTTGCGTCGGCGGGAAGCTGACCATCAACGGCCGGTCGCTGAACGAGCCGTACCTCAACGCCGACGACGGCAACAACCTGCCGGCCAGCCCCGAGCAGTTCGACATCGTCGTACCCAAGGGCCGGCTGTGGGTCATGGGCGACAACCGGTACCACTCGGGGGATTCGCGCGACCAGTACAACCGGACCAACCACGACATCGACCGCTCGACGATCCCGACCAGCGCGGTGATCGGCCGCGCCTTCGTGACGTTCTGGCCGTTCAGCCGGGCCGGCTGGCTGTCGGTACCGGCTGGGTTCAACTCGGTACCGCCGCCCGCCTAGCTGATCCTCACGGGAGGAGCGGCGCCGCACTATTCTCTCTTCGTGGCCCAGCCGATACCGCGCACCGCTGCCCGCGTCCTGTTGATCGATGAAGCGGACCGGATCCTGCTCTTCCACGGCATCGACCCCGCCAACCCCGCCGACGTGTACTGGGTGACCCCCGGCGGCGGCCTCGATCCCGGAGAGACGCCGGCCCAGGGCGCATCGCGGGAACTGTTCGAGGAGACCGGTCTGCGGGTGAACCCGGCCGAGCTGGGAGAACCGGTCTTCCGCAACGTGATCGAGTTCTCGTTCGACCGCCGCTCCTACCGGCAGGAGCAGGACTTCTTCCTCCTGCGGGTACCGTCCTGGGAGGTCGACACGTCGAATTTCGACGACACCGAGCGGATCGCGGTCGACGGCCATCGATGGTGGTCGGTGGCCGAGCTGGAATCCACGCCGGAGTGCATCTACCCGGAAGTCCTGCCGAGCCTGCTGCGCAGCCTGGTGGAGGTGTGATGCTTCCACCCGGCCGCACCGTCATCCAGCGCTCCGGCGGCCTCTACGCCTTGGAACGGGCGCTGCAACGCCGCGGGTTCCTGCACGTGGCCGGCGCGGACGAGGCGGGCCGCGGCGCCTGCGCCGGGCCGCTGGTGGCCGCCGCGGTGATCCTGCCCGAGGGCCGGCGCGGGGAGATCGACGGGCTCAACGACTCCAAGCTGCTCACCCCGCTGGTCCGGGAGCGGATCTACGAAGAGGTGGTACGGGTGGCGCTCGCATGGGCGGCCATCCGCATCCCGCCCGGCGAGGTGGACGCCCGCGGGCTGCACGTGTGCAACGTCGCCGCGCTGCGCCGGGCCCTGGCGAGCCTGGCGGTACGGCCGTCGTACGTGCTCACCGACGGGTTCCCGGTCGACGGTCTCGGTACCCCGGGGTTGGCGGTCTGGAAGGGCGACCAGGTGGCGGCGTGCGTGGCCGCGGCCAGCGTGATCGCCAAGGTGACCCGGGACCGGATCATGTGTGACCTGGACCGGGAGCATCCGGTGTACGGGTTCGCCGAGCACAAGGGCTACGTGACGCCCGAGCACTCGGAGGCGCTCGAGCGGCATGGACCATGCCCGGAGCACCGCTTTTCGTATGTCAACGTGGCCGCGGTTGCCGGCCGGGCGCCCGAGGGGGGTACGGTCGGCGTGGCGTCCGGCAACGGTCTGCTCCGGCAGGCGCGGGTGCGGGAGAATGGCGGCATGGTCGGGGTGGAGGACGGAGTTCTATGAGCGCGGAGGATCTCGAGAAGTACGAGACCGAGATGGAGCTGCAGCTCTATCGGGAGTACCGCGACATCGTGCGCCAGTTCTCCTACGTGGTCGAAACCGAACGCCGCTTCTACCTGGCCAACCAGGTCGACCTGCACGTACGCAACTCCGACGGTGAGGTCTACTTCGAGGTCGAGATGCACGACGCGTGGGTCTGGGACATGTACCGCCCGGCGCGGTTCGTGAAGAACGTACGTGTGATGACCTTCAAGGACGTCAACGTGGAGGAGCTGGAGAAGCCGGACATCTCGCTGCCCACGGATACCGGATTCGGCGGCTGACCTGTTCATCGTGTTCGCCGGCCGGCCGCCTCGCTGGGGCGGCCGGCCGCGCTGTGCCGGGTCGGTACCCGGCTCAGCTCAGTAGGGCAGGCGGCGGCGGGACTGGCCGGTGACGGCGTTCCTGGCCCGGCTGACGAGGTAGATCGCGCCGCCGACCACGAGCACCGCAAGCGCGACCCAGAAGATCAGGCTGAGCAGGCCGATCACGACGCCGATTACCGCCTTGATCAACCAAATCGCGAGTACGCCGGCCACGACCAGGCCGGCGACGGTCAAGATGAATCGCATGGTTCCATGGTGCGCCCCCCGCGCCACCACCGGACAGAGGGAGAAACCCGGATCCGGCGGTCCGGGTAATCCCCGGGTACCGGCGAGGTTCGTCCACAGGCACCCTCGTCGTCCACAGTTCGGCCCGATCGCGCTTGCCGGACCGAGCCGCCGCCGCAACGCTGCTCCCCATGGTCCGGCGCTGCCTCGGAATGCTCGCGATCCTGGTCCTGGTCCTGGTGCTCGGGCCGGCCGGCTCCGTCGCGGCCGCTCCGCGCGGGCCACGACCGGAAGCACCGCCTGGTACACCGCAGCCCGGCTCCTTCCGGTGGCCGCTGGCCGGCCAGCCCCGGGTCACCCGTCCGTTCCAGCCGCCGCCCCGCCCCTGGCTACCCGGGCACCGCGGTGTCGACCTCGCCGGTACCCCGGGTGCGACGGTGTTCGCAGCCGGCCCCGGGTTGGTCGCCTTTGCCGGCAACGTGGCTGGTACGGGCATCGTCAGCATCGACCACCCAGGCGGGTTGCGGACCACCTACGAACCGGTCACCCCGCTGGTTCACGCGGGACAGCCGGTGGTCGCGGGGCAGCCGATCGGCACGCTGGTACCCGGTCATCCCGGTTGCCCGGTCGCGGCCTGCCTGCACTGGGGACTGCGTCGCGGCGCGGAGTACCTGGATCCCTTGCTGCTCCTGGGTTTCGGCCGGGTCCGGCTGTTACCGCTTACCGGAGCAGCTTCGGGAGCCCCTCGGCGAGCCTCTCGTACTCCTCCGGGCGGTTGTAGACCTGAGCGCACACGCGCAGCAGGAGCCGGCCGTTCCAGGAGTTCACGGCGACCTCGGCGCACAGCTCGTCGGAGATCCGGTCGCGTAGCCGCACGGCCGCCGCCACGTCGCCGTTCGCCGGCAACGGGATGAGCCGCATCGGAAGCGGGCCGCCCGGGTCGGGCAGGTCGTCGAGCCCGAGTGCCTCGCCGACGACCTGCTGGCCGTAGCGGGCCAGCGCCGCGTTGTGCGCCCGTACCCGCTCCGGCCCGAGGGTACGCAGAGTGAACACCCCGATCGGTGCGGCCAACCAGGCGGTGTAGTCGAGGGTGCCGGCCTCCTCCACGTTGCCCGGGAAGCCATCGGGCTCTGCCCAGCTGACGACAACCGGGCGGATCCGGCCGCGCCACTGCGGCGCGACGGTCAGCAGGGCGGTGCTGCGTGGCGCGAAGGCCCACTTGTGCAGGTTGCCGACGAAGAAGTCGGCGCCCAGCGTGTCGACCTCCAGCGGCAGCGCGCCGGGTCCATGGGCGCCGTCGACGAGAACGGGCACCCCGGTACCCCGCAGGGCCTGAGCGATCCGGGCGACCGGAACCAGCCGGGCCGTCGGGGAGGTGATCAGGTCGACGATCACGAGCTTCGTACGGGACGGCTCGACCGCCACGCGTACCGCCGCCACGATCTCGTCCGGGGCGGCGGACAGCGGCACCGGTACCATCCGGCGACGCGCTCCGGTCGCGTCGACGGCGTAGTTCACCGAGCCATAACCGTGGTCGGTCATCACCACTTCGTCGCCGGTACCCACGCCGAGTGTGCGCAGCACGACGCCGATGCCGAACGTGGTGTTCGGTACCAGCGCGCTGCCCTCGGGATCGGCGCCGACGAAGGCGGCCAGGTGCCGTCTCGCGTGGCCGACGCGATCGGCCAGCCCTCGTGTGAAGAAGCGCTGCGGGTTGGCCTCCATCTCGTCCCGCAGGCGCTGATGGGCCCGCTGCACCGGGATCGGCGTGACGCCGACGGTGCCGTGGTTGAGATAGGCCTGCCCCGGGTCGAGCGAGAACAGCAGCCGGGCACCGGGCAGCGGCTCTGGCGCGACGGTCACGGCATGATCCTATGCGCGCGGGTGCGCCTGCCGGTATGCGTTGCGTAACCGCTCGATCGAGACGTGCGTATAGATCTGCGTGCTGGACAACGCGGCATGCCCCAGCAACTCCTGTACCGAGCGCAGATCCGCCCCGCCCTCCAGCAGATGCGTGGCTGCCGAGTGGCGCAGTCCGTGCGGGGAGACGTGTGGCAGCCCGGCCGCCTCGGCGTACCGGGAGACAACCGCTCGCGCGGTGGTCGCCTGGAGCCGTCCGCCCCGCGCACCGAGCAGCAGCGCAGCACCGCTACGTGGGGTCGCGAGCAGCGGCCGGCCCCGCCGCAGCCAGGCATCGAGCGCCTGCTCGGCTGGCTGGCCGTACGGCACGCTGCGCTCCTTCGCGCCCTTGCCGAGTACCCGCACCAGCCGGCGCGACCGGTCCACGTCGTCGACGTCGAGGCCGCACAGCTCGCTGACCCGGATCCCCGTGGCGTACAACAGTTCCAGCACCAGCCGGTCGCGCAGCGGTACCGGTTCGTCGCCGGCCGGCGTCGTCACGAGCGTGGCCGCCTGGTCATCGCGCAGCACCGCAGGCAGGTCGCGACGCGCCTTCGGGCTGGCGAGCTGGGCGCCGACATCGCGGTCGAGCAGACCGTCCCGGTGTGCCCAGGCGGTGAAGGTCCGGGCGGCTGCCGCGCGGCGGGCCAGTGACGTGCGGGCCGCACCCGCCGTACGCAGCCGGGCGAGCCAGCTGCGCAGGACACCGAGGTCGAGATCTCCGGGCGCCGCGCAGCCCATCCGGTCGGCGTGGTCGAGCAGCGAGACGGTGTCGGCGACATAGGCCCGCACGGTGTGCGCCGAGCGGCCGCGCTCGCTGGCCAGGTGCCGCGCGAAGGCGTCGACGGCGGAGCGCATGGGGTCGGGCAGCGCGGCGTGCGCCGCTTCGGTACCGGTCCGCCGACCCATGAGCCTTAACGCTACTGGTTCCGGCGCCGATCCACTCCGCGCGCAGCGTACCCGCCGTCGCGCGCCACCACGTGACCCGCGGACTCCAGCGCCGGCAGCGCGCGCAGCACGTCACGCAGCGGTACGCCGGCCGCGGCGGCGATCTGTCCGGCGTCGGCCGCGCCGCGTAGCGGTACCCCGTCGAGGACCCGGGACAGCTCCGGCCCGAGCCGGTCGAGCTGGTCCTCCGGCCCACGCGGGATTGGAGCCAGATCGTCGCCGATCCGCCCGACCTCCTCAAGTACCTCTGCATATGACATCACCGGACGGGCTCCGGAGTACCGCAGGAGTTGGTGGCAGCCCACCGACATGGCCGACGTCACCGGCCCGGGTACCGCCATCACCGCTCGGCCCAGCAACGCCGCCCGGCCCAGGGTGTGCCGGGCTCCGCTACGCGCGTTGGCCTCCACCACCACCGTGCCGCGACTGAGCGCCGCGATCACCCGGTTGCGGATGAGGAACCGGTGCCGGTGCGGAGCCGCTCCCGGCGGCCACTCGCTGATGAGCAGCCCGTTGTCGACGATGTGCTCGAAGAGGTTCGCGTGCGCGACGGGGTATGCGCGGTCGACCCCGCAGGCGAGTACCGCCGCGGTGCTGCCGCCCGCGGCCAGCGCACCCCGGTGGGCGGCGGCGTCGATCCCGTACGCGCCACCGGAGACGACCGCCCAGCCCCGGTTCGCCAGGCCGTACCCGAGTTCCTGCGCGACATGGTTGCCGTAGCTGGTCGACGCGCGGGCACCGACGACGGAGACCGACTGCTCCAGTGTCGCCGCGAGCGACGGCTCCCCGCGTACCCACAGGCACACCGGCTCGTGGGTGTCGCGTTCCACCCGCAGACCACCCGGGCGGCTGATCCG
>WNGR01000937.1_pt1 | contig 33358 bp, 30 predicted proteins | sample 5407581 | NCBI WGS metagenome assembly WNGR01 (sample SAMN13153383, study PRJNA577476) | soil metagenome | isolation source: 80 cm soil or saprolite under Garry oak tree replicate 2 | place: USA:California | collected 2016-06-15
CTGATGCTGCTGTATATGCACGCGCTGCTCACGCAAGTCGCGCAAACCGCTGCGTGCAATCGCCACCACGCGCTGAACAAGCAGTTGTGCCGCTGGCTGCTGATCGAAGTGGACCGCGTGGCGTCGAACGATCTGACGGTCACCCAGCAACTGATCGCCGACATGCTCGGCGTACGCCGCGAGGGCATCACCGAAGCGGCCGGCAAGTTGCACGACGAAGGCCTGATCCATCACAGCCGCGGCCATATCAAGGTGCTCGACCGCAAAGGCCTCGAAGCGCGCGCATGCGAATGCTACGGCCTCGTCAAGCGCGAATTCGACCGCCTTCTGCCGCGCCTGCGCCAGGTCGAGGCCGTCGAGTAAGCGCTGCGTCGTTCGACTACCGGATAGAGTCAACTATGTTCAGGAATACTGCGCGATGCCTCGATGCACTCTTCGTGGTCGCGGGAGGCCTGCTCGCTCACTGGATGCGCTTTTCGACGCCCATCGCGTTGTCCGATACGGAGCGGCTCCTGATCGCCTTCAATTGCGCGCTCGTGTTGCTGCTGTTTCCTGGCTTCGGCGTGTATGAGACGTGGCGCGGCAAGGCGTTGGGCTCGATGCTGGCGAGAGTGGCCGCCGCCTGGATGGTCGTGGTCGCCACCGCGCTCGTGCTGGCGTTCACGCTGCACCGCATGGATGCGGTGTCGCGCCTGTGGTTCGCTTATTCGACGCTGATCTCCGGCGCGCTGATCGTCGTTACGAAATGTCTCGTGCACGTGGCGCTGCGCAGCGTGCGCCGCCGCGGCATGAACTTCCGCACGGTCGCGATCGTCGGCGCGCCCGGCTTCGCGCGCACGCTGCTCGCTCACCTCGAACATGCGCCGCAAGCCGGCTTCAAACCGGTCTGCCTGTTCGACACAAGCGTCGAGAACGCCGGCGCTCACGGCGTGCGCCTTCAACGCCTGCCGGTGCTGACGGACCTGAAGGCATTCGCCGCCAAGGTGCGCGACGAACACGTGAACGAAGTGTGGCTCGCGTTACCGCTTTCCGAGGAACATACGATCTACCGTTTCATGCACACGTTCCGGCACGACTTCGTGAATCTGCGCTTCATTCCCGATGTACGCAGCCTCTCGCTTTTCAACCACGCGCTGGTCGATGTCGTCGGTTTACCGACACTCAATCTGAGCGCGACGCCCTTCTCGCCGCCGCAGATGTGGCCCAAGCTGATCTTCGACCGGCTGTTCGCGGCGGCCGCGCTCGTCATGCTCGCGCCGCTCTTCGTCGCGCTCGCGATCGCCATCAAGACGAGCTCGCCGGGACCGGTGTTCTTCCGCCAGACGCGCAAGGGCGTGGACGGTCAGCCGTTCGCGATCTACAAGTTCCGTTCGATGACCGTGCATCACGAAGCGCAAGGTCAGGTGACGCAGGCCGCGCGCCACGACGCGCGCGTGACCAGGCTCGGCCGCTTCATGCGCCGCACGAGCCTCGACGAGCTGCCGCAGTTTCTCAACGTGCTGCTCGGCCAGATGTCGGTGGTCGGTCCGCGTCCGCACGCGCTCGAACACGACGATCTCTACAAGGATCAGGTGTACGGCTATATGAACCGCTACCGGATCAAGCCGGGCATCACCGGCTGGGCGCAGGTGAACGGCTATCGCGGCGCGACGACGAAGGTCGAGAAGATGGAGGCGCGCGTCAAGTTCGATCTCTTCTATATCCATAACTGGTCGTTCTGGTTCGACATGAAGATCGTGTTCGTCACGGTCTTCAAGGGCTTTGTCGGCCGCAACGCATTCTGACCATGCCACTACGGGAACCGTTCGTGAAAGTCTCCGTGATCGTGCCGACGTACCGGCGCACCGCCGATCTCGCGCGCTGCCTCGCGGCGCTCGACGCGCAGGAGCGCCGCGCCGACGAAGTGATCGTGGTCGTGCGCCATGACGATTACGCGACGCTCGACTGGCTGCGCACCCGCGACGCCGCCCGGCCCGACCCGCGCCGCTGGATCGTGCTCGTGCGCACGCCGGGCGTGGTCGCCGCGTACAACCTCGGCATCGAAAGCGCGAGCAGCGACGTGCTCTGCTTCACGGACGACGACGCCGCACCACATCCCGACTGGGTCGCGCGGATCGCACGCGCCTTCGAAAGCGATCCGGCGCTCGGCGGTCTGGGCGGACGTGACATCGTACATGAACGCAACGGCATTCTGCAGGGGCAGAAGCCGCGCGTGGGCCTTGTGCGCTGGTATGGCCGGACCATTGGCAATCACCATATCGGCCACGGCCGGGCGCGCAAGGTCCAGGTGCTCAAGGGCGTGAACATGGCGTTTCGCCGCGAGGCGATCGGCGCGCTGCGCTTCGACTCGCGCTTGCGCGGCAGCGGCGCGCAGGTTCACTGCGAGATGGCATTCAGTCTGGACGTGCAGCGGCGCGGCTGGACGCTGATCTACGACCCGTCGCTGCTGGTGGAGCATTTTCCCGCCCAGCGCAGCGATGAGGATCAGCGCTTCACATTCAACGATGCGGCTTTTTATAACGCGTCATTCAATCTCCGACTCATCATGTGCGAATACCTGACGCCACCCGGCAGATGGGCGTTCGTCGTTTACTCGACGCTGATCGGCGATCGCGCGGACCCGGGGTTCCTGCGCGCGTTGTCGTTGGCATTCGAGCGCGGCGGCGTGGCGCTTGCGCTTCGCAAATGGCGAGTCGGTTTACGCGCAATGCGCGGGGCATGGCAGGAGGCGGTGCGCTGAGCGATCAACGCGCGGCTTCACGCGGGGGACCACAAAATGACTATCAGAGCGATTGCCGCGGGGCTCGCGGCCGCATCTCTATGCGCCTGTTCGCTGGCGCCGGGACCGTATCTCGACACCAAACGGCTCGAGCAGCCCGCGCCGCCGGAGCAGACCGCCGATAAGTTTCCCGTGCACACCATCGACGTCGGCTATTTCCGTCAGCAGCGCGCGGCCGCGGTACCGGCCGTGTGCCCGCTGTCGTGCCTGACGCCGACAACGCGCGTGGCGTACGACTATCACCTCGGGGTCGGCGACCAGTTGAGCATCATCGTATGGGATCACCCGGAACTGACGGGCGGCGGCACGGGCGTGGCGAGCAGCATGCCGCCGCTGCCGGCCGGCGGCTCCGGCGCCGCGCCGACGCCTGGACCGACGCAAACGCAAGGCGCGACGCCGATCGGCCAGGCGCTCTCGAGCAGCGGCGAAGGCGGCCTCACCGTGCGGGTCGCCAACAACGGCACGATCTTCTTCCCGCGCGTGGGCCGCGTCAAGGTGATCGGCATGACCGCGCAGCAGGTCCAGGAAACGTTGACGAAAGGGCTTTCGAGGACGATTCGCAATCCTCAGCTGGACGTGCGCGTGTCGGGCTTCAACAGCCAGTCCGTGCAGGTGACCGGCAATCTGCGCACACCCGCTTCCGAAGCGATCACCGACGCGCCGCTCACCGTGCTCGACGCGATCAACCGCGCGGGCGGCGCGCTGCCCGATGCGGATCTGCAGAACGTGGGCGTGACGCGCGACGGCAAACGCTACACGGTCGACGTCGCCGCGCTGCTCGAAACCGGCGATCCGCAGCAGAACGTGCTGCTGCAGAACGGCGACATCATCGACGTGCCCGACCGCTCGAACAGCCGCGTGTTCGTGCTCGGCGAAGTCAACAAACCGACCTCGCTGCCGATGAACCGCGGCCGCCTCACGCTCGCCGACGCGCTCACCGGCGCCGGCAGCCTGGACGTCAGAACCGGCGACCCGCGTTTCGTCTATGTGGTGCGCGGCGCCGACAAGACGCTCACGCCCGACGTCTATCAGCTCGACATGACTCAGGTCGATGCGTTGATGCTGATGACCAAGTTCGATTTGCAGCCGAAAGACGTGGTGTACGTGCAGGTCTCGAGCGCCGCGCGCTTTAACCGCGCACTCGAACAGATCACGCCGACGCTGCAATCCATTTTCTACACCGTGCAGTTGTCCAGATAAATTGCTCGCAACGGAGTATCGCTATGAGTACGTATGACATGCTGGACCACGGACCGGCGCCCGGCGGCGACGACGATGCCGTGATGCGCGATTTGCTGCGCATGGTCCTCGATCAGATCTGGTGGGTGATCGGCATTGCCGGCAGCGTGATTCTCGCCGCGGTGATCTATACGAAGATCGCCACGCCGATCTATTCCGCCGACGCGCTGCTTCAGGTCGACGCGCAGAGCAACAACGGCGGCGCGCAGAATCAGAACACGCCGTCGCTGGTGCCCTCGGTCGGGCCGATGCGCACCGACGCGGAAATCGAAATCATCAAGAGCCGCGCGGTGGTCGAGCCGGTGGTCGAGCAGTTCAAGCTGAACTTCAGCACGACTGCGAAGACCCTGCCGGTGCTCGGCAAAATCTCGTCGCTCTTCGCGCGTCCGGGCCATCCGCTTGGCGCGGCTTTCGGCATGAGTTCGTATGCGTGGGGCGGCGAGCAGTTCGAGGTCGAGTCGATCATGGTGCCGAAGTCGCTCGAAGGCGCGCGCCTGACGCTGCACGTGCTCGACTACGGCCGCTACGAGCTGACCGATGCATTCGGCCAGCAGATTCTGACGGGCGTGGCGGGCCAGCAAGCGAGCGGCAACGACGTCACGCTCATGGTCAAGACACTGGTGGCCCGTCCAGGCACCGAGTTTTATGTGACGCGTTTTAACCAGCTGGACGCGGTATCCGCGCTCTCCACCGGTCTGCAGGTTACCGAGAAGGGCCGCGACACCGGCGTCGTGCAACTGTCGTACATGGGCACCGATCCGCACGCGATCACCGCGATCACCAATGCGGTGGCCGCTTCGTATCTGAAGCAGCGCACCGAACGCGCGCAGGAAGAAGCGAGCCGCATGCTGAGCTTTCTGAACAGTGAACTGCCGCGCCTGCGCGCCGAAGTGAAGAAGACGGAAACCGCGTTGTCGGAGTATCAGTCGAAAGTCGGTTCGTTCCAGCCGACCCAGGAAGCCGGCGTGTACCTCGCCGGCGGTCTGGACTACGAAAAGCAGATCGCGTCACTGCGCATTCAGCGCGCGCAACTGCTGCAGCGTTTCACTGAAGAGAGCCCCGAAGTGCAGCAGGTCGACGCGCAACTGGCGGCGATGACGCGCGAAAAAGCGCGCTTCGAGGATCACTTCACCACGTTGCCGAGTTCCGAGCGCAACGCCCTCGCGTTGCAACGCGATGCGAAGGTCGCGGAGGAAATCTATGTGGCGCTCCTGAACAAAACCCAGGAGTTGTCGATTTCACGCGCCGGCACGATCGGCAACGTGCATATCATCGACCAGGCGTTGCTGCCCTCGCAGCCGGTGCGGCCGAAGTCGGCGCTGATCATCTCCGCGGGTGTCGTGCTCGGCATCATCGGCGGCATTCTGTTCGCGTTCTGCCGCCGCACGTTCTTTACGGGCGTGTCCGATCCCGAGCTCGTCGAGCGGCGTTTCCAGTTGCCGATTTTCGGCTCGATCGCCTTCAGTCCGGAACAGGCGCGCAGCGACCGGCAATTGAGCGCCACGCGCGCCGCCGCGCTGGCCGCGCCGCGTTCGACCCCGACCGAGGTGCAGGCGGTGGCCGCGCCTTCAGGCGTCATGCGGCGGCTGCGGCCGGGCTCGGCGGCGGCAGCGCGTCAACGCAACGTGCCGGTCGGCACGCAGACCGTGATCGCGTCGAGCAAGGCGCCGATGCGTCCGCTGCTGGCGAAGACCCACCCGTACGACACGACGGTGGAAGGCTTGCGCGGGCTGCGCGCCACGCTGCAGTTCGGCCTGCTCGACGCGCCTAACCGCATCGTCGCGATCACGAGCCCGGCGCCCTCGGACGGCAAGAGCTTCCTGTGCGCGAACCTGGCCGCGCTGATCGCGGAATCGGGCAAACGCGTGTTGCTGATCGACGCCGATCTGCGGCGCGGCCGGCTCGCGCAATATCTCGGCCGCTCGCCTAACGGCGGCTTGACCGAACTGCTGACGGGCCAGGTCGATCTGGAAGTGGCGGCGCGCGCCACCGGCGTGGACGGCTTGCACTTCATCGCGGCGGGCGCTTATCCGCCGAATCCCTCCGAGATTCTGACGTCACCGCGCTTCAGCGAAATCCTCGCGCGCCTCGAACAGGAGTTCGACCTGGTGATCATCGACACGCCGCCGCTGCTCGCGGTGGCCGATGCCGCGGTGATCGCCAATCTCGCCGGGTCGACGGTGCTGGTGATGCGGGCCGGCGCGCACACCGAAGGCCACGTGGCCGAGGCGCTGAAGAAGCTGCGGCGCGCGCGGGCCCGGGTGGTGGGCGGCGTGATGAACGCGGTGCCGCTCAAGAGCCACAACAGGAACGGCACGTATGACTACGCGTATGCGTACACCTACTCCGCCGGCGATCCGCTCGACACGCATACGCCGCGATAGAGCACGTTAAAAGCGCGGACAACGATAAGCCGCGCAACGAAAAAAGGGGCTGCGCCGTCACCAGGCGCAGCCCCTTTTCTCTTCCGTCAACACTGTGCGCGGCGCAAAGCTCGCGGCACCGCGCTTACAGAAACGCGCTGACGTCGGTATGAAAACGCTGGGCCAGCGCCTTCGCCACCTTTTTGCTGATGGCGCGCCGGCCCGCGAGAATGTCGCTCACCACGGTGGGCGATGCGATACCGATCAGGTCCTTCTGCTTGAGCCCGTGCGTTTCCAGCAGATGCCGCAACACCTCGCGCGGCTCCGCTTTCGGGATCGTCACGTTGTGCGCTTCCCAGCTTTCGATCAGGTCGGTGACGATCGCGAACAGATCGGCAAGCGGATCCTCCTCGTTGCCGTTCAGATGGTCGGCCAGCGAGTTGGCGAGCCGCACCATCTTCTGGTAGTCCTCTTCGTTGCGAATGGGTGTGATCGGCAACTGGGCTTGCAGCGCAGTCCAGGTTTGCGCGATGTCGGGAAAAGCTCCCGGGAGGCGATCGGCATTCATGAGTTTAGATTCTTCCTCGTCCAAAGGTCGTACTCCGCATACGTCAGTACATGACGAACGAATAACGACTGCCTGTTGTAGTGAATCGCCGCGACGATCCGGACCGGTTGCCGCCTACATCGAAAACGGTGTATTGCGGCGGCACGTAGTCCACGCCGGCGAACGTCTGCTTCAGGTCGTTATAGCCATAGGCAAGGCAGGCCTGCGCCAGTGAGTACCACGTCAATAGCGCACTGCGCGCGCCCGGATGTCTGTTTATAAAGTCCAGCAACGCTTTCTTCGAAATGACCCGCATCGTATTTCCTCGCACGTATTCGCGCACTGAACATGCGCGATCTGCCTGCAAGGCTAAACGGAGCGGGCCGGCGCCGATAGCTGGCCGGATGGCATAGCCAGGACGCCCGGTTACGGCCTACTGCGGTACGACAAAACAATTTTATTCGCATCTTGCGAAGTTCTCAAGATGCGAATAACGAGACAAGCTGTCCCGTTGTTCATTGGGACGAACACGCAAGCCGTGCGGGCGAGCGCGTCAGCGTCCCCAACTGCTTTCCTGCGCCGGCTCGCCGGGCCACGCGAGATCCTCGGCAGCCCGATCGGGTTCGATGCGCTCCACCAGGCCGATCCGCTGACGCCAGCCGCCCGCCGCGATCGTGCGCGTGACTTCCGCCATGAAGGCGCGCCGGAACACCGCCGCCGAAAAGCGCTCGGCATTCGCGCGGCAAGCCGCCGGCGTGATCTGCTCGTGCATCCGTTCGAAGCGGTCGATCGCGTCGAGCATCGACACGACCGTTTGGCGTGCGAAATAAACGCCGGTAGGATGCGCCTCGCCGACCGGCACCACCGTTTCGAGCGCCCCGCCCTTGCCGAATGCGATGACCGGCGTGCCGCATGCCTGCGCCTCGAGCGCGACGATGCCGAAATCTTCCTCGGCGGCGAACACGAAGGCTCGCGCGCGCTGCAGATAATCCTTGAGAACGTCGAGCGGCTGATAGCCGAGGATCGCCACGTTAGGACCGGCCTTGGCGCGAATCGCCGCCATCTCCGGCCCGTCGCCGATCACGATCAGCTGGCGGTGCGGCGTCGCGTTGAAAGTCTCGACGATCAGATCGATGCGCTTGTACGGCACCATCCGCGAGGCGGTCAGATAGAAGTCTTCCTTGTCCGTGCAGAGTTCGAATTCGTGCACGTCGACGGGAGGCGGAATCACGGCGGCATCGCGCCGGTAGGTTTTCATCATGCGACGCGCGACGAAATGCGAGTTCGCGATCAAACGGTCGACACCATTGGCCGAATGCGAGTCCCAGCCGCGCAGATAATGGAGCAGTACACGCGCGACCCACGACTTCGGCCCGCGCGTCAGATTCGCTTCGCGCAGATACTGATGTTGCAGGTCCCACGCGTAGCGCATCGGCGAATGCACGTAGCTCACGTGCGTCTGATCCGGGCCGACCAGGACGCCCTTGGCGACCGCATAGGAACTCGTGATGATGAGATCGTAGCCGGATAAATCGAACTGTTCGACGGCGAGCGGCATCAACGGCAGATACGCGCGATAGCGGCGCCGCGCAAACGGCAGGCGTTGGATGAACGAGGTCGTGACGGGTTTGCCGCCGAGTGGCCGGCGGTCTTCGAGGAAATCGACGAGACTGAAAAGATCGGCATCGGGAAAGCACGCGATGATCTGCTCGAGGACCTTCTCCGCGCCGCCGGGCGCGACCAGCCAGTCGTGCACGATCGCCACTTTCATGACATCCCACCTATAAATAAGCGCCGCATGGCCATAGCAACGAGTGTAAGTGGCGCATTGTTTGCTGTGCGTGCGCGTGCCCACATTCAACGCGTGACCGCACGCGAATAATTAAGACTCGCTATTCGCCTCTTGCGAATCTCCGAATCCAATTACTTCGCTTTCCTATGCGCCCGACGATCGACGCCTCGCCACTCGCCCATTCCTTACCGCTGGTTCAGCCGGCGCTGATCGATCCACCCGCCGCCCCCGCTTCATCGACGCAGAGTGCAACAGCGTCGACCCGAGCATCCGCGCTGCCACGCGTGCTGTTCGTCGATCAGAGCGGTCAGCTCGGCGGCGCCGAATTCGCGCTGCTGCAACTCGCGGGACATTGCGCCGAGCGCAGCGAGGTCGTGCTGCTTGCCGACGGGCCGTTCCGCGCGCGCCTCGAAGCGCTCGGCGCACGCGTGCAGGTCATCAACGACGCGCGCGTATCGGGCGTCGTGCGGCAAGCTTCCGCTTTGAACTGCCTGCGCGCCGTGCCCGGCATCGTGCGTCAGGTGCGCGCGATCGCGGCGCGCGCCCGGGATTTCGACGTGGTGTTTCTCAACACACAAAAGGCGCTGGTGCTCGGCGCGCTAGGCAAACCGCTGCATCGCAAGCCGGTGATCTGGTATCAGCACGACATCCTCACGCGTGAGCATTTCGGGCGCGTGCAGTTGAGCGTAGTCAAATGGATAGTGCGTTTCGCGGTCGATCACGTGGTGGCGAATTCGCAGGCGTCGGCGCGATCGCTCGCGGCACTGACGGGGCTCGCGGCCGACTCGGCGCCGGTCGTCTACAACGGTATCGACGCGCACGCGTTCAGCCGCGTCGACGGCACCGACATCGCCGCGTTGCGCCGGCGCCTGGGCTTGCCCGAGCATGCGTGGCTCGCCGGTTTGTTCGGACGCCTCGCGCCATGGAAAGGTCAGCACATTGCGCTCGACGCGCTGGCGCGGCTGCCGGACGTGCATCTGGTGCTGGTCGGCGCGCCGCTCTTCGGCGAGGACACGTACGCGCGGCGTCTGCACGCACAAGCCGCGGCGCTGGGCGTTGCGGACCGTGTGCACTTCGCGGGCTTTCAGGACGACGTGCCCGCGTGGATGAAAGCGATGGATGTGATCCTGCACACGTCGACCGAGCCGGAGCCGTTCGGGCGGGTGATCGTCGAAGGGATGGCGGCGGCGCGTCCGGTGATCGCCTCCGCCGCGGGAGGCGTGACCGAGATCGTGCGGCATCGGCGCAATGGCTGGCTGGTGAAACCGGGAGACGCGGACGCGCTGGCTGACGCGATCAGCGCGTTGCGCGCGGACCCGGCGCTCGCGCGGCGCCTCGCGGACCAGGCGCTTGTCGACGCGCAAACGGAATTTTCGGTGGATCAGTATTTGCAGCGGATGACGCAGGCGATTGGACTAGCCGCGCGCTAGTACGAGTCGTTGCAGCTTGGCGCGAGCGAGCCTGCCGAAGCAGCTTGTTGAAGCGAGCCTGTATCGAAGCAGGCCCGCACGCGGCGGCAACAGGAGAGCGCGTCGCTCAGCTCCTGCTGTACTCGATGGTCTCGACGCCGGTATCCGTGCCGAGCAGGCACAGATTCGCGCCACGGCCCGCGAAGAGTCCCACCGTCACCACGCCAGGCCATGCATTGACGTGCATTTCCAGCGTGCGCGGATCGCTGATGCGCAGGCCTTTCACGTCGATGATCTCGTTGCCGTTGTCGGTAATGAACGGCACGCCTTCTTTCGTGACGCGCACCACCGGCACGCCGCCGAGCGCCGTGACGCGGCGGCCGATCGACGTACGCGCCATCGGCACCACTTCGATCGGCAGCGGGAAATTGCCTAGCGTCTCGACGAGCTTGCTTGCGTCCGCAATGCAGACGAACACGTCCGACACCGACGCGACGATTTTCTCGCGCGTCAGCGCGCCGCCGCCGCCCTTGATCATCGCGCCGCTGTGGTCGATTTCATCAGCGCCGTCCACGTACACGGGCAGCGAGTCGATCTCGTTCAGGTCGAGCACCTTGATGCCGTGCGATTGCAAACGCGCGGTGGTGGCGAGCGAACTCGACACCGCGCCGCGATAGCGCGCCTTGTCGGCGGCCAGCGCGTCGATGAAACAGTTCGCGGTGGAGCCGGTGCCGACGCCGATCACGGAGCCTTCCGGCACGTTGGCGTTCACGTAGTCGGCGGCGGCCTGGCCGACCAGTTGCTTGAGTTCGTCTTGAGTCATGGGGAATGCTGGCGAGCGAGTAAAAACGGTTAGTTTACCGGAGTGGCACGCGAGCGCCGGCTGGGATCACTTCTTCACCGACCGCTGCCTCACCGCTTCGAACAGACAAACACCGCTCGCCACGGAGACGTTCAGGCTCTCGATCGTGCCCGCCATCGGAATCTGCATGACCACATCGCAGGTATCGCGCGTGAGGCGGCGCATGCCCTCGCCCTCGGCCCCCATCACCAGCGCCACAGGACCGTCGAGTTCCGTGTCGTAGAGGCTCCTGGTAGCCTCGCCGGCCGTGCCGACTACCCACACGCCCGCGTCCTTCAATTCGCGCAGCGCGCGCGCCAGATTCGTGACGGTGATGTACGGCACGGTATCGGCCGCGCCGCTTGCCACTTTTGCAGCCGTTGCATTCAAACCCACCGCGCGGTCGCGTGGCGCGATTACCGCGTGCGCGCCAGCTGCATCGGCGACACGCAGGCATGCGCCGAGATTGTGCGGATCGGTCACGCCGTCCAGCACCAGAAGCAACGGCGAACCGCTGATGCCGTCGAGCAGTTCGGCGAGGTTCTGCGCGAGCGGCATGTCGCCCGCGCGCGCGACCACGCCCTGGTGGCGCTCGGTATGCGCGAGACCCCACAGACGCGTTTCGTCGGCGGCGATCAGACGCACTCCGGCTTCTTTCGCCGTGTGCAGGAATTCGGTCATGCGACGGTCTTTGCGCGTCGCGTCGTAATAGACATCCTCGACTGTCGACGCATCGTGCCGGATACGCGCGGTCACTGCGTGGAAACCGTATAGAACCTTGAGACGTGCCATGACTGATACAACCTTTGATTGAGCGCGCCTTCAACGCGCGCTACTGTGATGAATACGAGCTGCGTACTGCGCTTGCGTACCCGATTACGATGAAATGCAGACCGCGCGCAACCGGTACGTCAGGACGTACCCGATGCGCGCGGTTTCAGCCGTGATGCGGCTTCAGCGCTTCTTGCGCGCCTGCGGTTTCGATGCCGGCTTGGCCGTGGCGCCGTGCTTCTTCGCCGCGCCGCGCGCGGCGCGTGCTTCCTGCACCGCCGCCGTTTGCGCGGGCGCCGCCTTCTTGCGCCGCGCGCCCGGCGCCGGCGCGGCACCTTCGACCGGCGGCAGCGCGCGCACGCGTGCGCCGCCGTTTTCACCCGACGACTTGTCGGCGAGCACCGCGCGACTCACGGGCGGCTTGATCGGCGTATCGCGCACGAGGCGGAAGTCGATCTTGCGCGCATCGAGATCGACGCGGCTCACCTGCACGCGCACGCGATCCGACAAGCGATAACGAATGCCGGTGCGCTCGCCGCGTAACTCGTTCTTGATTTCGTCGTACTGGAAATAGTCCGAGCCGAGTTCGGTGACGTGCACGAGGCCTTCGATAAAGAGCGAATCGAGCTGCACGAAAATGCCGAACGACGTCACGCCGTTCACCATCCCACCGTACTCTTCGCCGAGCTTGTCGCGCATGAAATAGCACTTCAGCCACGCTTCGACGTCGCGCGAGGCTTCGTCGGCGCGGCGTTCGTTGGCCGAGCAATGCAGACCGAGCTCTTCCCAGATCGCCACGTTGTTGCCGCGTACGCGGCCGCGCTTTTCGTCGTCGGCCTTTTGCATCGCGCGGGCACGCGGCGAGAGCGCCGTGTTCAACTCGATGCCTTGCGCCGGTTCCGGCTGATACTTGCGGCCCTGCAGGATCGCGTAGATTGCGCGGTGCGTGAGCAGGTCGGGATAACGGCGAATCGGACTCGTGAAGTGCGCATACGCCTCGTACGCGAGACCGAAGTGACCAATGTTCTCCGGGCTGTAGACAGCCTGCTGCATCGAGCGCAGCAACATGGTTTGCAACATGGGCGCGTCCGGCCGCTCGCGAATCTGCGCCATCAGCGCGGCGTAGTCGCTCGCGTGCGGCGTCTCGCCGCCGGCGAGCGTGAGGCCCATGCCGCGCAGGAACGTGCGCAGATTCTCGAGCTTCTCGGCGGTCGGCCCGGCATGCACGCGGAACAGCCCCGGATGCTTGTTGCGCTTCAGGAAGTCGGCCGCGCAGACGTTCGCGGCCAGCATGCATTCCTCGATCAGCTTGTGCGCCTCGTTGCGGGTGCGCGGCACGATCTGCTCGATCTTGCCCTGCGCATTGCAGACGATGTAGGTCTCGGTCGTATCGAAGTCGATCGCGCCGCGTTTCTGGCGCGCCGCGAACAACGACTTGTACACGCCGTACAGATTTTGCAGTTGCGGCAGCAAGGCGGCGCGGCGCGCGGCCTCCGGACCCTTGGTGTTTTTCAGCACCGCGGCGACTTCGGTGTACGTGAGACGCGCGGCCGAGTGCATCACGCCGGGGTAAAACTGATACGCCTTCACTTCGCCGCGCACGGTGACGATCATGTCGCACACCAGCACGCAACGGTCGACGTTCGGATTCAGCGAGCACAACCCGTTGGAGAGCTTCTCCGGCAGCATGGGGATCACGCGGCGCGGGAAATACACCGAGGTGCTGCGTTCGATCGCGTCGGCGTCGAGCCCGCTTTTCGGATGCACGTAGTGCGACACGTCCGCGATCGCGACGATCAGGCGAAAGCCTTCGCCGCGGCCGACCTGAACCGGCTCGCAATACACCGCGTCGTCGAAGTCGCGGGCGTCCTCGCCGTCGATCGTGACGAGCGGCACGTCGCGCAGATCGATACGATGACGCGCGTCGACCGGACGGACTTCGTCGGGCAGCTTCGACGCTTCGTCGAGCGCGGCCTGGCTGAACTCGTGCGGCACGCCGTACTTGCGCACCGCGATTTCGATTTCCATGCCGGGGTCGTCGATATCGCCGAGCACTTCCACCACGCGGCCGAGCGGCTGCGAATGACGGCTCGGAAAATCGGTCAGCTCGACCACCACCACCTGGCCCACCTTGGCCTTCTTGGTGTTCTGTGTGATCAGGATGTCGTGGCCGATGCGCTTGTCTTCGGGCGCGACGATCAGCGCGCCGTTCTCGTTCAGCAGACGGCCAATCACGCGCTTGTTGGCGCGATCCGTGACCTCGACGATGTGCCCTTCCGGCCGCCCGCGCCGGTCATAGCCGACGATGCGCGCAAGCACGCGGTCGTTGTGCATGACCTTCTGCATTTCGCCGGTGGGCAGGAACAGATCGTCCTGGCCGTCGTCGCGAATCAGAAAGCCGTAACCGTCGCGATGGCCTTGCACGCGGCCCGCCACGAAGTTCGACGGATGGGTCAACTGATACAGATTGCGCTGATCGAGCCGGATCTGGCCGTCGCGCTCCATCGCGCCCAGGCGCTTGAAAAATCCTTCGCGCTCCTGGCGCTTGATCGACAGCGCTTCGGCTATCTCATTCGCGGCGAGCGGCGCCTCGCTCGTGCGCAGGACGCCCAGGATTTCTTCGCGGCTTGGAATCGGGTACGGGAATTTGCTCAAGGGCTTGTCGATGGTTTTTTCTCGTTGCATGGACGTCGGTCGGCGATGTGGCTCGGCTTAAGAAGCGTTGAAGTTGCGCTTAAGTTGCACTTGCAATTGCACTGGAAAGACTGCTCGGGTCCGGCTCGTTCAAGGCTGAGTCCGACGGGCGTGTGCACCGTGCCAACGAACTACTGCGAGGCATTCTAACACCCGTCTCGCGCGCCTTGCGGCCCGTCAATAGTCGCGGCGACGCACATGCGGACGCGCCGCCGCGTTGTTTAAGCAAGTTTTGAGAACCGCTTGACAGGTGCGAATCTGTCGCTATAATGGCGTTCTTTGCTGTTCATCACCTGCCCAGGTGGCGAAATTGGTAGACGCACTAGGTTCAGGTCCTAGCGGTGGCAACACTGTGGAGGTTCGAGTCCTCTCTTGGGCACCAGATTCAAAGTAAAGCCGCCTGGCGTTTCATGTAGGCGGCTTTACTTTTTGTGTGCGACTGCACAAGGTCCGGCTCCCTTAGTTGGGCCGGTTCATGGGGTCGGCAAGACGGTGAAATCGTCGTGAAGCATTGCTTCGCTGCGCGAGCCAACCGAGCGATTGATGAAGCGAAGTTGTTTGCCGGTAGGGATTGACACGCTGCACCATCCCGCTAAAATAGCTGTCTAGCTTGAAGACGTGCCCAGGTGGCGGAATTGGTAGACGCACTAGGTTCAGGTCCTAGCGGTGGCAACACCGTGGAGGTTCGAGTCCTCTCCTGGGCACCATAAAGCTGTTTAGCGTAGTACAGAGAAGTCCAGAAGACCCCGTAAATTATTGAATTTGCGGGGTTTTTTGTTTATTGGCGTTCAACGCCGAACAGCCCGAGCCGGGTGCAGATGAGTACCATGCCCCTCACCGTTCGCGAAGTGGAAGCGGCCCGCCCGCGGCCCAAGCCCTACGGCGTCGCCGATGGAATCGATCCCCGCGTGAACGGCGGGTAGACCGTCAGCAGGCCGAAAACAGCGACGACGGCATTTTCAGGGCAGCAGCCGAACTCTGGTACAAGAGCAAACAGGATGCAGGTCGCTCAGCCTCCACGCTGGACAAGATCCGGACGTATCTGGACAAGGACATCCTCCCCGAACTCGGTTCGAGCAAACTGGTGAACATCACGCGGGTGGACTGCGCCCGCGTCCAGGAACGCTTCGAAAAGCGCGACGCCCTGAACGTCTCGAAGAAGGCGCGGGGCTGGCTGCGGGAAATATTCAGTCAGGCAATCGCACGCGGCAAGTGCGAATACAACCCGGCGTCCGAACTGAAGGTAATTGCGAAACCCGCTCCGAAGGCAAAACTGTATCCCCACCTGCTTGAACCGGAATTACCCGACTTCCTGCGCGCGCTTGAGAAGTCGGCGAGCCGTCTCATCGCCTACGTCGCGGCCTGGATGACAATCTGGACGGCCAGCCGCCCGGGCATGGTCCGGTGCGGAATGGACCGAGGTCGATCTCGAGGTCGGCCACGGCACACGCCATACTGCCAGCACCCTCCTTCGCGAACACGGCTGACAGAAGGATCACGTCGAGACGCAGCTCTCCCATCTTGAGGAAGGCATTGCAGGCGACTACAACCACGCCAAATACCTGCGACAGCGTCGCGCAATGATCCGGTGGTATGCGGACTACCTCGATGCGCTCAAGAAGGACATGCAACCCCTCCAGCAGCAGTCTTTTGTTCGGCGTGTACCCAAAGAGTTCCGCGACAGTGACCGCGACAGTTTCCTCACTGAAGCCTTCAGCTACATCACCGATTTTTTTGAAAATTCCCTGCAGGAGTTAATTCGCGCGCATCGCGATAAACGACGAGTTTTCCGCTGTGATGAAAATCGAAATCGAGCTGCTCGTCTCGCAACAACTCATCGACGAGCTCGCGACTATAAGCGCCGCCGCCGAGTACGCAGACGTGCATGCTCATGCCGGTGCGGGCGTGCGTCGGCTGCTCAGCATCCGACTAGCTGGAAACCGCTCCGGATCGAAGCCGCGATAGTCGAGCTCCGTGCCGCCGTCGAGCGCCCACTGGCTCGCCGCGAGGCCGAGCGCAGGCGCCATCTTGAAGCCGTGCCCCGACATGCCGGTGAGCGCGATGAGCCGCTCGTCGCTCGGCAGCGGCCCGAGCAGGAAGTCGCGATCGGCGGTGAAGCCGTCCATGCAAACCGCATGGCGGATCGCGACTGGAATCGCACCCGGCAGATAGCGGCGCACATAGTCATCGGTGATGGCGAGCACTTCGTCGGAGAGCGTCGTGCTCATGAACTGCGCGCTCGGCAGATGATCGATCGAGGCCGCGAAACCCACCTTGATGGTCGCGTTGTCGATGGTCGGCCACGCAGCGAAGAGAAATTCCTCGCCCTGAATCTCGATGATCGGAAAGCGCTCCGGCACGAACGCCGCTGCATCGCGCAGCGGATACCAGTGCACCGAAAGACGCTGCACGTCCACATGCGGAATGCGCTCCGGCAGCAGTTCGTTGAGCCACGCGCCGGTGGCGACGACGACTTTGTCGAACTTCCATTCGTCGTCATCCGTCGTGACGCGCACGCCATCGTCCTCAGGCACGATCGCACGGATCTTCGTCTGCGTGACGAGCTCGCCGCCGTGCTTCACCGCCGTTTCCGCGGCGACCGCCACGGCCACTTCCGCGAGCGTGAAGCCGGCTTCGAGATCGAGCAGGCCGATATCGTCGTCGTTCACCGCGAGTTGCGGATAACGGCGCTTCATGTCCAGAAAACTTAGCTTCTCATGACGCAGATCGTAGCGGTCCGCGTTGCCCATCACCTTGCTCATGAACGGCGATTCGGCCGGTCCCGAATACAGCCCGCCGCACAGGTTCAGCAACGGCCGCCCCGAATCTTCCTCGAGCCTGCGCCATTCGCCGTAGGCCTGGCGCGTCATCGGCACATAGGCCGGTCCTTCGGAAGCCACGCGGAAGAGCCGCGTATCGCCGCCCGCCGCACCGCGCCCGTGGCCGGGCGCGAACTGCTCGAAACCCACCACGTCCGCGCCCCGCCGCGCGAGTTGCCAGAACGCCATGCTGCCCACCGTTCCCACGCCGATCACGGCGATGCCTGCTCGTTTCATTGCGTGCTCTCTCGTTGTGACAATACAGCCGTCCTCAATGTCCGGCAAGAAAACTGCGCGTGCGTTCGTGCGACGGCGATTCGATAATCGTCTTCGGATCGCCCTTCTCGACGATGCGCCCGCCATCCATGATCACGACCGTCGACGCGACATTGAGCGCGAAACGGATCTCGTGCGTGACGACGATCATCGTCATGCCCTCCACGCTCAGGTCGCGCATCACGGCGAGGACGTCGTTGGTGGATTCGGGATCGAGCGCGGAAGTCGGCTCGTCGAACAGCAGCGCCTTCGGATTGAGCGCAAGCGCACGCGCCAGCGCGACCCGCTGCAACTGACCGCCCGACAATTGCGACGGCATGTGCAGCGCCTTCTCATAGAGACCGACCTTGCCGAGAAAATGCATGGCGACGTCGATGGCTTCCTCGCGCGTCATGCCCGCGTTGCGCACCAGCGGCAACGCGATGTTCTCGACAGCCGACAGATGGGGGAACACGTTGAAGCTCTGAAACAGCATGCCCACGTCGCGCCGTGCCGCGATCAGCGCGCTGCGCGAAGCGGGCTTGTTGCCGTCGAACAGCACATGGTCCGCCACGCGCACGACGCCGGAATCGGGTGTTTCGAGCAGGTTGATACAGCGCAGCATCGTGCTCTTGCCGCCGCCGCTGCGGCCCAGCACGGCGACCACTTCGCCGCGCTGCACGCTGAGATCGACGCTATCGAGCACGAGCGATTGACCGAAGCGCTTGGTCAGCCCGGAGATTTCGATGACGGGCCGCTCCTTGCGCGTAGCGCCGGCATCCGCTGCATAAGCGTGGGCGGCGGGACGCGGCGGCGAAGCAACGGAATCCATGGACGATGACGTCCGGAACATTTTCACGAGGCAATCTCCTTCTGCATGCCGTCGCGCGCCGACTGCGCGCGCGCCTGATGCGCACGCGCCAGTTCGCGCATGCGATGCGACGAAAGCGAAAGCGGCCGGCCATCGCGCAGCCATTGCTCGAGCCGTGCCGCCGCGCGCGACAGCGAGAAGCAGAGCACGAGATAGATGCAGCCGATCACCACATACACTTCGAGTGGCCGGTAGGTATCCGACGTGATGACGGTGGCCTGCGTCATTAGCTCGCCGCCGCCGATGGTCACGAGCAGCGACGTGCCCTTCAACAGATCGATGAAGATCGTCGTGGTGGAAGGCAGCACGACGCGAATGACCTGCGGCAACTCCACCGACAGGAACGTGCCGCGTCCCGTGAAGCCCAGGGCATTCGCCGCCTCCTTCTGCCCCGGCGCGATGCTCTGCATGCCGCCGCGAAAGATCTCCGCGAGATACGCGCCATAGAACAGCGAGAGGCACAGCACGCCCGCGCTAAAGCCCGTCAACGTGACCTGCAACGTGGTCAGCCCGAAATAGACGATGAACAGCCCCGTCACCACCGGCAGATTGCGGAATATCTCGATGACGGTATAGGCCGTGCGGCTTGCCAGCCGCGAGCGCGATAGCCGGGAGAGCGCCAGCACCAGACCGAACGCGCACGCACCGAAAAAGCCCGCTATGGTCAATTCAACCGTCTTCAGCAGCGCGGCACCGAGAACGGGCAGATAGTCGTGCCACGGAACATGAAAGATCATGACGCCTCCCTCAACGCGACGCGGACGGCGCAACCCAGTCCTGCGGACGATCCATGCCGCGTCGACCCGCCTCGATGCCGCCCGGGGGCTGGTAGAACGAATCGGAGTTCGCGCCATAGCTCGTCAGGATCTTCTTCGACTCGCCGGACTTGTACCAGCCGTCGATCTGCTTGTTTGCTTCGTCGCAGAACGACCTGGCTTTGGTCGAGCAATACCAGACCACCATGTACGGCGTCATGCCCGACACGTCCTTCACTTCCGGATGGTTCTTCAAATCCTCGGCGTTCGGACTTTGCAGTGTGCTGATGACATAGTCCTTCAGGTCGGGACGCGTCTTGTGCAAGTATGCGAGCAGCAGCGGATCCATCACGAGCGCGTCGATGCGCCTGGCCTCCAGATCGCCAATCGCCGACGACGAGGACGGATACGAATGCACGTTCACGCCCTTCACCTGACGCAGCGCCTTGTCCACGGTGGCGCCCGCGAGCGTGCCGACCGTGTGGCCGGTCAGATCGCTGATGGTACTGAGCTTGAGGCCCTGCTGCGCGAGAATGAGGTTCGGGCTGTAGTAGATCGGATCGGACATCGCACCGGTCTCGGCACGCTGCTTCGACCACGAAAGACCGCCGATGGCGACGTCGTAGCGGCCCGACTGAATTCCCGCTAGCAGCGCCGGGAACTCCATGCCGTGCGCTTCGACCGGGCGGCCCATCGCCTTCGCGGTCGCGTTGAGCAAATCGCCTTCCGCGCCGGTGAGCTTACCGTCCTTCTCGCCGACATAGGGCATGTAGCCGAGCGTATAGCCGACCGACAACGGCGCTTCGTCCGCCGCGGCCAGCACCGGTGCGGATGCGATCGCCAGCGCCGCCGCGGCGACGGCGCTGACGTAGCGCGCGTGTCGCATGACGGTATCGATAGCCGGAGAAACTGCGGACGTCGTCTTCATTCGTTCACTCCAAAGGGTCGGTTATCGAGCGCGGCGCATCGGCACGCCATTGCTGTTTCGTTCAAGCACACACTAAAGGCATCATTTTTTGGTGTCAGCCTTTTCAAAAAGCGAATGAGCGGGCGCGTCCAGACTCACGTCGCGGACCTGTGCATCGCCTTCGACGCCTGGCGCACTCGCGAGCAGGATGCGCGACGTCCCGACGCTCGGACGGCGCGCCGAGATCATGCCCTTGCCGCGTGCCGTATTGCCTGCCGCGCGCGGCTGTCCCACGCATCGCCGACCTCGTAGAGCGCTGTGGCGGCGGGCACGAACCACGGCGTACCCGTGTAGTAAGAAGCGGCGGGAAAATCCGGGCCGTCGAAAGCGGAACGCTCCTCGGCTGACAGCACCTTCCGCGCGATGCGAAAGCCGAGATAGCTCATCAACGCCACGCCGTTGCCGTTGCAGCCCACCGCGTAATGCACGCCGTCGCGCTCGCCGAGATGCGCGCGCTTGTCGAAGGTCATGGCCACCTGGCCCTTCCAGCTATGCGTGATCTCCACCTCCTGCAGTTCCGGGAAGATCGCCACCATCGCGCGATGCAGCTTGTTCGCGGCGGTTAGTTCATCGGTGTCGAAGATCACCACGCGCGAGCCGAACAGAATGCGCAGGCCATCGGGCGAGGGACGGAAGAAATAAAGGTTGCGCTGCGAATCGCTGATCATGCGGCCGTTGGGAATCAGGCGTTTGATCAATTCGGGCGGCAGCGGCGCGGTCGCGATCTGATACGAGTTGACCGGCACGACACGGCGATGCACGAAATCCCCCGGCCCGGCGTCGCTATAGCCGTTGGTCGCGACGATCACGTTGCGCGCGCGAATCGTGCCGCGCGCCGTCGTCAGTTCATGCACGTTGCCCACGCGCCGCATGCTGCGCACGCCCGCATGCGAATGCAGCGTCGCACCCGACGCACGCGCGAGTTCGCTCAGCGCGCGATGATATTTGCTGACATGCAGGCCGCCATAATCATCGACCAGCATGCCGCCGTAAAAATAGTCGGAACCGAGCACGCTACGCTGCGCGGCCCGCTCGATGATATGCACGCACACGCCCGTTTTCGCACGCAGCAGTTCGCCTTGCTGTTTGAAGCGTTCGAAATGCGCAGGCGTATAAGCGCCGAAAAAGCGCCCGTTGATCTGCAGGTCGGCGTCCAGATTGTCGTCGTAGATGCGTTGCTTGAGGAATTCATAGCTGCGCAGCGATTCCGCGAGCAGGCGCGACACGCGCTCCGGACTGAGTCCCTTGACCGCGCCCGTCACCACCATCTTCTGGCCGCTCGACACCATGCCGCCGCTGCGCGTGCTGCCGCCCGCGCCGATCTCGTCGCGATCCAGCACGGCCACGGTCTTGCCGTTGCGCGCGAGCTCGATCGCCGCATTCATTCCGCAATAGCCGCTACCGACGACGACGGCATCCACTTCGGCGGGCAGTTCGGTGGCGTCGGTGAAGGGCCGCGCTGCCTCCCACCAGTAAGGATCAGGCTTGAAGCTGGAAGCAAGCGGCGCGCGACGGGTCTTGTTCATTGGATGGCTCTCACGTGGTAGCGATCAGGCGATAGTGGTCTGCAACAGAAAGACGCCGCTCACGTCGGTCAACAGCGACAGATCGCGAAGCGCAACGTAGGACGACATCGCCATCTCCGCACCGATCACGGGTGTCGTGCAATCAAGGTATTTCTGCTGTAACACCGGCTCGGGAATCGGCCGCTGCACGCTGCCCAGCGTATGCGCGAGAAAGCGTTCGTACACGTTTCCGCTTGTCATCTCGATGACCACGCGCGCGTGATCCGCGAGACCGACGGCGGGCCGCGGCGTGTCGTGATCGACGACGACCTGCGTGCGGTCCAGCATGCGTTGCACGCCGGCTTCCTGCGTCGCGTCGTCCGTGAACTCGGCGATGCCCATGCGGCCGAAACGCGCCGCGGCCGCCGCGCAATAGCGCATGCTGAACTTGCCTTCCAGCCCGCGGTGCGGCCGGTCGTAGGGCAGCACCGAAGGCAGATCGACGCCCATCGTCACCGTGATGCGCGCGATCTCGCTCCAGTCGATCGCGTGATCGCGCGCCAGCGTCAGGACTGATTCGATGGCAGTGTGCGTCGCAGTGCAGCACGGATACGCCTTGATCGTGATGCCCGGCGCAATGACGCCGGCCTGCTCGTTCATCGCGGCGATGGCATCCGGCACCTGCGTGGCGTCGCCGTCGTACATCCCGACGAAGCCTTGCGGGCCGAAGAGCATGCCTTCCGACGTCGTCGAACCCGCCCCGGCGAGCTGCGCGGCGAAGTAGCCGTTCGCGGCACTACGCCCGAGCTGGATGGATTTCGCATCGGACCCGAAGCTCTTGCGAATGCCCGACGACATCGACGCCGCGAAGCGCAATGCATGCAGCATCCGCGTTTCGTCGAAGCCGGACAGCACGGCGATCGCGGTGGCCGCGCCGAGGCCGCCCAGCGTAGCCGACGAATGCCAGCCCTTTCGATAATGCGCGGGATTCACGATCTGGCCGATGCGCATCATCGCCTCGACGCCGGTGACATAGGCCGCGACGATCTGCTCGCCGCTCGCGCCGATACGCTCGCCGTAGGTCCACGCGGCGGCCGTCACGGGCACTGTCACGTGTGCGATGGAGAGCAGCGTCTCGTCGTCGTCGAAGTCGTGAATGTGTCCGGCCATCGCGTTGACGAGGATCGCATCGCTCATCGACAGGCGCGCGGTCGACCCGAGCACGCGGCCGCCGTCCGGCTCTTCGGCGATGGACAGCAGCGAGCGCACGGTATCCACCGATTGCGTTTCCAGGCCGGCGATCGCCACCCCGAGGAAGTCGATGATGTGGCGTGTCGCGATCTGACGCATGGCGGGCGTGATGCTGCGAGAAAGACGCAGCAGCGAGGCTGCGAACTCCTGTTCATGCTGAAGAGGCAATGCGGTCTGGTCGGACATGGAGCGCTGTTTTCTGGCTGAGATGAGGTCGATCTCAGTGTAGGGAGGCCCCGGAATACGGTCAAATAGCGGCCAAAAAGTCTGCTATTCAAATTGGATATGGTACTTTCGGATTCAATTGACGACCTGATCTGCCATGAACATCCGACAAATCGACATCTTCCGGCAGGTCATGCTGTCGAAGAACATGACGGCGGCCGCGCTCGAACTCGGGTCGTCCCAGCCGACCATCAGCCGCACGATTGCCGAGCTCGAAGCGAGCCTCGGCTTTTCGTTGTTCGAACGACAAGGCGGCCGCCTCACGCCCACACAGTCCGGCGAGGCTTTTTTTCGTGAGGTCGAGATCAGTTTCAGGGGACTCGATCGGCTTACTCAGGCCGCGAAGGAAATACGCCAGATCGGCACGGGCCGTCTGCGCATCGCGGCGGTGCCGTCGATGGCGCTGACGCTGATGCCGCGCGCCATCAAGCGTTTCAAGGAGGAGAATCCGGCGCTGGCCATTTCGCTTGAAATGCGCAGCGAAATGGAGATCAGCCGATGGGTCGCGGCATCGTACTGCGATGTCGGCTTCACCAGCATGCAGCCCGACGACGGTGGCATGAGCATCGAGCCGCTCTATTCGCTCGAGGGCGTATGCGTCGTGCTCAATACGCATCCCTTCGCACGGCGCAAATCGCTCACGCCCAGGGATCTCAGGAATGAATCGCTCATCATTCCGTCTTCGGTGGATGTAGCGCGCACGCAGATCGATACGCTGCTGCGTGCCGCTCAGTTGACGCGCTTTCCCACCGTCGAAAGCCCGTATGCCGCGACCATCTGCAAGCTCGTCGAGGAAGGACTGGGCATCGGGATTGTGAATCCGCTGGCCGCCCGCTTCGGCGCTTCGCCTTCGCTCTCGTTCGTGCCGCTTTCGCCGACGATCGTGTATCGCGGCTATATCGCACGGCTCGCGTCGCGCCAGTCGTCGGAAATGTTGGAACATTTCGTGGAGATCGTCCGCGCGATCATCCACGAGAACATGCAGGCGTCTATGCTGCCCGCAGCCTGACGACGGCTCAGGCGGACGCGCGGCGCGTTTCCAGATAGCCGCGCCGCCATTCGCTCGGCGACATGTCGAGCCATCGATGGAAAGCACGCGAAAACGCGCTGATTTCCGAGTAGCCGAGCAGAAACGCGAGCTCGGAAATCTGAATGTACGGGTCACGCAGATAGCCGAGCGCCAGTTCCCGGCGCACCTCGATCAGCAACTCCTGATACGTGCAACCGTGCCCTCGCAGCCGGCGCTGCAAGGTCCAGTTCGGCAGGTCGAGCACTCTCGACACATCGTCGAGTGACGGTTCGCCTTCGGAAAGACGCTCGCGTATCACCGCCGCGGCGCGATCCACGATCGACGTGTTTTCCGTCTTCGCGAGGCCCATATGCGTCAGGTTGTGTTTCAGCAGCGCGAGCAGATGCGCATCGGCGCGCGGCATGGGGGTGTCCAGATCACGCGTGCGCAGCACCAGCGCATTGCAGGGCCGCGAGAAGAACGCCGGTGCGCCGAAGCGCCGTTCGTGCTCGGTCCACGAGTCCGGCCGCGCGTGCTCGAAGTGCACTTCTTCCGGCGCCCACTGATTGCCGAGTGCGTGCCGCAGGATATTGAGGAACATCCCGAGCGAGGATTCGGCGTCCTGGCGCCGCGCGCTGACGGCTGGGTCCCAGATGCAGTATTCGATGCGGCTCAAATCGCGCTGCCGCACGACGCGAAGCAGCGACCGTTGCTGATGATGATGAAACAGCTCGCTCGCATTCTCGAACGCCGTGCCCACATTCGACGAAGCCAGCGCAATGTATCCGAGCAAGCCCAGTTGAGTCGGTTCGAACTGCTGCCCGTAGAGCAGGCCGAACACGTCGTTGTGCGTTTCGACAGCCGCTTGTTCGAAAATGCGGCAGTACAGATTGAGGCCGAGACTCGACGACGGCTGGTCGAGCTGCAGCTTGCCCGCCCCGCTCAGCCCGAACACGCGCTCCGGATCGCCGCCGCCGCGTGCGATGAACTGGTCCAGGCCGGTCGCCGCCGCGGACAGAATACCTGAGCGGTCATCGGACGTCGAAGACGTGAACCGTGAGCGAGGGATCGAGTTGCGCATACGCCGACTCCTGATAGTTGGGAGCGCCCGGATTCGCTCGATCCTAACCCGTCATTTTCAGCGCTTCAACCCATTCTTAGCAGGTAGTCGTTACCGAGCTCGGCAGTCTGGGCAACCCAAGGGTCGCCCAGACTGCGTGCGAGATCCGTCTCGTAGTGAGAGCCCATCCACGCGAGCAACTGCAGCCGACGTTGCATGAGGAAGGTCGGGAATTCGTCGCGCTCCGCTTGTGACAACGTACCGACGTCGCAATAACCGTTTGCCCACGCATCCATTAACGCCTCACGGTCGCTGCGGTGCTCGATGAAGCTCAAGGTCGATGCCATGTCGTGCATAAACCAGCCTAGCCCGCAATCGTCGAAGTCGATCACGTTAGTCGTCTCGCCGTGCACGAGCAGATTGGCGATCCGCAGGTCGGCGTGGATCAGGCCGAAGCACTCCGGTGCCTGCCCAAAATGCGCCAGGCGCTCCTTCATCAGCTTTTCCGTGCGGCGCAGCCCGGCGATCTGCCCGGGCGTGACGCCCGGCGCCTGTTCCCATTGCCCCCAATGCGCCGACGGTCCGACGAGCCCCTCGCCATCCCACAGCGTCCGCTCGAAATAGTCCGGACGCTGCCAGCCCTTCGATTGCGCGTGCATGCGCGCGCTGATCTGGCCGAGCGTGCGCTGCGACGGCGCAAGCCGGTCCTGATCCGGCGACTCGCCGTCGATCCATTCGAACATGACGACGAGCCGCGTTCCGATCGGTTCATGCATGGCCGGCAGCACGTAGCATCCATCGAGCGCGGCGAGCGCCTGCGGCGTGCCGACGCCACTCGCATTCAACGCGCGCATCCAGTCCAGCTCGGTCTGGATCGCGTTGCGCGTCTGATAGTTCGGCCGATGCACACGGATCACCGCCGGCGCTTGCCCGCGCGCATCGACGATGCGGAAAACCGTGTTCTCGGAATGGCTCAGCAGACGAATATCGGCGTCGGGCGCATAGCCGTAATACGGCAGCGCACGCTGCACCAGCACGACGAGTTGCGCGATGAAGTCCGTGTAACTGCGGTCGGTTCTGACGCTCATCAAAGGCTCCGGGACGAAAGAGCATCATCTTCCTACCGGTCGCCGCCAATGCCTTTGACGCCGCAATTCAAACCTTTGACCGTGCGATGCGCTTCTTCATGCACGAGGAACCTTCCCCCATCTCCCGTCGCGCCCGGTCAAGCAACTGTTTTTCCGAGTCAAACGGAAATTGCCGGCATGGCCGCACGATTGAGCATCGAGTCAACACTGAGCCCTACCGCTCAAGGAATCTCCGATGTCGACAGACAGCATGCTCGCGCTCAACACGTTCGATCCCGCTGGCGCCGCGCACATCGATGCCGTGACGCGCGAGCTCGTCGGCCGGCGCAGCAGCGTGTTCGGCGCGGCAGTGCCGCTCTTTTACGAGCAGCCGGTAAATTTCGTGCGCGCGCAGGGCGTCTGGCTGTATGACCACGAGGACCGCCCTTATCTCGACGCGTACAACAACGTGCCCGCGGTCGGTCATTGCCACCCGCATGTGGTGGAAGCCATCTCGCGGCAGGCGACGCTTATCAACACGCACACGCGCTATCTCTCGGACATCGTGTATTCGTATGCCGAGCGTCTGCTCGCCAGGTTGCCGGAGCCGCTCGCGAAAGTGCTATTCACCAGCAGCGGCACGGAAAGCGTCGATCTGGCAATGCGCGTCGCACGTTATCGCACGGGCGGCACGGGCTTCATCGTCACGCGCTTCGCGTATCACGGCAATTCGACGGCAGTGGCCGAGATCACGCCCGCCTTCGGTCCCGGCGTGCCGCTGGGCGCTCACGTTCGCACCGTTTGCGCGCCCGACGGCTATCGCGGCGAAGGCGACGTGGCGCAAACCTTCGCGGCCGCCGTCGAGGATGCGATTGCCGGTTTGACCCGGCATGGCATTCCGTTCGCCGGGTTGATCGTCGACACGGTGTTTTCGAGCGACGGTTTATTCGTCGATCCACCGGGCTTTCTGCGCCACGCCGTGGAAGTCGTCCGGCGCGCGGGAGGCGTCTATATCGCCGATGAGGTGCAGCCGGGGTTCGGACGCACGGGAGCCGGCATGTGGGGTTTCGAGCGGCATGGCGTGATGCCCGACATGGTCGTGATGGGTAAGCCCATGGGCAACGGCATGCCTATCGCCGCGCTCGTCATGACGGACGAACTGATGGACGCGTTCTCCGCACGGTCCGAATACTTCAACACCTTCGGCGGCAACACGGTTTGCTGCGCGGCGGCATCCGCGGTGCTCGACGTCATCGAAAAAGAAGCGCTGATTGCGCACGCGGACGCAACCGGCAACTATCTCAAGGCGGGCTTGCAAGCGCTCCAGCGCACGCACGGCTCCATCGGCGATGTGCGCGGGACGGGCCTTTATCTCGCGGTCGAATTCATCGAGACTGCTTCGAACGACAAAACGCCGGACGCGCGCGAAGCGCTACGCGTGGTCAATGCGCTGCGTGCGCGCCGCATTCTGATCAGCGTGTGCGGGCCAGCGGGAAACATCCTCAAGATTCGCCCGCCGCTGGTCTTTTCCAAGGCGCATTGCGATCAGTTGCTCGACGCAACGAGAGAAATCCTGGCAGCTGCATGAATTCCTATCCACTCCATCAGAGGCCCACCTTGAGCGACGATCTTCAAACCCGCAACACCGGCACCATCGACTCTTCCCCACGCCGCCGTTTTCTGAAGGTCGCGGGTTCGGGCGCGCTCGCGGCACTCGGTTCGACGACGTTCGGCTCCGCCTTCGCGGCGACGGGCACGCCGATCAAGACCATGCGTCCCGGCTACATCACGGCCGCTACCGTGGGCGACATGCCGACCGCAGCCGTGCGCGACGGCAAGCTGATCGGCACGGACTTCGAGATGCTGCAACTCATCGCGGAGCGCCTGCAACTCAAGCTCGACGTCCAGCAGATGAGCTTTTCCGGCGTGATCGAAGCGTTGAAGTCCGGTCGCGTCGACTGGTTCGGCGGCAATTTCGCGTGGACGCCCATTCGCTCGAAGCTGATCCTGCTCACGGATCCGGTTTTCTACACGGGCGCCTACGTCATCATGCGGCGGAACCAGACGCCCAAGACTTCGATCACCGTGGCGGACCTGAACGGCCATACGATCGGCTCCGCGACCGGCTATTCGGTGATTCCGGACATGAAGAAGGTGCCTGGCATCGTCGAGGTGAAGCTGTACGACGGCATCGACGCCTGCCTGCGCGATGTCGTCGCGGGCCGCCTCGACTTCGCCGTGCTGGATGCTCCGACCGTCGATTACATGATCCAGCAGAATCCGTCGCTCGGCCTCAAGCAGATTCCCATCGCGTTCGATGCGAGCTATCCGGGCCTCACCGGCAAGTTCGCCTCCATCTGGGGCGTGAGCCCGGACAAGAAGGATCTGTTCGACGGCATCAATGAAGGCGTTCGCTGGCTGTGGCGCACCAACCAGATCAAGCCGATTCTCGCGAAGTACGGTATCAACAATCCCGACTATCTCGTGCCGCTACCGACCGACCCGCGCACCGGCGTAGACCGCGACGCGAAAGGTGCGCTGATCGGCCCGTTCGCGCACGAGCCGCGCGATTTCAGCCCGCTGTTCGCCTAAAGGCATGGCGATGGGACACCGCGACATGCCCGCCGCGCCCGCGACCGGACTGCGCCAACTCGTGCGCGTCGATGCGCTGCACAAGTCGTATGGCGCGCATCACGTGCTCAAGGGAATCGATCTCGAAGTGATGCCGGGACAGAAAGTGTCGCTCATCGGCCCGAGCGGTTCGGGCAAAACGACGCTGCTTCGCTGCATCAATTATCTGGAGACGCCGAGCGCGGGGCATGTGTTCATCGACGGACACGCGATCGGCGAGCGTCGGCACGGCGATGGCTGGACATCGATGTCCAGCTCCGAGCTCGCCGCGATGCGTGCGAACATCGGCATGGTGTTTCAGCGCTTCAATCTGTTTCCACATCTGAGCGTGCTCGACAACGTGCTGCTCGGCCCGCGCAAGGTGCAGAAGCGCACGGGCCGCGAACTCATCGACGAAGCGCGCGCCCTGCTCGACAAGGTCGGCATGGACGCGAAGCGCGACGCCTTCCCGGAACAGCTCTCGGGCGGCCAGCAGCAGCGCGTGGCGATTGCACGCGCGCTCGCGATGAAGCCACGCCTCATGTTGTTCGACGAAGCGACGTCCTCGCTCGATCCCGAGCTCGTGGGTGAAGTGCTCGGCGTGATGCGCAAGCTCGCGGAGGAAGGCATGACCATGATCATCGTGACGCACGAAATGCGCTTTGCCGAGAGCGTGTCGGACAAGGTCGTGTTCATGGCGGATGGGAAGATCGTCGAGGAAGGAGAGCCGCGGCGGATCTTTCACGACGCGCAGGCCGAGCGCACGCGTGCGTTCCTGCGTGCGGTGTTGGACCACTGACATGGCGCTTCTCAATGCCTGGGCGCATAGCCTGCATTTTCTTCCCTATTTTCTGCGCGTGCTGTGCGTGAGCGCGATCACGACCGTCGTGCTCACGGCGTGCGCGTTTTGGATGGCGTTCGTGCTGGGCTTCGTGCTCGCGCTGATGCGTCTGTCGCGCCATGCCGCGTTCAGGGCTATCGCTTCCGTCTATCTCGAACTGTTCCGCAACGTGCCGCTGCTCACGCAGTTGTTCCTGCTGTACTTCGGGCTCGAACGCATCGGCCTCACGCTGCCCGCGTTCGTCGCGGCGACGCTGGGCTTCGGCCTGAACGGCGCGGCCATGCTCTCGGAAGTGTTTCGCTCGTCCATCGTCGGCATCGACCGCGGGCAGGGCGAAGCGGCGCTCGCGCTGGGCATGACCTGGCCGATGGCGCTCGCCACCGTCGTGTTGCCGCAGTCGATGCGCATTGCCCTGCCCGCGCTCGCGAACTTCGGCATCGGCCTGTTGAAGGACACGTCGCTGGCCTCGGCGGTGGCGGTGCCGGAACTGATGTTCCGCGCGAAAATGCTCGTGAGCGAGACATATCAGACCAACCTCATCTATCTGATCGTGGCGGCCATCTATCTGCTGCTGAGTCTCGTACTCTCGCGCGTGTCCGCGGCGACGGAGCACGGACTGGGCAAACGGAGAGCCGCGCTTTCATGAGCTATGCCGAACTGTGGGCGTCGATGCACGACGACCTGTTGCAAGCCGCGTGGGCCACGCTGCGTCTCGCGCTCGGCGCGATTGCCGTGGGCGTCGCGCTCGGGCTGCTGCTCGCCATCGTGCGGATCGGCAGCCGTGGGTTCGCAGGGCGTGTCGCGCGCATCTATATCGAAGTGTTTCGCGGCACGCCCGCGCTCGTGCAGTTGTTTCTCGTCTACTTCGGTTTCGTCACGATCGGCATCCGCTTCGATTCGTATCAGGCCGCCGTGCTCGGTCTCGGTATGAATGCGGCCGCATATTTCGCGGAGATTTTTCGCGCGGGCATTCAGGCCGTGCCGCGTGGACAGAGCGAGGCGGCGTTCAGCATCGGCATGACGGGCAGCGCCGCGATGCGCTGGGTCGTGCTGCCGCAGGCCATTCGTCTCGTGCTCGCGCCATCGGGCAATGTCGCCATTGCGCTGCTCAAGGACACGTCGGTGGCCTCGCTCATCGCGGCGCCCGACCTGATGTTGCGCGCGCAGGATCTCAGCTCGCAATACTTCATGCCGTTCGAGATCTACGTGACCGTGGGCGCGTTCTATTTCGTGCTGTGCTATCCGCTTTCGCGGCTCATGCGTCACATCGAGCGACGTCATCCCGCACGCGGATGACGCGTCGCATCCTCAACCCGAGCATCACCCAACGATCACTTCAACGAGCATCTCCATGCGCAAGGTCATCGCAACCGGCTTACCCGAAGGCTCCGCACCTGTCGAATGGGCGACCGTCTCGAATGGCACGCTGTACACGGCGAGCATTCCCATTCGTGCGGACGGCACCATCGAGGATGGCGACATCGCCACGCAAACCGAGCTGACGTTCGCCAATCTCAAGCAGATCATCGAAGCGGCGGGCGCGACGATGGATAATGTCACGCAAGTACAGGTGTTCCTGACCGACAAGAGCTATTTCGAGGACATGAACGCGGTGTACCGGCGTTTCTTCACGAAGCCCTATCCGAACCGTGCGACGATTATCGCCGACCTGATGGTGCCGGGCGGCAAGATCGAGGTGCTCGCACACGCGGATGTGAGCGGCGTCGCGCGATGAGCCACGTCATCGTCATCGGCGCGGGCATCATCGGCACCACGACCGCGCTCGCGCTCGCTGAGAAGGGCTTGCGCGTGACCGTGGTCGACAGCCGGCCCGAAGCCGGTCTCGAAACGAGCTATGCGAACGGCGGCCTGCTCGCCGCGAACAGCGCGTTGCCTTGGTCGTCGCCGGGCACGCCAACGCAGTTGTTCAAGTGGCTTGGCCGCGAGGATGCCCCGCTGCTGCTGCGTCCGCGCGCCATTCCCGGTCTCGGCATGTGGGGCGTGCGCTTTCTCACGAACTGCCGCCCGGCGAAGTATCACCAGACCGCTTCGACGCTCACGCGGCTCGGCCAGCAAAGCCTCGAAGCGATGGACCGGCTGCTCGGCCAGAGCCGCGTCACCGCGAGCGTGCATCGTGGCGGCTTTCTGGAGCTGATTCGCGGCAAGGACGCAGCGCACCGCGCTGAAGTCTTCGCGCGCATGCTGGAACGCATGGGCGCGAAGGTCTCGCGGCTGGACGCGGCGCAATGTGTTGCGCTCGAACCGTCCCTCGCGCCGATCGCGGACTCCATCGGCATCGCGCTTTTGCTCGAATGCGACGCCTGGGGCGATGCCCGCGCCTTCAGCATCGCGGCGGCGGCCGCGGCGCAACGCGAAGGCGTCACGTTCCGCTGGAACGCGCCGGTCGACGGGCTCGACGCATACGACGGCGCCATTCGCGGCGTAAGGCTGCAAAATGAATATCTGGTCGCGGACAGCGTCGTCGTGTGCGCGGGCGCGATGTCGCCGTCGCTGCTCCGCCCGCTCGGCATGCGGCTGCCCATCGCGCCGGTGAAGGGCTATTCGCTCACGATCTCCGCCGACGATCTCGGCTTCCTGCCGCAACGGCCCATCGTGGACGACCACGAACATATCGGCGTGACGCCGCTCGGAGACAGGCTGCGCGTCGCCGGCACCGTTGAATTCGACGGCTTCGACAAAACCTTGCGGCCCGGGCGCGTCGACAATCTAAAACGCGCGCTGATGCGCCTGTTTCCGAAGATGCGCATGCCCGAGAACGTTGGTCCGTGGTGCGGCCTGCGGCCCATGACCGCCGACGGATTGCCGCTCATCTCTCCGACGAAGGTGGAGCACCTCTTTCTCAACACTGGGCATGGCGCGCTCGGCTGGACGCTCGCGTGCGGATCGGCCGAACTGGTCACGTCCATGGTAATAGGAGCGCGCGATCCGCGCGATGCGCCCTTTGCCCTGACGCGCAGCCTCTGGTAATCGCTTGCGGGGCGCGCGCCCGGTTCCTCACATAGTCGAGCAGCGTTCGCTTGGCGTCGCACTTGCGGTATATCGATGCAACGCGGATCTCGCAGTGATCTGCGATCATCACGATTGCCATGTCCGGAGGCCGCGCCACTTGCGCGGGAGAAATCTCGACGCCGCCGAACGGGACCAGATCGACCGGAAAGCCATCTCCAACGGCTGGCGAATAGTGAAGCCAGCAGGACCTTCGCGTCCGGCCGGAAGCCCGGCTCCTGAAGAAGCGCCGCCCTGAGCGCCTCAAATACGGTCCAGTCCTCGATGGCCATGGCGAAATCGATGTCGGGACTGGCGCGGTTGAGAGGGAATCCGTGGAGGTGATACATCAGGATGTCGCGCGCCGTCGCACCGACAACGAAGTACCGCAGGTTCGTCAGCCGGGCCACGCGATCCATGACGGCCAGCAGAGCCAGCTTGCCTTCCGGTAGCGGCGTCTTAAGATGGACTGGCGTCATTCGCCTGCTCCATCTGGTTGCGAATCAACGCCGCAGCCTCCGCATTACGGGGTTCCCTCGTTCAGTCAGCACTTTTCCCATTCCATACTGGCGCTCGAAGCGGCTGTCGATGGACTGGGCATCACGGTCAGCACGCCGGCGCTTGCACGCAATGAGTTGAGGAACGGCAAGCTCGTCAAACCGTTTCCGTTCGAGATGCCGCT
>WNGR01000901.1_pt1 | contig 33266 bp, 23 predicted proteins | sample 5407581 | NCBI WGS metagenome assembly WNGR01 (sample SAMN13153383, study PRJNA577476) | soil metagenome | isolation source: 80 cm soil or saprolite under Garry oak tree replicate 2 | place: USA:California | collected 2016-06-15
AAACTGCGATTGGGGCGGATTGGCATGGGTCGCAAGACATCCGGTTATCCGACAACTGCTGAAATTCTCGGCCGGATTTTGTTTGCGTCGGCTTTCACAGCTGTTGCCGCGTTGTTCGCATACTTCCTGATCATCTGGCTTGGGGGCGTGCATGCCTGACGCGAGTGAGGGCAGTTCGAATTTCTCGCAGTGCAAAGACAGTCCTTCGCTGTGAGGCTCCAGGCACCATCCTCATTTACGGCGGACTGATAAACGGACCTCCGCGCCGGGCCGTCTTTTCTCCCGCAAAAGGGGGCTCCAAAGGTTCGCCTGGTGCTCGATCAAGAGGCTCGTGCGGCCGGGCCAAGCCGGAAGCGCCAGCGGTCGCCGGATCGTTATTCGCCACCAGAAAGCCGCCCGGTCCAGTTGAGATAGCCACGACCGCCATCACGCTGACCAATAACGCGATGCATCCGACGACAATTTCAGCAAGGTGGGATCGATCACGGCGTTCTTTCATCGCGGTCTCCCCTTCGTGCCGCACTCGGTATCGACGGGCTCTTTTCCGAAATAGCAACCAAATGGGTCCCACAAGGGTTTCATGGATCGCCACGCAACTCTTTGCAGAAGCACCCCATGTGCGATTACAGCTTGCATGCGGTCGTGCAGGAGGCGGCCGCGATGGAATGCCAGATCCTCGTTGCGATATCTGCACCGATGGCACTGGCCGTGCGGGCTGCGGAAAGCTACGGCATCACACCGGTCGCAGTCGCGCACGGGGATCGTCGTTCGAGATTTTCAGCCACCCGGATGGGATTGCCGGTTGATAGGCGCTTTCGAGCAACAAATTTCTCGACCGGTCTACGAGGCCTTCGCCGGCCTACCCCGTCTCGCAAATACGATGCCGAGAAGATCAGCCGCATTTCGAAGCTTGCCTGCCTTCTGCATGGCACGGGTTCGCTCGGGGCCATGCGACAGAGCGCGGGCCTCCTCCAGTGCGGTCAAAGCTTCAGCCTCCAGATCGTGATCAGGCCGGCCAAGGGATTTCGTTTTTGTCATCGGACAACTCAAACTGAAACGATTGACCATCGCATTCGGCGATCGCGCCGCGGAGACTCCATATTGTGCCTCGCTCCTTCCCGCGCCGTCGTTAACATACGTTAAGACGCCGCCTGCCGATGGGAACCAGTGAGGCATCGGCTCGGTTCTCACCTTGTCGCGGCAACTCATGCCGGCTGCTCTAGGCCAAGGCATTGTGCTTCTGTGCGTCGAGCACCGCTCGGCGATCGACGGAGAGAACTGTAGTTATGGATATGCCGCTCCATCCGGGCTGGTCCGACATCGCCATCCGCTTGGCGTTGACGGTGCTGGCAGGGGCAATCATCGGCTTCAATCGGGGAGCGCGAGGTCACGCCGCAGGCTTCCGGACCACGATCCTGGTCGCCTTGGCGGCTTCGGTCGCAATGATTCAGACCAACATCCTGCTTCCCATGGAAGGCAAGACCGCCAGTACTTTTGCCGTGATGGATCTGATGCGCCTTCCGCTGGGCATACTGACCGGCGTCGGCTTTATCGGTGGAGGCACCATTCTCAAGAAGGGAGATCTCGTCACCGGCGTCACGACGGCCGCAACACTGTGGCTCGTGACAGTCATTGGGCTCTGTTTAGGTGGCGGCCAGTTGGCGCTCGGGATCGTTACCACGGTGTTAGGGGTGATGACGCTCTGGTTGCTGAAGTGGGTGGAGGTCATGATCCCGCGGCAACATCGTGCCGCGCTCACGATCACCTGCGAGGCGAAATGGGACGTGGTTGAGAGGCTGACGGAACTCGTTCAGCCCCTGCTGTATCGCGCGCGGTTTCAGGAGCAACGGCGAACCCTCGATCCCGCTACGACAGATTACACCTTCGAAATATCCTGGCAGCGCGATGAAAGAGCCGCGCCACCGCTCGACCTGTTGCGGGTCGTCGATAAGCACTTTTCCGTAAAATCCTTCGAGCTCACGACCGAAAACGGCAGATAAGCGATCGCCAGCTCAAAGCAGCCGCCACAAGAAGACCCCGCCAGCTAACTGATTAACTGACGGGGCACTTGGAGCATTGGCTTCTTCGGGGATTTCTCCTTTCCAAAGTTACTTGCTCCGACCAGACAACGACCCGCCATCTATCTCGTTCCCAACTTCGTCCCGAAAATGCAGCTCTTTTCTGGAGAAGATACTTAGGAACCAAGCCTGATCCACCCAGGTTCCTCGATCAAAGCTCGAGGAAAACAATGTCGACATGGTTCAGAGACGATGCCAACCCGCAATTGCTAGCGGAAGCAAAGCAGATCGCTTGGGACTTTCTCGAACGCAGCGGCGAGATCGATGACGCCCGAGAAACCAGTCAGTTCCTGACATACAAGATCGAGCAAATGATCGGACAAGGTCAGCGCAACAGGCTGGCACTTTCGAACCGTGCGATAGCCGCCTTTCAGGACTATCGACGGGCGCGAACCATAGAACTCGCGTTGATTTCGGACTGATGCTTGGGTACGTCCCTAAGCTGCCCGCACCGAACTAACTCCGTCGGTCACCGACGTTTGCGCTCACACGAGCGCGCGTCAAGTCCGCAGGCGACGCAAGGATTGATCGATGAGACAGCTTCTTCCATGGGCATTTATTCTCGTAGGTCTCCTAGTCCTTGCTGCTGCAGCGATCTACTGGCGATTCAGCTACATCGAATCGGATTAGTCGGCGGACAACACCAGCGAATGCTAACGGCGAGCCTCATTTCTCACTTGGCGATACAAGGCGTGGCGACCCATCATCGACTTCAAAGGTAACTGCCAAATGCCCGTGAGTATCGATGGCCCGCTCAAGCCATTTGATCGATTCATCGACCCAATAATCGCGATTTGCGGGATCGGCTTCCGCCTTGACCCGACAGGCTGCCGCTTGCGCGAGGCACGCCGCCTTGCGATCCATCGTCATTCAAGGGGACCTTGCGGTCCGGGGAAGCTTAGCCACTCGTTCAAATGAGCTGCCGTTTCGGCCTGTCTTGCCTTCCGGAGCAGAGCGTCGCGTTGCTGTCCGTCCGGAAGTTTTCCGGCGGCTTCTCGCGCTTCCCCGGCTGCGCGCTGCAGCCGCTCGTCGAACGGTACGCTGTTCTTACGTCGGTTGCGCTTGACTGTCATGAACGTCTCCTGGCTTGTCCGCCCCTCCTGCCCTGCAAAAGTGCGATGCGCGCAACCGGCTGTCATTAACCCAGGTTATTCAGACATTCACGAATAAGTTCCGAAATAGCGGAACAATTTCAGGACCTTCAGGCTGCGCACCTATTTTTCTTGCTGCGTCAACGCGGCCTCTCCTTCGTTGCGTCCCGGCACGCTTACATGCACTTCAGGCGCATTCGGACCGATCTCGGTTGCGCGGTGGATGGCGTTCGGCTCGATCGTAAGGAGATACTGACGATATCCTGGCCGGCGCGCACGTACGAAATTCCCGGGCTTTCGGAGTAACCGGGGTTCAAGCCATTCGGAATCGAGAGTTCAATCCAATCGACGAGGCGAAGTATCAGCAGGCGAGCCAAGAGGAAGTTCGATGTGGCATGAAAGCCCGTCGGATCCGAAGTTCATTTCGCTCTTCGCCTGCAAGGACGCCACCAACGCCCGCTCGATCAATTCGCGACCAAAGCCTTTTTTGGTCGGGCTCCTGGAAATCGGCACACCCGTCTCTTTCCAGTCCAGTGCCAACGTTGGCGGCTTGCCAGCGTCATTTCGAACATCCCACGCTATCGTAAGCGCGCCGCCGGGATGTTTGAGCGCCCCATACTTCAGTGCGTTGGTGGTCAACTCATGCAAGGCAAGGCCAAGCGTCTGCACGAGTTCGAAGTCCAACGCTATCGCCGGCCCCTTTATCTGAACCTTGTTGCCTTCGGTGGTGCCGATGGCCTCGAACTCAAAGCGGATCAGATCGCCGAGATTGATCTTGTCGACCGATCCACCGCTGACGAGACTCTGGACGCGACCGAGAGACGCTAGCCTGGCAGACAATGCATCAAGCACCTCGCCTTTGCCGATCGTCCTGCGCGAAATCGATTGAACCACCGTCAGCAGATTGCGCGTGCGGTGCTGCAGCTCCGAAATAAGTACGTTCTGCCGGACCTCGGCAAGCGTGATAGTGGTGATATCGACGAACGCAATCACAACGCCTTCGACCTTCTGATTGCTGTCACGATAGGGAGCCAGGCGAACCAGATAGTGCGTCGTGCCATCTTCCGTCCGAACCCGGCGTTGGAGGCTGCCTCCCGTGTCGAGCACACGCCCAATCTCTTCGGCCAGACCGGCAAGATTGAGCCTGCTCGACAAATCCGTGATAGGCCGGCCGCGATCTCCGGGCAGGATATTGAATATTCTGGCGACCGTCGGCGTATAGCTTCTGATCGTCAGTGCCCGGTCCAGGAACACGGTCGCGACATCCGTGCTCTCAAACAGGTTTTGCAGGTCGCTATTGGAACGGTCCAGCGCGTCGACCTTGTTGCTAAGTTCGGCGTTGACGGTGTGCAGTTCCTCGTTGACGGACTGAAGCTCTTCCTTTGAAGCCTCAAGTTCCTCATTGGTCGATTGCATCTCCTCGTTGACCGAGACCAGTTCCTCGTTGGAGGATTTCAATTCTTCTAGCGCCGTTTCATATTCCTCGATCATCGACTGCAATCGGTCTCGCGTCTCGCGAAGTTCGCGCTCGACGTGCAACGCGGCGCCATGTTGAGCAGAATTCGCGCGCACCAGCGCTTCTTCGCGGCTGAGGACCGAGCCCTGGTCGAGAAATACGATCATATAGAGCGGCTCGTTTCCGCTATCCCCAAACGGCTCGACAAGCATGTCCACGATCTGCACGCTGCCGGTGTCGCTTTCCAGCGCAACGCCTTCGCGCGAGGCGCCTCGGCCAGTCTCGACGGCCTCGCGAAACGCCGTTCGTAGATCCAGGCGCAGCCCCTTGCGCGCCAGCGTCAGCAGTTGCCGCGTAGGTGCGCCCGGCGGAGCTTCGAGGTATTTTCCCGTCTTGCTCGAATAGTAGATGACGTCGCCATCGCGATTAGTGACGACGTGGGCCGGCGAGAACCGATCCAGCACATATTCGTCCACGGTCTGGCGCAACAATAGGCCGCTCAACGGCAGGCGGCGTGGCGTCAACTCATTTAATTGACCGGGCTTCAGTGTGTTGATGAGGACCGGCAGGCGGATGCTGGAAGTGACGTCGGACCGGCGGCGAAAAATGCGATGCTTCTTCTCAATCGGGACGAACAATTCCGCGAACTGGCTTACGTTCTCCGCCGATCCCAGAAACAGGTATCCATCCGGCCGCAGCGCATAGTGAAACGTCGGTATCACCTGATTCTGAGCTTCTGCGCCGAAATAGATCAAGAGGTTACGGCACGAAACCAGATCAATTCGGGAGAACGGCGGATCCCGAACCACACTGTGCGGCGAGAAAACGCAGAGTTCGCGTACATCCTTGGACACCACATAGCTGCCGCCGTCCGGAATGAAAAAGCGCTTGCGGCGTTCGGGCGAGACGCTGTCCAGCAGCGCTTCCGGATACCGCGCCACGCGAGCCACCGAAAGCGCTCGCTCATCGATATCGGTCGCGAAGATCTGCACGCGCGGCACCGCCGACAGATGGTCCATATGCTCGCGCAGCAACATCGCAATCGAGAAGACTTCTTCCCCCGTCGAACAGCCGGGCACCCATACGCGCACGGTATCGTCGGCGCCGCGGCTCTCGAACAATTTCGGAATTACCGACGATGCGAGGCTTTCGAACGCGTCGGCATCGCGAAAGAAGTTCGTGACATTGATCAAGAGGTCGCGGAACAGCGCATTGACTTCCTGCGGCTCCTGGCGCAACCGCTCGACATAACCCTCGACGGTGGCGTGCTGGGTAACCTGCATCCGGCGCACCACCCGGCGCATAAAGGTCCTGGCCTTGTAGCCGCTGAAGTCATGGCCGATCTGGTTGCGCAAAATCGCATAGATTTCCGGCATCGCCGCGTGGATTCCCTGCTCCTCGGAATCCTGCGACTGATCGATCATGCGTTCGATCAGCAGATTGCCATGACCGAACTCGACGAGCTTCTCGCCCATCTTCTCGGCTGGAATGGCAAAATCCACGAAGCCCGTCGCAATCGCGCTTTCCGGCATGTCCGGATGGTTGGGGCCGAAACCGTTCGCCACCTGCGCCAATGTGATCCCGCCTCGCTCCTTGATGGCCTTGATGCCGAGCGTGCCGTCGCCGTCCCCGCCGGACAGCACGACGCCGGCGGCCATCTCGCCGGCGTCGATCGCAAGCGAACTGAAGAAAATATCGATGGGCTTTCGCTCGCGCCGGCCGGCATGCTTCCGAACCAGCAGACGGCGCTGTTCCATGGTCAGGGTGGCGCTACTGGTCAGCACGAACACACAATTGGGCTTGACCTCGATGTCGTCAGTTACCGTCGTCACCGACATCGTCGTAAGACGGCTCACAACTTCCTGGAGCAGGCTTTCACGCTCCGGGCTGAGATGGGTGACAATGACGATCGCAAAACCGGGATCGGCCGGAAGCCCGCGGAAAAAGCCCTCCAGCGCCTCGATGCCACCGGCAGAGGCGCCAATACCGACGATGGGAAAAGCCGGATGATCCATTGGACGTCGATCTTTACTCTTGAAGTCCTGGTATAACGTTTTCGCGGCGTTCCGAGCTTCACCCTCCCGGTGATACCGGCGCAAGTCAAGGAATCCTTTGCGGAAATTCCACTGGCTGCCAGTGGAACCATTCAGGCCCAAAACACTTGTGGCCTAGAGGTCCCAGGAAAAATGCTCCGCCAGCTTTCGATCCACAACCGGTCGGCCGGTGAACTCCGGCAGTTGGCGCTTGAACGCCGTGAACTCGCCGCGGCAAGGACCGGCAGCATCAAGGCGCTCTTGCTGAAAGAGGCCAAATTACTGGAGTTTCAGGCAGAGCTAAGAGCTTGGGTCGAGCGGTCAAGCATTGAGACCAGCACCGACGAACGGAATGACGTCAAGCCCGCGAGTCTCCAGTCGATACTGTACGATCTGGCGCCCCTGGGCGCGAAATTATCCTCCCGGCTGGGCCTGGCCTCCGCTGACCAACAGGCCTTTTTGGCAGCGGCATCACTGCCAAGATTTGTCAGGAAAGGCGAGTGTCTGATCGAACAAGGTGAAGACGTTGCCGCACTGATTATCCTCTGCAACGGAATGACCCATACGGTGCGAACCTTGTCGGACGGAAAGCAGCAGATCGTGGCGGTCTCGATCGCCGGTGACTTTCTGAATTCAGGTGGCCTCCTGTTTCGCCAGGCACGCAATTCGATCTTCGCCCTTACGCCGGCGATCTGTCTGTCGCTGCCATTCAAGCAGATTGAGATGCTTACAAAAACGCGACCGACGATCGCGCGTGCGTTGTGGCTGGAGACGGCGGCGCAGGCGGCCATTCAACAGGAATGGATGGTCTGGTTAGGGCGGCGCGCGGCGCAGACCCGCCTCGCGCATTTCCTGTGCGAAGTTACGTATCGGTTGCAACTCGCGGGGAGTGGGACGCGCGACGCGTTCGAGTTTCCCCTCACCCAGCGGGAGCTTGCGGATCTGCTTGGGCTCTCATCCGTCCATGTCAACCGCACGCTACAGGTCCTGCGGGGACACGGCCTGATTGAGCTCAACCATCAGCGATTGAAAGTGCGCAATCGAGATGGCCTTTATGAGGTTGCCGAATTTGACCCGCGATATCTGGATGGGCTGAGACTCTCCGCTGAAGGAGTAATCTGAGTGCCCAAGTTCTTCTTCAATCATACCTCGCACGACGATGTCAGCGTCGACGACAGCGGCACGGAATTTCCATCGCTGGAAGCCGCCTATCTCGATACTTGCAACGCTATCCTGGACATCTCGTTCGAGATGCTGCGGGAACGGCTTGATCCAAACGAAGATAGCTTCGAAATCGTCAGCGAACGTGGTGACCTGCTGGTGACGATCCCCTTCTCGGAAGTATTGCGCCCCCGCCAACCTACGGATTGCTCCGGATCCCGGACGGAGCAATTGACCGCAACCAGCGCGCGCCTGACGGAACGTCACCGGGTCTTGAAGGCGGAATTCAACGAGGAACTGGCAATAGCGGAAGAGACGTTCAGAACCATCCGGTCAAACCTGGTGCGGCTCGATGCGGCCTGTTCGGCTTATTGGCCTCGACCAAAATAGGCGGTACTCGTTTGCTTGCCGAACTCCGACGTCAGCCGCGACAGGTGGAGGATGTCCACGGCATATTCCATCTCCGCAAATACTGGCTCAGGAAGTTTGACGAGGCGCCACGTCTTGGACATCTCGCCGGGACACGTGTGTTCGCTGCGCGAGGAGCCGTTGGTGATGAGAATGCGCACAGGTGCGCTGTCATCGTCGTGGTGGCGCTACGCGTCGCAAATAGCGTTGATCGCGGCGAACCAATCAACGGAGATTTCGTATTCGGGACCGGCAAAGGCCGCGCCGCCATTGCGTATCAAAGCCGACTTGCGGGAACGACGATAGGCGTCCCACGCCGCAGCGACGATCGCATCCAGCTCCAGTGTTGCGCTGCGTCAGACAAAAGCGCTCAGCCCAGTGATCGACTTGCCGACGATCAGCGTGTTCATCTCCCGGGTACCCTCGTAGGAATAGATCGCTTCGGCGTCGGCCACGAACCGCCCGATGTGGTTCTCCAGCAGGATGCCGTTGCCGCCGAGCAGCTCGCGTGCGTAGCCGACGGTCTCGCGGCACTTGACGGTGCAGAACGCCTTGGCAAGCGACGCATGCTCGTCCTGCATCACGCCTTCGTCCTGAAGCTGGGCGAGCCGCAGCATCATCGCCTGGGTCGCGGTGACGTTGCCGAGCATGCGCACCAGCAGGTCCTGCACGAGCTGGAAGCCGCCGATCGGCTTGCCGAATTGCTTCCGCTGCGTCGCGTAACGCAGCGCGTGCTCGTAGGCGCCCATCTGGCAGCCCACGGCGAACCATCCCACTCCGGTGCGGGTCATCCGCAGCACCTTGGCGGTGTCCTTGAACGTGTTGGCATTCTGGAGGCGATCGGCCTCCGGCACACGGCAGTCCGTCAAGGTGATCAGCCCATTCTGCACGACGCGAAGCGCCATCTTGGTCCTGATCTTCTCGACCGCGAATCCGGGATTGTCCTTCCCGACGACGAAGCCCTTGACCTGGTTCGTGTCCTCCTCGCGCGCCCAGATCACATTGATGTCGGCGAAGGTGGCGTTGCCGATCCACTTTTTCTGGCCATTGAGGATCCAGATGTCGCCCTCGCGCCGGCAAGTCGTCGTCATCCCGCCCGATGTCGCGGAGCCGACCAGCGGCTCGGTCAGGCCGAACGAGCCGATCTTCTCGAACCGCATCATGGGCGGCAGCCAGCGCTGCTTCTGCGTCTCGTCGCCGCACAGATAGATCGAGCCTGCCGATAGGCCCGTATGCACGCCCCAGAACGTCGCAACCGAAGAGTCGACCCGGGCCAATTCCATCGCCACGAAGCCGTTCAACAGCCAACTGCCGCCCGCCGCGCCATAGCCCTGGTAACCGACGCCGCCGATACCGATCTCGGCCATCTTCGGGATGATCGCGAACGGGAACTCGTCGCGCGCCCAATACTCCTCGATCACGGGCGCGACCACGCCTTCTGTGAAGTCGCGAACGCGCCGGAGCAGCGCGCGTTCGCTGTTGTCGAGCACGCCGGCGATCCTGTAGAAGTCGCCGTCGACCGGCGGTGGCGCATAGTCCGACCTTCCAGCCTGTGTCGCCTGCGGATTCGCCATGGTGTCCTCCCTCATGCGTGGCAGGGTTTCGCCTGTATTTCGTTGCGCCCGCCGGACCCTCCCCGCCGAGATCACTCTCGTCACTTGTCCGGCAGTGAGGTCAGGCCGATTTGTCCGGACGAACGCTGGCGCGGATCTCCTCGAGGCTCTCCTTGACGCGATCGTGGATGATCTTCACCGCGTCCGTGGTCGATTGCTGGGCGGTCGATGCGCTCTCCTGCGCGCCCTGCACCGTGATCTCAAACACCTTCCTCGCGAATTCCGTCTGCAACGCAATATTATCGTAAACCTTGCCGAGCGGCTTGTACTCGCGCGCCAGCGTCGCCGCCTCCTGCAATCCGGCCTCCAGCACCTCGCGCTGCTTCTGCGCCACCGATTGCGCGCCTTGCGCGGCCACCTTCGTGCTTTCACTGAGGGCGTCGATGTTCTTCTTCTGGGTCTGGAGCAACTCGTCCACGTTCAGCTTCGGCAGGCCGAGATCGCTGCCGAACTTTCTCAGCATGTCGATGTATGAGGTCGTGTCCGTCATGATATCCTCCCTTGTGGTTATGCTTAGACTGACGGCGTCAGCTCTCGGACGTCCGAACGAGATTTTTGACGTAACTCGCCGTTCGCGACAGCAGGGATGACGGCTCGACCTGCCTGCTCTCATCGGCCAGGAATGCCTCGATCAGTGCTGCCGTTTCCGCAGGGCGCGTCATCAGGAACAGGTGCCCGTCATCGATCATGCGGAGCTCGGCGTTCGGAATCAGGCCCGCAAGGATGTGACCATTGATCGGAGGCACAAGAGGATCGTCGCTGCCCATCAGCACAAGCGTCGGCTGTGGCAGCGACCACAGCCATGGCAGGCTGGTCCAGCCAGCCATCGCGAGAAGCTGATAGAGATAGCCCAGGTTGCGCGCTCCATGCATCGCGGCCGCATGCCGGCCGATCAATGACGGGTCGTCGCGAAACGCTCCACCATAAATGTCCGCTGCAATCCTGTTCATGTAGTCCTTGTCGGTGTAGCGGCGCGGCGTCGCCATCTTCCACAACACCGAGGGGCTTGCCGGCACCATGGTGAAGCCGGGCGCCGTCGCGGCGAGCACCAGCCGCCGGCACAGCTTTGGATACTGATGGGCGAATTGCTGCGCTATTCCGCCGCCCCAGGACACGCCGGCGGCATCGACCTCTGCGTAGCCCAGCTCCGCAGCGAGGCCAGCAGCAAGCCGCGCCAGTGTCGACGGGCGATATGGCAGCAGCGGCCTTGGCGAACCGCCCACGCCCGGCACGTCGAAGATGACAGTGGTCGTGCTTGTGAGCGCTTCGAGGAACGGCCTCGCCAGCTCCCAGTTGGCGCCGATCCCGTTGAACAGCAGCAGCGGCGGCCCGTGGCCACTCCCATGCTTGATCGCGACCTGAAGCAGTTGACCGTCGATCGTGATCATTCGAGTTTCGATCCCGCTCGGCGTCGCGACGACAACCGAGTCGGTCTTTTTTCCGCTGGTGAGATCGTCAATCAAAGACGTAGGTCCCCGGGGCGACGCCAAGGGGCGGATGACGCGCGCTGCCGAGCGACGCAGGCGCCGCCACCTCCTCGCCCGAGCGGGCATGCAGCCAATCGCGCCAGTCGAGCCACCAGCTTCCCTTCCGCTTCTCGGCCGAAGCCTGGAAGGCGTCGGGTGAGCCCGTACCGACCCGACCTATCATGAAGGACGCCTTTGGATTGGTGGGCGGATTGAGCAGGCTTTGCAAATGTCCGCTGTTCGAAAGCACGAAGGTGGTGCCCTCGCCCATGATCTGAGCCGTCTTGTACACACCCTTCCACGGCGTGATGTGGTCGGTGACGCCGGCGACGACATAGCTGTCGGCCTTCACCTTGCTCATGTCCACGGTCTTGTCGTTGAGCGTGAGCTTGCCGGCGTTCACGAACGGATTGCTGAAATACAGGTCGAGATAGTCGCCATGCAGCGCGGCCGGCAGCCGCGTCGTATCGGCGTTCCAGTAGAGGATATCGAAGGCCGGCGGCTGGTTGCCGAGCAGATAATTGTTCACCCAATAGTTCCAGATCAGATCGTTGGGCCGCATCCAGGCAAACATCCGCGCCAGGTCGTGACCGTCGACGATGCCGCGCAGCCGTGACATCTCCTTGGCTGCGCGCATGGTCTCCGGCGTCATCAGGCAGCCGAAGGCGCCCTCCTCGGCCGAGTTGGGATCGAGCAGGCAAACCGCCAGCACCAGGTTCTTGATCTTCTTCTCGGCCGCGCTGCCGAGCGTTGCGAAATAGGCCGTCGACGTGATGCCGCCGGAGCAGGACCCCATCATGGTGATGTCCTCGCTGTCGGATATCGCGCGCGCCGCATCGACAGCCTCGTCAAGCGCCGCGACGTAGGTGTCCAGACCCCAGTCGCGATGCGCCTCCGTCGGATTGCGCCAACTGACGGCAAATGTCTGGATCCCGCTCTCGAGCAGGAAGCGGATCATGCTCTTGTCCGGCGAGAGATCGAGCGCGTAGTACTTGTTGATCTGCGGCGGCGTCACCAGCAACGGCCGCTTCCGGACGGTCGCCGTCATCGGCGTGTACTGGATCAGCTCGAGCAGTTCGTTGCGCAGCACGACCGCACCCGGCGTGACCGCAAGATTCTCGCCGACCTTGAACGCGCTCGTGTCGACCATCGACGGCATGCCGCGATTACGGGTCAGATCGTCGAAGTAATTCCTCAATCCGTGCCAGAGACTTTGTCCACCGCTGTCGACGAACTTGCGGACTGCGGCCGGATTGGTGAGCATCGCGTTGGTCGGCGCGACGGCATCGATCAGGATCTCGGTGACCAGGTGCGCGCGCGCCTTGTCGATATCGCTGAGGCTGGTCTTGTCGACAAGGCCATTGACGGCCTCGCCCCACGCCAGATAGGCCTTGAGCAGACCGCTGTGCAACGAGCTCTCTTTCCATGTCGGGTCCGAGAACCGTTTGTCGCCAGCCTTCGGCGCGCGCTCGGACTTGCCGGCAACGATGGAGCCCAGCTCGCCGACGAAGGCGAGCCACTGTTCCGTTGCGACTTTCGGCTCGTTGATGACCGCCTTGAACAGGATTCTGGCGCTGTCGACCAGATCCTGACCCTGGATGGCAACGAGGGGATTGAGCGCCAGCGTATTCCTGGATGCCTCCTCGGAGATTTCTGCCCGCGACGATGTCGGGCCGGGATTTGCCGTGCTCATGATCGTCTCGCTTCCGTCGCGGGAATCAGCAGTGCCAGCGTCTCAGCGATCAGGGCAGGCTTCTCGGATCCCTCCACTTCCAGCGTGTTCTGGGTCTTCATGACCACCTGCCCGCGCTCCTTCGGCTCGACACCGGCAAGAACGACACGCAACCTGACCCGCGCGCCCGCCGGCACCGGCGCGAGGAAGCGCACCTTGTCGAGGCCGTAGTTCAGGCCGGCCGCGGCGTCGACGGGGATGACGCCGACCTGCATCGACAGCGGAGCCACCATCGCCAGCGCCAGATAGCCGTGCGCGACCGGACTGCGGAAGGGACTTTCACGGCGCGCCCGTTCGATATCGACGTGAATCCACTGATGGTCGCCGGTGCAGGAGGCGAACGCGTCGATGCGCGCCTGATCGATCGTGGCCCATTCGGACAGGCCAAGCTCCTCTCCAACTCGTTCGCTCAAACCGGCAAGAGTGAGGTTGCTCACATTTTCCTCCTTTGATGCTTTTCGCCGACCGGGATCGAACGGCTACATGTCGCCGTAAAGCTTGCGCAGCTCCTTCTTGTTGATCTTGCCGACGCTGGTCTTGGGGATGCTGTCGATGAAGAGGATCTTCCCGGGGATTCCGTATCGCGAGATGACGCCCTTGTCAGCGAACGCCTTGAGATGATTTGTCACGATCGTATCGGTGACATCATTTGTCTCCGCCGGTTCCTTGACCACGAGTGCAAGTGGACGCTCGCCCCAGCGGTCGTCCTTGACGCCGATGACCGCCGCCTCCTCCACGCCCGGGCATTGCGTGATCAGGTCTTCGATCTGCAACGAGGACACCCACTCACCGCCGGTTTTGATGACGTCCTTGAGGCGATCGGTGATATGGACGTAGCCGCCCGGGCTCACCACCGCGATGTCGTTGGTGTGCAGGTAGCCGCCGGCCCATAGCTCCTCCGAGCCCTCGGGATTGTTGTAGTAGCCCTGCGTCAGCCAGGGCGAGCGCAGCACGATCTCTCCGGACGACTTGCCGTCATGGGGGACATCATTCATGTCCTCGTCGACGATGCGCAGGTCGACCAGCGGGGCCGCCATGCCCGCCTTGGTCCGGAACTCCACTTCCTGGTCGTGATCGCCACTCAGGTCACGCGACATGACGTGGGCCACCGCGGCGATCGGGCCGGTCTCGGACATGCCGTAGCCGGCAAAGATGTCGATGCCCGCGGCGAGCGCCTGCTTGGCCAGCGCCTTCGGCAACGCCGAGCCGCCGATCACCATCTTCAGGCCCGCAAGGTCTGTCTTCGCCGCCGCGGCGGCGTTCAGCAGCATTTGCAGGATGGTCGGGACGCCGTGGGTGAACGTGACGCCCTCGCTCTTTATCAGCTTGACGAGCATCGCCGGGTCATAGCGTCCGGGATAGACCTGCTTGACGCCGGCAAGCGTCGCAGCCCAGGGAAAGCCCCAGCCGTGCACATGGAACATGGGCGTAATCGGCATATACACGTCGTCGCGTGAGAACCGGCCCTGCTGGCTCGCCATCCCGAAGAACGCCAGCTCGCAGAGCGAATGCAGCACCAGCTGCCGATGGCTGTAATAGACCCCCTTGGGTAAGCCGGTCGTGCCTGTGGTGTAGAAGGTCGTCGCCTGCGTGTCCTCGTCGAAATCCGGAAAATCATAGGCGGGCGAGGCTTCGGCCAGCAGGCTCTCGTACTCGCCGGCAAACGGCAGGCTTCCGGTCTCGGGACGAGGATGATCCGACATCACGACGAGCGTCCTGACCTTCGTGAGCTGCGGCCTGATGCCTTCCAGCAAGCCGACGAACTCGTCGTTGACGAGCAGCGTGGACGCCCCGGCGTGATCGATCGTATAGGCGACCTGCTCGGGCGAGAGCCGCACGTTGACCGTCTGCAACACCGCGCCCATCATCGGGATCGCAAAGAAGGCCTCGAGAAACCTGTTGCTGTCCCAGTCGAGGACGCCGACGGTGTCGCCGGGCTCGACGCCGAGCCTCTTCAGGGCGGAGGCGAGGCGGGCGATGCGCTCTCCGAGCTGGCGATAGGTGAATCGCGTTCGATCGCGATAAACGATCTCCTGCTCAGGCGATTGCAGCAGCGGAGTATGCCACAGCTGCTTGAGGATCAGAGGATATCGATAGGCGGATTTGGCGGTCTGGATCAGCCTTCCCACCATGGCGGCCTCCCTCGAAACGTTGCCTCTCGCTCGGCTCCTCGCGACGTCCGCAATTATGATCTGCGGATCGCCTCGGCCGGTCGTCCCTTACACGACGATTCCATCACCCGACGTGGACACCGACCGTCGCTTGACGCGTGGTGTTTGTGAAGGTCCGAAGCGGACATCAACGGGGTCCAGACGGACACGCTACGACCACTCCGGCACTCGTTCTTGAACAAAGCTGCTCATTTCGCGATTTGCGGCGGCGCGTCATCCGGCCGACGCGCCGCAAATCCGGCATTGCTTCTGACGATCCAAAAAGCTGCTATCGTTGCCGAGGCCACGGGCTGGAGGGTGAACGGGAGTGCGCCCATCTCGGATGCTCCGTTACAAAGGCGGATCCTGATTGCAAAAAATTCGGCAGTATCATTCTTCCCCGTCGTCACCACCGCCCTCGGACGGGGCGAAAGGATCGCCGATCGTTGGCTTAAGCGAACGCATATACGAGACGACCAAGCTTGCCGCGCTGGTCGACATGCTGTTGAACCAGGGGCATCCGGCCAGCGAGATATTGAAGAACGTCAATCTGCCGGCGAAGGAGGTGTATTCCTCGAAAACCCGGATATCGCTCAAGCAATTGCTGACAGCCTGCAAGAATGCCGTCCGGCTCTCGAGGGATCCGCATCTCGCCTATCGGATCGGCGCATCCATCCATATCTCGACCTACGGGATGTACGGTTTTGCCATCCTGTGCTGTCCCGACTTTCGCAGGACGATGCAGTTCGCGACGCGGTACCACATGCTCGCCGCACCCTTGGCTGCGATCAGCTTCAGCGACGAGAACGGATCCGCCACCTGGTCCATCGAGCCCAATCTGCACGCCACGATGGACCCCGCGCTGTATCGGTTCATCACCGAGATGCAGATCGGAATACACATCTCGCTGATGCGCGATGTCATGGGTCCCGCGTTTGCTCCGGACGAGATCTGCCTCGCCTACCCGGACGTCGGAGACGCCGGCTTTCCGAAAGACGAACTGCGATGTCGCATTGGCTTCGCGAAACCCGCTAACAAGATCGTTTTCCGCTCCACATGGCTGGAGCAGGAGGCAAGTCTCGGCAACAAAACCACCTATCCGTCGATCGTCGCGCTATGCGACGACCTGCTCGACGATTTGATTTTGCGAATCGGCGTCGCCGGAAAGGTTCGCGAACTTCTGCTGACCGATATCGCCAACCCACCAACCTCCTCGGAGGCAGCCAGGCTTCTCGGCATGAACGACCGCTCCCTGCGTCGCAAGCTTCGGCAGCAGGGTCTTTCCTATCGCGGCCTGCTGGATGAGCTCCGCACCCAAATTGCGGTGAAGTATCTCCGCACGACCAGGCTCTCGAACGATGACATCGCCTTGGCGCTCGGATTCAGCGACGCCGCGAATTTCCGTCGCGCGTTCCATCGATGGACGAACAAGGCACCAAGCGAGATCAGGACAGAATAGGCCACGCGGCGATCCCCCGGATATCGCTGCTACGCCCCCCTCAACCCGCCACTGCGACGACCGGCTTGGCCTTCGCCGGCGCCTTGTCGGCGCTCTTCGACCACGACCGGTAGTACGCCAGCGCGGTCATCATCAGGATGCCGACAATGCCGACCGCAATCTGCATCCAGATCGCGCCGGAGACCTCGATCAACACGACATGTGCAGCAAAGGACAGGGAATATCCCGGCGCAAAACACTTCGAGCGACTGCTGACCGCATTTGATTGCGGGCCGAAAGATCGCCCATTCCAACCCCGGCCAATCGCGTGGCAGCAGACGAACGACAAAGAACGCAAAACACAACGAAGTGCAGCAAGCGATAAGGCGCGAGGTTGGTCTTGTCGTTCGGATTGAAGGCGCCGTAGATCTCCGGCGGGATCAGTGACCGCAGCTCCTCAAACCGAGCCGCCATTGTCATCACCAGAGCGAACAGAAGATAGGTGGTGCCGAGCACCAACGCGGTACGCGACCGGATGAACGGCATTGCCTGCGCCGATCCACCGAGCGCAAACCAGGCTCCGAACGTGAACAGAAACTGCCATGCAAATGGATTGAAGTACCAAACACCAGTTGGATAGGCCGAAACGTTCCAGCCGAAGTGCCTGGCCACCAAATAGAGCAAGGCCGAAGCGGCCAGTGTCATATTGGGTCTGCGCAGCATCGGCCATAGTATCGGCGGGAAGACGCCCATCAGCACGATGTAAAGCGGCAGCACGTCCATGTTCACCGGCTTGAAGCGCAGTATCAGCCCCTCGAACAGGAACTGCGCGGGATTTGCCAGGAAGCCCCGTATGTTGAAGTCATCGCTAAAACCGGAGTTACCAGATCGCTGCGCGACATATCCGATTTCTGCGAGGTAAAGCACGAAGAGGAAGACGTGGGCGACGTAGATCTGCCAGACCCGCTTCAGAAGCCTCGTTGCGCCAATTATGAACCCGCGTTCGAGCATCATCCGTGCAAAGACAAAGGAAACCGTGTAGCCGGAGATGAAGATGAAGAGATCCGCCGCATCGCTGAAGCCGTAGTTCCGCGTCGTCAGCCAGTTCACGATGTTGTTGGGGATATGATCGAGGAAGATTCCCCAATTTGCCACACCTCGGAACAGGTCCAGCCGGAGATCCCGGCCCTTCGTCGGGAGCGTAGCGAGAATCTTCATCGTCAATGCACCGAAGCTTTGCCCATCTCTTCCGCTGACGATTTGCCTACGCAACGTCTCCGTTTACGGCGTCTAGAGCCTGCCCCGGCATTTCGACGTGATCGCCCCGAGCATAACTGCCCATGCCTGCTCGTATTGTACAAACGTGCGCATGCTGGATGTGAGTTCAGCAGAAAGACGAGAGACGAGGCTGGCAGAACGGCCCCGACTTTCAATTTGCCTCCGGGAAATGCCATCCTGTCCATGAGTCACGACGCGCGACGCGCTTGCGCGAGGTAGGTCTCGATGATGCCCGCCTATCGATCGGCTCAAACCAGCAGCATTCCTCGGTCGGTCCCTGGAGCTCGTTGGGACTACGGGCTCTCGTCACATGAGCCGGTGGGGCCGCCCGGGCCCTCTTACGCCTGGCCCGCATGGGCGGACGATCGGCAATGATCGGCCGCGCGTCGGGTTTTGGTTCGGCCATGGTGTCGGCCAAGGACTCAACGAGCGTTCGATCCGTCTTTTCATCAGGCAGCCGCTCGACCAATTGCTGGGTTGGTACCGCCTCAATGGACGGTGGCGATATGGTCGGCTGATTGGTGTCAAGGACGACCCTCTCCGGCCATTTGCGCGCGGATTCGATGCGGATGGTCGCCGCGTCGATGCTGTCCGGCCGGCCGGGAAATCTGTCCGGCAGGTCCGGCAAGGACCAGCCGGCTATCAGCAGAAGAACGGCGAGTCCGCCCCCGACAACGGCAAAATACCTTGCCATGGGCAAAGCCGATGGCTCCGGCAATTTCGGCAATCTCGATCGACCCATGACGGCAATGCTTGGCCACTCTCATGCAGTGTGGCGTGCCACACTGCCGCTGAGGGAAGGCGACCTCGACTAGAGGAAATTCTCCTTCACCATCTCCCAGACGTCTCCACCTCGGCCGTGCAGGATCGCGCGAGCAGAATAAAGCGCCATCCCGATTGCAGGTTCGACCTGCATGAACGGCGGCATGACGAGCTGCATCGGGTTGACGTGCACGTGCAGAAGCGCGGGCCCTGGTTGCGCCAGCCAGTCCTTGACCGCGGTCTCCAGCTGGTCCGCGCTCGAAACGGTCTGGCCCCAGAGACCTAGCGCGCGCAACCCCCGCGAAATTCGGGTTCTTCAGTTTCGTGAAAGTATCGAGCATGCCCTCGGCCTTCTGCTCGATCTCCACAAAGCCGAGCTTGCCGTTGTCATAGACGGCAATCTTGATGGGCAACTCCTGTTGGACGACCGTCATCAGGTCCCCGAACAGCATCGAAATCCCGCCGTCGCCCGCCATGCACACGACTTGCCGGCCGGGTTCCGCCTTCTGGAGCCCAATGGACGACGGCATGCCGTTGGCCATCGTTCCATGAAGCAGACTCGCGAAAATGCGACGCCGGCCGTTCGCCTCGATATGGCGATAGGCCCAGGCGGCCGGGGTGCCGTCGTCGGCCGCGAACAACGCATCCTTTGCCGCATGGCGGTTGATCACCTGTGTCAGATAGCTTCCAGGAATACTGCCATCGTGGCCCGCAGCGACCTTGGCCTGCTCCGCTTCCCGATATTTCGCATAGCGCTTCACATACGCGCTTCGGAACGAGGCGTCGGTGCGCTCAACCAACTTCGGCAGCAGCGCCTCCAGCGTCGCCTTCACGTCGCCGACAACACCCTTCTTGATCGGATGACGCCGTCCCAGATGGGTCGGGTCGATATCGACCTGCACGATCTTTGCCTTGTCCGGGTAGAATTGCCGCCAGGCAAAGTCTGCGCCCAGCATCAGCAACGCATCGCAGTCCAGCAGGGCGTGGTAGCCGGCCTCGTTGCCGAGCATGCCGGTCATTCCAATGTTGTAGGGATTGTCAAACTCGAGGAAATCTTTTGCCCGCGACGTATGCGCGATCGGCGCCTTCAGCTTGTCGGCGACCGCGAGAATCTCCTGATGCGCCCCCTGGCAGCCCGACCCGCCATACAAAACAAGATTTTCGCTGCTGTTGAGGATGTCTGCGATCTCACCAAGATCCGCATCGTTCGGTCGCGTGACAGGTTTGGCGACGTGTACCGCGTAAGGGATGTTGTCATCCACAACCGAGGCGGAGATATCCGCCGGCACGATCAGGACGGCAACACCACGTTTTGCCAATGCCGTTTGGCAGGCGATCACGGTCTTCCGGCGCGCCTGTTCCGGGGTATGGATCATGTCGCAGAAGACGCTGCAGTCCCTATAGACCTGCTTGAAGTCAACCTCCTGGATGAACTCGAAGCCCAATTCGTCGCGAATGATCTGACTTGCGATCAAGATGACGGGCGCACGGTTGCGATTGGCCTCGAAGATTCCGTTGATGAAATGCAGGCTTCCGGGGCCGCAGCTGCCGGCGACCGCCGTCAGGCGATCCGCGACCTGCGCCTCCGCCTGCGCGGCGAACGCCCCCGCCTCCTCGTGCCTCATCGATATCCACTCGATCTCGCTTTTTTCGAGCGAGCGGGCGATCAGATTGAGGGTGTCGCCGACGACGCCGTAACAATGCTTGACGCCTGCACTTTGCAAGGTCTCAACAATGATATCCGCGACCAGCTTGCCCATGACATTCAACCCTGGCTATGACCGTTCCTGCCACAGCGTGCACCCCACTGCACCGTCAGGGCTTGGATCGGAATGCGAGGACTTGAACCCGCTTGCGCAGACGGCGCGCGGCTTCGGATGGCGCACCTTTCAGCCGACGTCCTCGGTTCCGGATTGGAGTTGGCCGAGCATTTGCACCGCGCGATTGCGAGCAGGAAATGAAATTCCGGCCGGTATTCGATCAAGGCTCGCGGTGAGATATTCGTAAGCTTCCGGCAGGCGATCCTGTTTCAGCAACAGCCCGGCCAGGTCCGTCGCTGCCGTCAATTCGAACAGGGTGGCGGACTGGCGCTTCGCCCAGTCGATTGCCGACAGCAGGCTTTCTTCGGCGTCGACATGATCCTCCGCAGACCGGGACGCCAGGATGAGCCCTTTCATCCTGAACAGGGCGGGCATGTGCAAGAATTTGCCGGCGCGCTGCTGTTGTGCGATTGCATTCACCGTGAGGGTCAGCGCTTCATCATGCTCACCGAGGTCCACGAGAGCCGCGGCCAGATCGCAGGTAAAATCCATATTCAGCATCTCGTGACGCTGGACGTGAAGCTCTTCCAGGGCTCTCTTCAGCAATTGGATCGCTTCGATGCGGTTGTCTTGAAGGAGCAACCATTGACCCTTCAGGCCAGCCGCTATGGCGCGATACGGCATCAGGGAATGCGCGACGGAGAGCTCACTCAGCTCACCGATGTACTGGTCCGATTGCCTCAGGTCCGCCATGGCCAGAAACACAGGAAGGACCAAAGCCACGGATCGGCAAAACGTGGCGGGGTTGCCCGACCTTTTACCTTCCTCTCTGGCGCGCTTTGCATAGTCCAGCGACTGGTCGAGCAAGCCCCTGTACAGCAGAGACCGTGCCATGCCGACGAGCAGGAAGCTCGTATAATGAAAAAGATATAGTTCCGTTCGAGAGCGTGGTCCCGATGCCAGGTGCCGGAGGCCCGATTCGCAATGCAGTTGTGCGGCAAGGTGATTTCCCAACAGATGTTCGGAGGCCGCCAGCATTGCTTCCGCCAGCGCCATGTCGTCGTGATCCCCCGTCCTCAACGCCAGCTTCCTGCTCCGGATGGCGATGTCGGTCGCACCCCGAATGTCCATAGTCCAGTGCGAATACGTGAAAAGTCCGCTCAGAATCCTCAACTCGTAGCGGAGATCTCCCTGCTCGATCGCAATCTCCAGCGCGTTCACAAAGGCGGTCCGGACGCGTTGATCGTTACCTTCCGTGTGCATCATGGCCAGCGGTATCGATGCTGAGATTTCCATTGCGCGGCGGGAGTCTCGATGCGGATTTCCCAGGCTTGCCATCGCGCGTTCCGCCCATGCCTGGCATTCAATCAGCAGTGACAGCTCCAGAAACACCTGCGTCGAAGCGGCGGCCAGTCGCATTGCCATCTCGGCATCGCCGTGCGGTCCAAAGCTCCATTCGAGCGCCGCACGGACGTTACTCAATTGGTCAGAATAGGCCGCAACTCTTTCAGCGCCTGGCAGGCCTGATAGAGCCTCCCTCAGCGTTTCGAGATGTCCGGCGAGGTATTCCGCATGCCGGCCGAAGACCATGTCGACGTCGGCATGTTCCTCCAGTTTTGCGAGTGCGTACGCCCGCGTCGTGTTCGAAAACCGATACTGTGCCTGCGCCGCATCGATCCGGGTTACTATCAACGACTTCTCGACCAGGCCCGCGACCGCGTCGAAAATTTCCTCGGCTCCCACGCCGGGTTCGCCTGCGACTGACCGCGCGCCATCCAGGGTGAAATGGCCGACGAAAGGAGCGATGCGTCGAAAGACAATCCTCTCTGCGTCGGACAGCAGATCGTAGCTCCAATCCAACGTCGCTTTGAGCGTCCGATGTCTGGCAACTGCCGTCCGATGGCTTAGTTTCAGCAATTCCAGCCGGGATACCAGGAGGTCAACCGTGTTCTTGAGGCCAAGGGCGGCCACCTGACCCGCTGCCAACTCGATTGCCAACGGAATCCCATCCAGCTTTCGGCACATTTCCGCGACGAATGGCGCTTCCTTGTCGGTGAGAACGACGCTACCTGCTCTCGCGGCCACGCGCCGTACGAACAGCTGCACTGCCGGATATCGCAGCACGGCATTTGCCGTTTGCTCTGAGCCGTCTGGCGGGAAATCGAGTGGGAGAACCCGGCAGCAATGCTCACCCTCGACTTTCAGTAATTCTCGGCTCGTGGTCAGAACATGGATCTCTTCCGTTTGCTGGTAGAGTTGTTCGGCAAGCGAGGCGACCGCCTCGATCACATGCTCACAGCTATCGAGTATGACGAGAAGCTTTCGGGACCCAATGAGGTCGACCAGCTCCAGGCTTGGATCTTTCGATTTGAGTGCAAGTCCCAGGGAAGTCGCGACCGCCGCAGCAACATGGTGCGGATCGGTGAGACTTTCCAGATCGACAAAATAGATCTCGTTGCCAAACCTCTCGGCGACGGCGCGGCCGACGGCCAAGGCAATGGTCGTCTTGCCGATGCCACCGGGGCCGAGCAGCGTTACGAACCGGTCATTTCGAAGCTTGTCGCTGACCTCCGTGACGACGGTCTCGCGTCCGATCATCACGATCGGTCGCACCGGAAGCCTGCCTTGGTGCCAGGACCCAGCGTTCCCGCTTTCCGTGGCGCCTCCGAGCGGAACCACCGTGCCGACGAACGAGTAGCCCCGTCCCTTGATGTTTGCGATGTAGCGATTGCCGAACTGGCCGTCACCAAGCGCCTTGCGGATCGCGGCCACGTGGACCCGGATGCTCCCCTCCTCGACGGTCACGTCCGGCCAGACGTGATCGATCAACTCCTGCTTTGCGATCACCTGCCCCGGACGCGCGACAAGGTAGATCAGGATGTCGAGGGCCCTGCTGCCGAGGGGCAGCACCACGCCGCTGCGCCGAAGCCCCCTCTCCCTGCTCGAAAGCTCAAAGGGGCCAAACAGCAGATTTCCACGAAGCTGATTGTCAGCCATGGCTCTTGGCAGGGGCTTGGGGTGCTTTTCCTGGATGTTCAATGATCCGCGCGAAACCCAAGCGTGCGTTCTTGATAAACATCAGCTTGCTTTCGGCTCCACGCGCGGATTTGAAGGGATCAGCACGCGGCGACCGGCATGCGAGCTGCATACAACCGACGATGCCCGGCGCTTCCCTCTCGCTAACAGAGATCGTACACTTTCACCATTGTTTGCATCCCCCGAATGGGGGGAGGACCGACGTAGATAGGGGGAGCCGTTGATCCAGCCGCACTCCAGCCATCTGACACATGGAACGGGCATCCTGCCCGGCGGAGGACAGCTGCCATTCCTCGCGACCAAGATCTTGCCGGCACGATTCGGCGGGCTGGTCGCGCGTCCTCGGCTGCTCGCCATCTTGTCCGAGCTACCAGCCAAACGACTTGGCGTCATCAAGGCGCCGGCGGGCTTCGGCAAGAGCTCACTGGCAGCCACTTGGGCCGAGACGCTCGAGCAAAACGGCGATGCCGTTGCGTGGCTGACAGTCGATTCGGACGACGACGAGGCCACGCGGTTTTTATTCTACGTCTCCCAAGCCCTGCACCAGGCCTGTCCGGACGTCGGCGCCGGCGCTATTGGGCTGATCCTCGAGAACAACCTGATCGACCCGACAGCGATCCTGTCGAGCCTGATCAACGATCTGGCGGAGATGGAGGATGACGTTTATCTGTTTCTCGAGGACTATCACTGGATCAGCGCTTCTCGCATCCATCAGACCGTCGCGTATTTTCTGAAGCACGCACCGTCCCACTGCCACGTGGTGTTGACGACGCGTACCGAACCTCCGCTGCCGCTCGCAACCTTGCGCGCCCAGAACCAGTTGATCGAGATCGATGCCGAAGCCCTGCGGTTCGACATGCAGGAGACAACGGCATTTCTGGACGGCGCCAAACCCGGAGCTCTTGAATTCCTCGACATCCAACTCTTGCAGCGCAAGACCGAAGGGTGGCCCGCCGCGCTGCGAATTATCTCATCCATGCCTTCGCAGTCCGGATCCGGCCTGAAGGAGTATGTCCACAATCTCTCGGGTTCGCAGCGTCCAATTGCCGCCTACCTGACCGAGATGCTCGATGGGCTTCCGGTCGAATTGGTCGACTTCATGCTGCGAACGGCCATTCTGGATCGACTCTCCGGTCCTCTCTGCGAGGCCGTAACAGGTTTGAGTTCGAGCCGCACGATCCTGGCATCGCTTGCCCAGCGCCAAATGCTGCTCACGCCGCTCGACAATGACGGGGTCTGGTTTCGCTATCACACGCTGCTTGCCGAATATCTGAGGCAGCGGCTGGAGGCGGACCGCGGCATCGAAGTTCCAGAACTGCACGGGCGCGCGGCCCTTTGGTATGCGTCCCACGAATCGTGGACTGAGGCGGTCCAACACGCGATTGCAGCTGGCGCTTCCGATCGTGCGATCGGATGGATCAACAATTGCGCGATGGCTTTGATAAAGAGAGGCGATCTCTTCACGTTGCTGGAATGGCAGCGCCAGTTTCCCGACGAGCTCATGCGAGGTCAGTGCGAGGTCCGATTGGCGATTGCCTGGGGATTGGCGCTCGCGCTTCGTTTTGATGAGGCCCTGAAGCTCGCAGCCGACATAGAAGGCCATATCGCTGCAACGCCTGTGCCGGACGGCAACCTGCTGTGCGAATGCCAGGCGATCCGCTCGGTCGCCATCGCGCTAAAGGATGACAGCGAAAGCGCGCTGCCTCTGGCACAGGATTGCGTGAACCGCTCATCAGATCCCTGGACCGCGAACGTTGCCTCAAACGTCGTGCGCTTCAGCCATCTGAAGACGGGCAACCTCAAGCAATTCCATGCGACGCCGTGGATTCCCTATTCGGTCGAGGAGGATCGCAGGAACGTATTTGCCTCGGTGTATCGACACTGCCTGAACGGGCTTGCAGAGGAGCGGCAGCTACGTCTCGCGGCGGCGGACGAGCACTACCGCGAGGGCTTGCGGATCGCCGAGCAGGATGTCGGGCCGAATTCGATTGCAGCGGCCTTGCCGGCAAGTCTGATCGCGCGAATCAAATACGAGCAAGGCGAGCTCGATGAGGCGGAAGCCTGGGTCATCGATCGCATCCCGTTGATCAACTCAGGGACAATGCTCGACTGCGTGTGGAGCACCTATTTCGTGATCTCCAGGGTCGCCGCGGCTCGGATGAACTTCGAGCGAGCCCGCACCCTCCTGGAGCGAGCAGAAAATCTGGGCGTCGCACGGGATTGGGGCAGGCTCTCGGCCGGCGTCATCGCGGAGCAGGCGCGGCTCTACCTGAACGATGGCCGGCTGGATGAAGCCGCCGCATGCGTCGATCGCCTGGAACGCCTTGCGCGGAAATATCCCGCACCGAGGTCTAGCGCCTGGTCGGAGATTGAGTGGTGCCACAAATTGGCCCGCGCTCATTTGCTGGGCCAGCAAGCTCGTCCCGACGAGGCCATTTCAATCCTGCAACATTTGCAGCACGAAGCCGAAGCAATGCAGCATCATCAATTCTTGATCTGCATTGCGATCCGCCTGTCGGCAGTTCAGCTCAGTGCGGGCAAAGCCGCGGAGGCGGTGAGCCGCTTTCGCCGCGTGCTGGCCGCATGTGCGGCGGCTGGTCTTTATCAGACCGTCCTGGATGAGGGGCCGGTCATTTCCGAGCTTCTCCGGGCGACCCGCGAGGGAGGAAACGTCAAAACGGATCTGATCCCCTACGCCGATCGGCTCGCGGCGGGTCTGGCGCGAGCACGACAAGATCGTTCGGCGCCGAGCTCAAGTGCACGGATTCTCGGCGCATTGAGTCGTCGCGAAACTGACATTCTCGCGCTGATCGCGGATGGATTGTCCAACAAGGAAATCGCCCGAAGCCTTGATATCGGTCCTGAGACTGTGAAGTCGCACCTCAAGAGCGTTTTCACCAAGCTCGGCGTGGAGAAGCGCGCGCAGGCCGTATCACGCGCACAGACCCTTGGCATTGTCACCACGCAGTGAGGCTTCGCCGCTTCATCCGGCTTGCCGCGCACGAACGCTTGTCTGCTCGAGGATTCGTCTCGCCAACACGAGATCCGGCGTTTCGAAGCCCTCGGTAAATCGGCCGTAAACGGCTCCAATGAGATCATGGGCTGTTCGGATTTGACCCCGATCGATCCAAAGCCGCCCAAGCTCCAATCCTGCCCGCAGTTCGAACGAAAGCGCCGATTGTTGCCGTGCCAGGGTCATTGCCTCCCCGAAACACTCCACAGCCAGATCACGCTGCTGAGGTTCCCCGCACACAAGGACCGAGCCTTTCGCCAGGAACAGCGCCGGAAGGTGAAGAGGCCTGTTCGATCCAAGCTGCGTGGCGATCGAACCGTCGATGAGAGCCAGCGCTTCCGCGCGCTCGTCTTGTTTTGCCAGACTAACCGCCAATTCGGAGACAAAATCCGTTACGAGCATTTCGTATCGCAGGATCCGCAGCTTTTCCAAGCTGTCCCGCAGATGACACATGCCATCCTCCGACCGGCCGACGCGAACCAGATAGCGCCCCCGAAGTCCCACGGCGACAGCGCGAAATGGCTCCAACGAATACTTCTCGGCGGTGAGTTCGAGCGCAGAGAGGTTCCGTTCGACCTGTCCCAAGTCGTCGATCCAGAAATAGAGAGGCATCGTCAGGATCAGGGCTCGACACAGCGCGATCGGATGATCCGATTTCTCGGCCTCCTCGATGGTTCTTCCGGAATAACCGACCGCCTTATCGAGATTGCCAGCGAACCAATGCGATCGGGTAAGGTTGAACAGCGATGTGGTGCGCAGATCAAACAGATATTGAGCTGCGTTGAACCGTCGGGAAGCCGGCGCCCCGCGCAGGGCCCGTTCGAGATATTTTGGCGCGCGGACGTGGTCCGCAAGCATGTAGTACGCAGCTCCCAGCATCGAATCCGCAAGCGCCGCATCTTCCGGATTTCCAGTCTTGTTCGCGACAGACTCTGCGCGTAGCGCAACTTCGAGACTGCCCGCCGCGTCGATCGTACGATGAAGATACATCGACAGCCCGCTGAGAAGACGTAGTTGCTGGTAGGCATCCTCGCGCCGCTCCGCGAGCATCAACGCCGTATTGAAGGCATCGCGAACTCTTTCACTGTTGCCGGCGGTGAACATCAGCGACAAGGCGAGCGAAGCGTGGATTTCCATCTGGTCCCGCGGGTCGTCGTCCGCAGCAATCCGATCGACCGCCTTCTCCATCCAATCCCGGCACTCCATGAAAAGCGACTTGGCCAGAAGCAATTGCGAGGCGGCCGCCGCCATTCGTGTGGCCGCGCGATCGTTTCCATCGAGACCAAAGCTCCATTCGAGCGCGGCACGGATATCTCCAAGATTGTGCTGTGTCACGTCTGCCAGAGCTTGTCCGGGTTCCAGATCGAAGAGATTCCCGCGGTTGTCTTGCAACGATCGGCTCAAATGGCTGGCGTGGCGCGCCGCCACGGAATGATGTTCACCGCTCTCAGCCAATTTCTCCCAGGCATAGGAACGCGTGGTGTCGAGCAATCGGTAAAGCATCCGCTGGTAGCTGGGCCAAGCCACGATCAGCGATTTGTTGACGAGGTTTTCGACCGCGCCCTCGATCTCGGACCGGTCAATTCCTCCCTGCTCTGCAACCGCACACGCCGCCTCCAACGAAAAGTGCCCGATGAAGATCGCAACACGTCGCAGCACAATTCGTTCGACCTCGGACAGGTGATCGTGGCTCCAGTCCAGCGTTGCCTTGAGCGTCTGATGCCGCGGATTCGCCGTTCGGCGGCCGAACTTCAGGAGATCGAGGCGGGAACCCAACCGTGCCACGGTATTCCCGACGCCGAAGACGGCGGCTCTTCCGGCGGCGAGCTCGATGGCGAGCGCAATGCCGTCGAGCTTGCGGCAAATCTCGGCAACCAGGGGAGCTTCGTCGTCACTGAGCGAAAAGCTGCCGCGGCGAGCACTGACGCGCTCGGCGAACAACCGTGCTGCCGGATAGGCAAGCACCTCTGACGCGGTTGGCCGCGGCTGCTCTGGCGGGCAGTCCAGTGGACAAAGACGAAGTACGCGTTCGCCGGGAACGCGCAAGGTTTCCCTGCTGGTCGCGAGTATGTGGATTTCCGGGGTATTCCGGAAGATATAGTCGGCGATCTCCGCGGTTCTCTCGATGAGATGCTCGCAACTATCGAGAATGACAAGCGCCCTGCGCGCGCGCAGAAAATTGAGCAGCGCCGCCTTTGGATTGATCAACTGCGGGGCGAGCCCGACCGCGGAAGCGACAGCGCCGATAACCTGCTCATTGTCGCTTGCCGTTGAAAGATCGACGAAGAATACCGCCCCGGAGAAGTCGGCCAGCGCCCCGTGCCCGACTGACAGCGCAACCGTCGTCTTGCCTATGCCCCCGGCACCCAAAATTGTGATCAGACGCTGTTCCGTCTGGAGCAGACGCTGAATCTCAACGACGACCTTGCTGCGACCAACCATACGGCCCAGTGCGGGCGGCAGGTTGGACAATCCCGAAGACGCGCCACCCCTGTCGCGGTCCGCTGGAAGTCGCGTGACCGGCGCAATGAAGCTATAGCCGCGGCCCTGGACATTCGCGATGTACTTGTCACCGAACTGACCATCACCCAGTGCCTTGCGCAGCGCCGACAGATGGACGCGAAGACTGCCTTCCTCGACCGTTACGTCAGGCCATGCCCTGGCGATCAGTTCGGACTTGGGAACAACCTCACCGGCGTTTTCGAGCAGAGCTATCAGGATGTCGTAGGCTCTGCCGCCAAGTGGAATGATCTGGTTCGCCTTGCTGAGAGAGCGCTCGGCAACATTCAGCTCGAATGGGCCAAACCGAAGCCGCATTGCACTCGATGAGCCAATTGGTTGGACCGACATAACCCATTCCGCCAAGCCTCAACGTTCGGTCGTTACGCCGTTCGTCGGTCTTGAGCAAATACCCAGCCCGTCAAGGGTTACCCGAAACCTCCTCCAGCAACAAGCCTCAGTGCATCGGGTTGGCGGCGTCATCGTGCAAATGTGAAACGGCTAATACCTGCTTGGCCAACCGTAGATCGTGGCTCTCAAGATCGTCCCGAAACTTCGCGTGAGTGGCTTGCAAAGTGCGCCACGCAGCTTCCTTTCGTCCGGTTGACTTTTCGGCAATGGCGAGGCTGGTCGCCGCCCTGAGCGCCCACGACAGGCTTGCTTGCCTGTTTGCAAGCTCGAACGCTCGCTGAAAGTATTGCCTGCCAACCGCCAATCCTTCGCCGCTGCTCAGAGCCAGTTCGCCCCTGATGCGGTGCAGCTCCGGGCCATACCATCGGCTTTCGTCGAGATCGATCTTCGCACGCTCGAAGACATCAAGCCCTTCCCTCGGTCGGCCCGCGAGAGCCATACACATCGCAAACTCCGCCTGCAAGAACCAGTCGAAAATTCCGTAGCGTGCCGCGGACAGCTTTTCGAGACCCGCGTAAAGCATTGCGGAGGCTGCACTGATTTGCTCTCCTCGCCTGATTTCGTAGATGGCCTGCATGCCGAGACCAAGGCCCTGGTAGTTGTGCAGAGCGTATTTCCCGGCATGGGTGCCGAGTTCGTCCACGAGTGCCTCGGCTTCGCCATCATCCGGATTCGTCAAATACGCGATGAAGCCCGCAAAGCTCAGCGCGCCGCAAAGGTTCACGGTTCGATTGGATTGGCGCGCCTCGGCGACGGCCATCTGATTGAACCTGCGGGCTTGATCCGGAGAGCCGCGCAACCACGCCAGGGTCGCAAGACCGGCCAAATTGTCGACCTTGCGATCATAGCCAAACCGCTTGATCAGCAATTGTCGCGAGACCTCGTCATCACGATGCAGCGACAATTCCAGTAGGTCCTGAGCCTCCGTAATCCGGCCGGCGTGGTAGTAGGTTATACCCCGCATATAATTGGCCGTTGCGATGGCGCCGATACGACCCGTTCCTTCCGAAACCTCGCCGCCGCGGTCCGCCAGCCTGATCGCTTCCGCATAGTTCGGAACGCGCAACTCGTGAGCCCACAGCACAAGCACGGCATCCATCTGATAGTCGATATCGTCGAGGCCCTCGGCGAGAAGCAGCGCCTTGGCCCACGTCGCGTATGATTTTTCCGTCATGCCACCCGTGAACATCACGCAACTCGCGAGTGCCGACTGAAGGACCATCTCCTGTCGTGTGCCCGAATTCATGTCGTCGAGATGGCTTATGGCCTTTCTCATCCATTCGACGCATTCGGTGAGCAGGGCCATGCCCATCCAGGCGCTCGCCGATGCCGCAGCGAGCTCGACGCCGATTTTCGCATCGCCCGTGCCAGAAAACGCCCAATTCAGGGCGGCTCTGAGATTATCGACCTCGATCCCGAGCTCCTTGGACCAGCCCGATATGTCCATCGCGGCGCCCTGCCTGAACAGGTCGGTGAAATAAAGGGCGTGACGGCGGCGAAAAAGGTCCTGCTCATCGCTCCTGGCCAGTCGCTGCAAGGCAAACGCGCGCGTGGGGTCGAGCAAGCGCAGCCGCCCGTCCTGTCCCTGAGCCGCAATCATCGATTTCGAACGAAGCTCCCAGATGCAATCCGATACATTTGCTTCATCCACCGTCTCATCGGCGACAATGGCGACTGCCGCTTCGAACGTAAATCCGCCGGCAAATACGCTAAGCCGATTCAGTATGCGCTTCTCTGCCTCACCGAGCAGATCGTAGCTCCACTCCAACGTGGCGTTCAATGTCTGGTGCCTCGACGGCGCGGTTCTGCGCCCCACCCATGACAGGTTCAGTCGTTCGTCGAGCAGGCTTGCGGTCTTGCCAAGGCCAAATATGTCGACCCTGCATGCTGCGAGTTCGACTGCCAAAGGAATACCATCGAGCCGACGGCAGATTCCCGCGGCAATCGGCGCATCCGCATCCGTCAGCTCGAAATCGCTTCGTACGGCCCGCACGCGGTCGACCAGCAATTGAACGGAGGGGTATTGCAGCGCGTCCCGCGCTGGCAGGTTGCTGTCTTCCGGGGGGCAGTCAAGCCCATCGAGTTCGTAGACATGCTCGCCCTCAACGCGCATGGCCTCCCGGCTGGTCGCGAGCAAATACAATGTCGGGACACGGCGAATCAGTTCTTCTGCGACGGCAGATGCTCCATCGATCAGATGCTCGCAACAGTCGAGAATGATGAGCGTTGGCCTTTCCTGCAAGCGATCGATCAGGGCAGGTACGACATTGTTTGTTCGCACCGACATGCCGAGTGACGTGGCGATGGCTGGCGCGACGAGTGAATCGTCGCCGAGCGCACTCAGGTCGATGAAAAGAACCTGGCCGTCGAAAGCGGCGCCCATTTCATGGGCAACCGCGACCGCCACCGTGGTCTTGCCGACGCCGCCAGGCCCGATGATCGTGACAAACTTCTGCCCGGCCAGCTTCGCCTGGATTTCGGCGATGGCGCCTTCTCGTCCGAGCATCCGCATCAAGCGCGCAGGCACTCGGGGCCTCGGAGGCTCCTTGGGATTCTCCGACATTTGTGAGGCACGCGAAGTGACTGGTACGACGAAGCTGTACCCCCGGCCGGGTATGTTCGCGATATATCGCCTGCCGGAGTCGCTCTGATCGAGAGCCTTCCGCAGCGCTGAAATATGGACGCGCAGGCTGACCTGTTCGGCTCCTCTCTCGGGCCAAACGCGTTCGATCAGGGTTCTCCTGCCGACGACCTTATTTGCCTGCTCCAACAGGACGATGAGGAGATCCATGGCGCGCGCGCCGAGCGGCACGACTTTCGCGTCGTTCGTCAGAAGTCTGTTTGCAATCGACAGTTCGAAGGGGCCGAAGCTGAGAACTGTCCCCTGCTGACCGCTCATGCGATAGTCTCGTCCATGCCGGTTCTCAAGGTGAGCTCGCAGGGGATTCCGAGCTCGCGTCGCCAGTTGGCCGGGCTTTGACCAAAGGCGTGCCTGAAGAGCCTGCATAGATGTGCTTGATCGGAAAAGCCCACACTCAAGGCTATCTCGCTCAGTGACGCCGCGCTGGTCATCATCAGGTGGCAGGCTCGCTCCAGTCGCCTTTTCACCACGTAAGCATGCGGCGACTCCCCAATAGCCAGTTTGAATTTCCGGGAAAAGTGCGCCGGGCTTCGACGTGCGACCGCACTGAGATCCCGAATGTGAATGGTGCGGTGCAGATTGCTGTCAATGTAGGCTCGCACGCGCAGGATCTGCCAGGCCGCCAGACCACCCCTTGTGGCGCCGTTGGCGCCCGAGCAGCGCTCGATCTCCGCTTGCAGGATATGGGATGCCGTAGCCAGCGACACTCTGGCCGCATCTCGATCACGTTCCAGCTCCCGCCTTGCCGTTTCAAGCAGCGTAGCCAGGCTGTTCGCAACCAGATTGAACTGTTGGTCGGACGCCAAGGAAGATTCTGCTGCGGTAGCCGAAAGTCCTGCCATTATCATTCCCTCGACGGTCAGTCCGACAGCCCGGCGAGAGAGTGCAGCAAGGGAAGCGTCTTGGCTTGTTAAGTAGTGTTCTGAACAGTTAAATGCGGGCAAATGCTCCGTCGCTGGGCAAACATTCGAAAATGAGTAAAAGTCTTTTATTTCCAAATGGATCGCTTACGAGCCACGGTCATCAAGGACCTTCAGGTCGCTGGTCGAGTAGGAAAGTGAGTACCGGAATCCCGACTCGATCCGCCTCGGCGCGAGAGCATGGAGTTCTTCGCCATTCGTTTCCGGAAAATTGAGCTCTCCCGTTCCGATCCATGCGCCGGCAACGGTGAGATTGTCGGTGACCGACATCGCCAGTTCGTCGACCGCAGGCTTGTCCTGGCGGCCGGCCACCAGGCTCG
>WNGR01002509.1_pt1 | contig 33256 bp, 28 predicted proteins | sample 5407581 | NCBI WGS metagenome assembly WNGR01 (sample SAMN13153383, study PRJNA577476) | soil metagenome | isolation source: 80 cm soil or saprolite under Garry oak tree replicate 2 | place: USA:California | collected 2016-06-15
GCGCAAACAAACCCATAGTACTACTGCTGTGTCTACTGAAACCGCCGAATTCGTCTAAACGTATAGCTAATTAAAAGGTATCCGCTAGGTAAAAATGCTGATACAGCTATGTTCTTTGTGGGATTCCTGATGTATATACAGGTAAATTCAGGTAAATTGACGTATAAGGACGGTCAATAGATAATGAGAAGGACGAATATAGTTCTCTTATCTGTGATCCTGGTTTTAGTAGTTGTCGCGGCAGGCTTTGCGGTCTTTGTTATCCAGCAACTACAAAAACCAGGCGGCACAGGTCCAATAGGGACAGGTACTGGGACAAGCACTCCTACATCCTCGACACCATTTGTCACCAATATGCCTCATGCTCAGGGAGATCATCTGGTTGATGGCAATGGTAATCCTCTCACATTACACGGTGCGCAGATTGAAACCTCACTCAATTCTTAACAGCACTGTTTTTAACTCGATGGTTCACGATTGGAAAATGAATGCTTTTCGCTTGCCTCTTTCTAATTGGATGTATGCCAAATATACAGCAGAGTATATGAGCCAGGTGGATCAAATTGTGCAGGAGGCCAACGCAGCAGGTCTTTATGTCATCCTTGACCTGCACGACGACAAACAGTCCGGCTCGATCTACCCTGATAAAGCTGCTGAACTACCCAAAACGGAGGATATTCCTTTCTGGAGGGCCATTGCTACCCACTTTAAGAATAACCCAATGGTGATGTTTGATGTGTACAATGAGCCAAAAGCCCCCAACTGGCAGGTCTGGCTGCATGGCGGTGGCACATTTGGCGGCGCAACAGCCGTAGGTTTCCAGGATTTGGTGGATGCTATTCGTTCAACTGGAGCGAAACAGGTGATTGTGGTTGAGCCTGGCTCAGCTGGCAAACATAAAGGACAGAGTGCGACCGGTCTGGATGTCGCTGAAGAAAGCGGTTGGGCGACGGTTGGCAATAATACCATCAACGATCCTAATATTATGTATTCACTGCATGTCTATGATGGTATCACGGCTTCTCCACAGCAACTCACGACCAATTGGGGTTCCATTCTCGGTCACTACCCAATCTATTATGGTGAGTGGGCCTTCCTGCCTAATGCAGGTATCACCGCCCACTGCCAGAATTTGCCTACCAATCCTACCCAATCAACGCAAGTAGTGCAGGAATTTTTAGATTTCATGGCTACTCACAACGCGAACTGGACAGCATGGCAATTTGCTCCGCATTTTTTGGTACGCGATTACAGCAGTTTTTCTCCTACAACGCTAAATACGAGCTGGACGTGCGGAGATACGAAACAGCCTACTGTTGGTATGGGCGAAGTTGTCAAATCGTATTTGATGAGCCATGCACAATAAGAGTAGGTACTAATGCAGCAAGAGGTATGATGATCTGAAGGTGAGCATGATGAACCTAGTGCTGCGTTCCTTTTTGTGTGGCAAGGTAGGGCATATGCCAAGCTCCGTTAACACAATGTTGTAGAGAACATCATATTCTTGAGAGATTGTGAGCGTATGAACGTGTTTATGACAAAAAAAAGAGTTGTACTTTTCTCCCTATTGGCTGTGCTAATCGTCGCTATTCCTGTTTCCGTAATTGTTTTTGTGCTGCAACAGCAGTCACCACGAAGAAGTACAGCTCCCATTACCGTTTTGCAGTACGAAAAACTAGAACTAACCTATCCTTTTTCAGGTAGTTACAGCAATCCAAATGATCCCGCCATCGTTGATGTGGAGGCAGTCTTCACTGCTCCGGATGGGAACACACAGACCGTTCCTGGCTTCTTCTTCCAGGACTTTACCCGTAGTGGTGATGTAACCAAAGAAATCCTGACTCCTGTACCACGGAGCGAGCGATGGAAAGTGCGCTATGCACCCTCGGAGGTGGGTATCTATAGGTATGTCGTAACTATCAAAGATGCTCAGGGAACGCGCACGCTCGGCAATGGTTCATTCACAGTTAAACCGTCTACCAATCCTGGTTTTATCAAGGCGGTCGGTTTGCATTTTGAGCGTACGAATGGGCAACGTTTCATTCCTCTTGGCATCAATGCACCCTGGTTTCAGTACGGGAGCATACATGGCACAGGCCATTCGTGGGGCGATGGCACCTATGGGGTTGATAAAATGTATAAGTATCTGGCAACGAGTGGCATCAATTACGTGCATATCTGGACGTGCAGTTGGAGTGCCGGGCGTCCTGCACCATTTGCGAAACCTAACATCGGCTGTGATGGCGGTACGGGTGGGACAGCGCAGATGAGCCAACCGGATAGTTGGGAAATGGACTACATCGTGGATCAGGCTCATAAGCAAAACGTGTACATCATGCCCATCCTCAAACATCGTAGCCCAGACGTTTTAGAGTACGCCGATAAGATCAAAGCGCGTTACTTCGTGGCACGCTGGGGTTACTCCACCAACATCATGGCATGGGAGTTTTGCAAGGAACGTTGTACCGACCCTGGTATGAGCCATGCGTGGGCCAGCTATATACATAGTATCGATCCCTACCAGCATCCTCTTACGACGAGCCTGTGGAACCATTTCCCAACCCTAAATGCGACACGGCTCCAGGAATATACACACATTTTCGACGATCCTCTCATGAACATTGTGCAGAACCATGATTATCAGAGGGATTGCAGCACGGAACTGAATAGTGATACGAGCCTCTATGTGTTTAACACCATGCAGACCTATACCCAGACATTACCGAGCTTTGCCAAGCCAGCCTTCATCGGTGAAACCGGATTGACTCCATGTACAGAGCATGGCACCAACGAGAGTACATACTATCGAAGTGATCACAATGGCGTGATTCTCAAAGGCGAAATCTGGGGTTCCTTGATGAGTAGCTCTGGTGGTTACGCGCCCTGGTATTTTCATGCTGATGCAACAGTCAATCAACTAGCTATCTTCAAAGCCGCCAGTGCCTATGCGGCTGCCCTGCCACCAGTTCCTGATGATGCTCAGTTGTTTAGCAACTATCAGAGTACCAGTCAGGTTACCGCTTCCAATACAATACTCCATGTCATTGGTCGCAAAAATGCGACCTTTGCTATGCTATACATCCAAAATACGACAGGCACCTGGGGAGCTATGGTGCGAGATAAGCATGCTCCTACTCCCATTTCTGGTACAGTGGAGCTTAAAGGTATGCAGGCGGGGGCAGGATTTTCCGTGCGCTGGTATGACACAGATACCGGTGCCTTGCTCAAGACGGATAGTGTGACTGCTCATACCGGTGGTGTATTGCTTACACTTCCCAAACAAATTACGGAGAGTATTGCGGCAATTGTAACTATCGGGGCATGAGTATACGCCAGGATACGTGAGCAACAAAGCCAAATTCACAACTACAGGGAGCATGGGATATTTCTTAAGGCAAGGTTCAGGTAATGTATCGTTAGATTTAAGAAGCCCCTGACAAGGCTTTGTCAGGGGCTTCGTTTAGTTAACCATCACCATCTACTGAAACATCTGGATTAACGTCGTGGCTGGGAACAATCAACGTTCCAGGAGGAACTGGACTGGCATTTGCTCCCACATTAGGGCCTGCATAGACGATGGGGGCAAATGGATCGGCCCAACTGCTTTGGGCATCGGCAAAGACGAAGGCGAATGAGTGACTGCCGGTGGGTAGCGTTGTTTGCACCTGGAAGAGAGCTCCTGTATTGTAGGCACCCGAAATATGTTGCATAGGATAGCCAACATTATCCACATAGAGCATCGCTCGCTTTGGTGCCGCACCTGCTGCATCGATGTATGTAGTCTGGAAGGTAAAAACGGTGGTGGATGTGCCAGCCGTGGGAGTAACAGAAGAAGACGAGAGCAGTATAGGAGCCACTATAGGACTATCCATTCCCTCGTAAATGGCAACTCCTGAACCGTCATCAAAGCGGAAGCGATAGTAATGAGTGCCAACCGAAAGACTGGAGGTGGTATAGGAATAAACGACACCGGTCTGGTAGCTTTTACCTTTGGGTTGCATGTCAAAGGAGGTACCATCAATATCCACTTTTGCCAGTGTTGGTGCGGTGTTGGTCGGCGATGTGTACACGACTGAGTAAGTGACAGGTTGGCCAGGAAGCACCAAGTTAGGCTTTGTGGTTAACTGGGTCAGAGTGAGTGGATGAACTTCTGGACCAGGAAACGCTACTCCGTTGTACGGAAGTGTGCCTGTTCCCGAAACGTCGGAGAAGGTAAAGGTATAACCATGCGATCCAACGCCTAGTTTTGTGCTATATCCATAGATGGTGGCTTTTTTGCCATGTACTGGACCAACAACAGTCATGGGATAAGCAGTCCCATCAATGTTCACATTATGTATGGTGGGAGTACCCGGCAGATTGTAGATGACGTTAAACTTAAAGAGGGTTGAAGGTCCTCCAATAGTGGGAGTAAGTGAAGATTGGATCATTGAGCCTGAGCCATTTGTGCCCGCCCCAAATGTAGGAACTTGCAGTATGTGGGAATATTTGATCTGGCCGAGTATCAACGGTTGCTGGGGTGTTTGCGAAAAGTCAAAGAAATCCATAAGATTGCTGGTGGCAGGGAGGGAGTCACGTTGACCGAGATTCGGCAGATGGAAATTGTCCTCGACAAATCTCACAAACGAGCTAAACTCACCTTGTGCATGTGAGATGTAGCCTGGCTTTGCGTAAGGGGATATGACGAGGAGAGGAACACGCGGCCCCAGCCCTAATCCATCAACGTGAGGAGGCACAACATGATCGTAAAAACCACCCCATTCATCCCAGGTAACGAAAATGGCTGTACTGTTCCAGTACTGGCTATTCATCACGGCATTAACCTGCTGGGAGAGGAAGTTTTGTCCTCCTTGTAGAGGTGCCGGTGGATGATCACTTGGTTCTCCACCGGGAGGAGTGACCCATGAGACAGTCGCCAGATTACCCGCTTGCACATCCTGGATAAACTGAGTAGAGTTGCTAATGTTATTTGGTGATTGAGCAACAGCTTGAATTATCATTGGTGCATCCCATGCAGCCGTTGTTGCATAGTATCGCCAACTAATATGATTATTGTCAAGCACTTGCGGCAAACTGGCAATGGGATAGCAGGGATAAGACCAGTATTCATTTCCTGTTTGGGCCTTGGAATGTACGACAGTGTTTTGTGTCGAACTGCAACCCTGTTGGTTCACAGTCGCGTCGAGGCCTCCCGTTTGCGCGGCAACCATCGCCATATGATTAGGCGCACTGCTGGTTGCCATGGAAGCGAAGAAGTTATCCCCAAGCCCAAATTGTTGAGCATACTTCCAATAGACAGGGATATCGCTTTGGGTATACTGGACGTAGCTGCGCAAAGGGAACCCATCCATCTTCCCGCCATCGAGTGCTGCTAAGGTAGCAGGGCCGGTATGAGAGTAATCGCTGCGCAGCGGATTTGATGCTCTCGGAAGAGTCATGCCGTTTGCCTTGGGAAATTGACCAAATAGATTATCAAACGAGTGATTCTCCATCATGATAATGACAACATGCTGGATAGAAGTGGTTCCTGTTCCTTTCTGTTGCACTTGCGCAGTGGCATGGAAAGAGGTAATGGTGGGCAGTTCGTACCAGACACCTATACCTAAGAGAACGATAAGGGCAACGATGACGTATTTCCGGGTAAACATGTGCATAATTTGCCTATTCTTTCAATATGGTAACCCTTCAGAATTGCTCATTGTCTGCGACAGTGAGCAATTCTGAAGAGTTACTTTTTAATGAATATACTCCAATGAGGAGCTCCTAAGAGTTCTGCATACTTGAAAGAGTAGAAGCTCCTTTCCTAGAAACTCTTCTGATTGAATTAGAGATGGAACGCATAGAGCTTACCATCAGCAGAGCCACAGTAGAGCCAACCATTGACTACAATCGGTGTAGAGTAGGAGAACGAACCGGTCGTATAACTCCACAGTATTTTGCCACTGGAGGCATCTATGGCGTAAAACTTGTGGTCAAGTGACGCAAAGTAGACAACGCCGTTAGCGATAGCCGGCGAGCTAAAGATGGGACCACCAGTGGGTGTCGTCCATAGGATAGCTCCAGTCGTGGCATTGAGCGCATACAGATTGCCATTGATGGAACCGATGTACAGAGTGCCGGTTGATGAGATGGCCTGGGTCGAAATGTCGCCATTGGCTGGCGCACCAATCGGAGTAGACCAGACAATCTTGCCTGTGGTTTCATTGAGGGCATAGACACTGCCATTTTTACTGCTAGCATAGACTAGACCGTGATCAATGGTGACGCCAGAACCAACGTCATCATCGGGGCCAATAGGTGCTATAAACGTACTCCAGACAGGTTTACCGGTTATAGCATTTATCGCGTCAACATTGGAGGTTGGATTACCAGTGGCAGTAAAGACTGTCTTTGTCTTCGTATCAACTCCGACCGAACCCCAGACGCCTGCGTCAGTAGCATAAAACCAGTTGATATGCCCACTCAGTTCATCAAGAGCATACAAGCCACACGAACCATGATCGAGGTGAGAGATACCCACATAGAGCGTGTTGAAGGCCAAGGTGGGAAAACCGAGCTGGTGCCAGGGTAGAATGACGCTCCACTTGATTGTGCCTGTCTGCGTGTCGAGAGCATAGAAGGGTGAGGGAATACCCTCATCGGCATAGCCAACGGTGCCGAAGAAGACCAGACCATTGTCTGCGTCGACCAGAGGCGATGGGAAGCTGCGGAAGATGCAGTGACAGTTAAATTGCCACTTTTGTGCGCCAGTCGTAGCATCGTAGGCATTGAGGAAGCCGTCCATCGTGGCAATGTAAACGACGCCATTGGCATAGACCGGAGAGTCCTTCAGACCAACGGCTGTGGTGGCTGTCCACTGCAATTTCAGATTGGCGACGTTGCTGACGCTCAAGCTGGTTTCATAGGGGTTCTGTCGATGATGGGCAGAGTCGAAGCCGAAATTATCCCAGCTGGTATCGACATTAACCTGCGTCGAGAACGAACGCCCACTTGTCTGCCCTACAGCGAACAGACTGTGTGAACCGACTGTGGTATTGGCCGGGATAGTGACAGATTTGCTGATATTGCCCTGAGCGGTGGCGACAACACTGCTCAGCACTGCGCCAGAAGCACTGTTCAGGGTGATTTTCACCGTCTCGCCAGACTGGAAACCAGTACCTGTAACGGTGGCATGCGTGCCGGGAGGAACGGCTGTAGGACTGACGGCAATACTATTACTGACTGTGAAGGTGTTCTGTGAACTGCTCTGGCTAGTAGCTCCAACTACCTTGACGCTATAGGAGCCGGGAGCTGCTGTGGGTACAGAGAACGTCTTACTTACTGTACCGGCGTAACCGGCGGTCACACTGGCGAGAGTTGTCCCGTTCCACTGGATATTCACCGTCTCATTGGGCGCATAGCCCTGCCCTGTCACCTTGACGATAGCCCCAACTGGCCCGGATGACAGACTCAAGCTAGAGCCAGCAGCAACAACGGTAAACGTATTAGTGGCCGTGATATGACTGGTGTGACCAACAACTTTCACTGAGTAATTACCAGGAGCTGTGCCAGTCGGCACGGTAATGGTCGTTGGGGACAGGTAGCCGAATTCACTGGTGACGACGCTCTTAACTGGTGTTGCACCGCCGTTCCAGTAGATATCTGCTGTTTCATTGCCGGTGAAGCCATAAGCACTGGTGACTAGTTTTGTAGCGGCTGAGCCACTGAGAGGTGCCAGTTCGAGGGTAGGTGAATAGATGTTGTAAGTATACTTCGACATCAAACCACTTGACTGGCCAATAGCTGCCACGATGTAGGTACCAGGGGCAGAGGTTGTAGGAACGGTGGTCGTCAGGATAAAGGCACCACCACTGGAGTCAGCTGTGCCAGTTCCGAGGAGGAGACCTTTACTGCTTGGGCTTTTGTAGTTCCAGTACACATCGACCTTTTCACTTGCACCAAAGGCATTGCCATAGAATTCTGTACTTGTGCCAGGGCCGCCAGCCTGGGGTCGAATGTACAGGTATGGGTAAAGGGTAAATTTACCTGTGGCAACCAGACCAGAGTTGGAACCGACGCCGGCAATAGTATAGGTGCCTGTAGGAGCAAGGATGTCCAGGAACGAGGTGGTAAACGTTCCATTGCCATTCGTTGTAGATGGGAAAGAGGGCTGGACAAGCTTACCTGGATTGCTGGGACTTTTATAGTTCCAGTAGATTTTGACGTTTTCATTAGCTCCGAAGTTAGTACCATGGACCGTAATCGGTTCTTGGTCATCACGGTTTGAGTAGGGGCCAGATGTTGGGCTAATGGTCAGTGTAGCCGAACCGGCAGCTCGAGCTCCGTTCGGGCGTGGTAGCGCAACGATCACACCTGCAATGAGCAGGCAGAGTGTCAGAAGTGCAATGCTGATATGCACCCTTTTTGTGAAAAGGCGTTGTGTGAGTGTGTCAGGCATAAAGTGTTGTCTGTTCATCTAACATGCTTTCCTTCAATTTCAACCTCCGTGCAGATAGAGAAATTCGCATATAGCATAAGCTTTACGAGGGGAAAAAGCTGTGTATAATCGGTTATGAATCGGTGAGTATTATGGAATTGTGGTTATGAAATGATCAGAGGCAGGGATTGTTCAGTGCTTGTGGTTGTGAAGTAGGAATTATGTAATACTCTCTCTGGTTATAAGAAATTAACCACAATGGTCAATTTCACGCATTTTCTCAACTAAAAAGTAACCGCAAACACTATTGCCTGTGTTATGCTTGGTGCGTAATCGCAACAATATGTTTCATCCACACTGGGGATGATTTTATCGTAGTCAATACATCTGTATACACACTTTTAGGAGAGCGGATCATATGCAAGAAGAGAAATACACAATTCCCGAAATGGTAGATGACGTTCGGGCAGGAAAGATGCCACGACGTCAATTTATGAAAACATTGGCAGCCATGGGTATTTCAGCAGCCGGTGTCGGCGCGATTGCGGCGGCAGCGGCGGCACGTTCATTTAATACTGCCTCGGTATCTCACGACAAGCTCGATAAATCAGCAGATTTGGAGCATTTACACCAGCAACATCTCGTACGTCAATCACAGGGTAATACTGGTGCCATGAAAAATGACTATGCCTTAGACGCTGTCGTCGAGGATAGTATGTATCCTTATCCCTTCGTTGGGCATGAGGCCATTTTGGGGCGTAAAGCAGTCGGTATGGCTGCCTTCCCTGGCGTGCAGATTCAGGTGACCAATCGTGTCGTACATGGCGATCAGCTAACTGTCGAGTGGATAGCGACCGGTAAGCATACCAACGATTTTCCCGGATTGCCCGCTACAGGTCGTGACTTCTCTATTCCTGGCGTCACCGTGGTTGTGCGCCAGAATGGTAAAATTATACGCGAGTCTCTCTACTACGATATGGCGGAAGTGCAACAACAGCTCCGTGGCCCACACTAATATTTGGCCAGGAGGAGGAACAAGATTACCGCCCATTGCACTTAAAGTGCGATGGGCGGTAATCTTGTTCCTCCAAGAGTTACTTACTACAGAAGAAATAAGAGGGGGTGCGCGTCATTGTTTTGCAGAGTGCGTGGCATGCTGAGCATGATGACCGCAAGGGTCATCACTACTATACACGACCCCATCGGCCCGTGAAGACCGTGTATAGTAGTGATGACCCTTGCGGTCATCATGCTTCGCAAAAAAAATGACGCGCACCCAACAATTCTATTCGCTTATGGCCCAAAGGCGTATAAACGGCCATCCAGATTTCCATGATAGAGCATACCGTTAGCTATAACACCGGGTCCCTCGAAGTTTGACTTATTGAGTGAGTCTGTAAAGTTGAAGAGGCGCGTTCCGTTGGTAGCATCAAAGATGCTCATAGACTGGCCTAAACCAACCTCTATCAAACCCGGTACGACCATGATACCCCCACGCGCATCAAAATTGAGACAGGTATCCCAGTGAGCATTGCCATTATTGGGATTCAATGACCACAATATGCCAGGACATGTCGTGCTGTTAGCAGTTGGGGGACCAGATTGGACATAAAGATTTGTGCCATCCCAACCGGCTGAGGCCATGCTTGGCCCCGGAGCAGTGGCGAGGCGAACTTGCCAGAGCGGCCCTGCACCAACATTACTCTGATCAAAGGCATAAAAGATGCCACTCTTGTTAGGTAGCCCCACCATATAGTGCTGAACGCCACCGATAGTTGCCTGAAAGAGTGTTGGTGTCGCACCAAAATCCCCATCAAAAATCATGTCTGCAGCCGGTACAACCCAGTAACCAACCAGCGAGAGATCAGTCGCTCGCACTTGCATAAGCGACTCCACCTTTTTCTCACCAGTTGAGCAGCTACCCTTTTCGCTAGTAGAGAAATAGAGCATACCCGTCGCTTCATTGATCGTTGGGGCTGTCCACACGCTACCACCAGTACAACCGGTCGGCACAACAGTAAAAGTGTTTTGCACATTCCCTGTTGAGGCATCCACCTGGACAAGCTCTCCCTGCGATTTGCTACAGTCAGCACTGCCCGATACACCGATGTAGACACTGCCATTGTAAACAGCAGGGGAGCTATATAAGAATGAATTTGCATCGGCTCCCAGATGGGTTTGCCAGAGTATGTTTCCCGTACTGGCATTAAGAGCATAGAGGGTGCTATTCCCGCCACCTACGAAAACGACGGTCTTGATTACGCCTTCAATAGATGCAGAAGTTACAGTCGCTGTACTAAGTACGCCAAGATGTTCACCTCTACAGTCAGTCGATTGGCCTAATGGCACTGTCCATATACTTGCACCGGTGGTTGCGTCCGATGCATGTTCATAACCATCCCACGATCCCCAGTAGAGAATACCGTTGGCAACCACCGGCTGAGTAGTGATCTTTCCTCCGACTACCCCTGTCTTCAGTACCCAGTGCTGCTTCAAACTGCCTACTGTGCTTGGATTAATAGCAGTTTCCGCCCCATTATAGCTGGGACGTCCGTTACCCCCTAGAAATGTCGACCAGTCGCCTGCCAGAGCATGAGACGCTGAGGTTGGTTTGGGTATCGTGACGAATACTGTGAGTAAGACCAGAAGTATGATCAGGACGCCTGCTATTGCTGTATAGTATGGCCAGTGGCGTCTGGCTTCCTGCTTTGCATTCCTCACAAGAGGTTCCATGGTCATATACGTCCCCCTTTCTATCCGGCCATCGGTACAAGGCGAGAATAGGAATGTGCCCGCACAGGTTTCCCCCTGCCTGTGCTAGCAACGTTCCAGTTTCCAACGCACATGTCGATATGTCGTTCACTCTATATTGCCTTATTGGCTATCCATCTTCTTGAGAAAAGCGGTTCAAGTCTGGTTAAGAAATGCTTGTAGTTGTGTGTATTTCTTAACCCTCTCATGAGGAGCCGGATGAACAAAAATGGAGTTGACATGTTAAGCATAGATAATACTAAATATCTGATATCTGTGTATGTACATTTACCGGGGAGTCGCTCATGCGTACGCTGAATCTGCACCAACTAGCAACATTTCAGGTTGTAGCCAAACACTCTAGCTATGTGCGTGCAGCTGAAGAATTGCATTTCAGCCAGCCAGCCGTCTCGGCCCAGATACGCCAGCTTGAAGAAGCACTTGGGGTGAAGTTGTTTGACCAGATTGGCCGCAAGACCCATCTCACGAAGGCTGGTGAGGAACTCTACAATTATAGTCAAAAGATTTTTACCCTCATCGAGGAAACTGTGGAAACGATGGAAGCACTCCGCAGTCCCCATTCCGGTCGTTTAAGCGTAGGTGCAGATACCACCGTTGGCACGTATGTTATCCCAGGCTTGCTCGGCAAATTTCATCAAATATATCCTGATGTGGAGATTTCTCTCGATGTAGTCAATCGGGCTGCCTTAGTCGAAGCTCTGGTGAATAACCGTATAGATATGGCGATTGTGGGACGTGTCCCTGATGATATTTCGGTGGTCATTGAGCCGTTCGCCCCTAACGAACTGGTGTTGGTGGCATCTCCCTTTCACCGGCTGGCCGGACAAAAAAAAGTGCCATTCACCGAACTTGCGAAAGAACATTTTCTCTTACGCGAAGTTGGCTCAGGTACCCGTGCAGCCCTGGAAAACGTCTTTCAGGAAGCTGGCTTGCCTTTGCAGGTGAGTATGCAGGTCGGCAATAACAGTGCCATTAAGCAAGGTGTTGCTGCCGGTCTGGGTATTGCCCTCATCTCGCGGGTAGCCCTCGAGATGGAGTTGGAAACCAATCGCCTGGTGATCCTCGATGTCGAGGGGTTCCCTATCCTGCGTCAATGGCGTCTTGTTCACATCAAAGACAAAAATCTGTCGGCTACAGCTCGTGCTTTCAAATCGTTTTTGTTACAGCATGCAGATAAGCGTGTGCGCCGCAAAGGTTCATATAAGGTGGATGATCATACGAGATAGCTGGATAAATGCCCCAGGAAGAGACTGGCCGCCACCACAATCAGACCAAAGATCGTCATAAGTTGCCCTTGTGCATCCGGCTCACTTCTAGCCATAGTCCACACAAACAAAAAGACTACTATCAAGGTCATAGTTCCGGCCTGTATATAAAAAGTGAGAGGATAGATATTTCTGCGCTGCCGTTCATCATCTGGATCTTCGCTCTTATCTTCAAGCCAGGAAGACCAGATTTCAAGGGCCTTGAAACAGAAGATAATACCAGCAAACACGAGAATGTAACAGAAGAAAATCATCTGTAACGTATCTATGCCCAGTTCTCCTAGATCGTAGAGGAAGAGCCCGATCACGAAGCAGGTCATACCTATCAGGCAAAGCTGATAAATCTGTCGTTTCAGCAAGTTAGTCATAGAGGCATTCTTTCTTCGAAAAGGGAGTCCTACTATCCCATTAGTGTAAGAATACTCCTTTCTACCAGATTTGTAAAATAGCTGTTGATAGCGACTTTTTTTACCGTGATATTTGCTCCAAGTGAAAGGTGAAGTGAAGTGTTGGGAAGGGTCTTTTATACCTGTGCTTTTACCTTGCGACATAGTGTCTCTGAGCCTCTAAAAGATACTTATCTACATGCCAATCAGGTCTGCTTTTTGAATGGTATTTCTCAGGCTACGGATTATAGCGGCGTCTATCATCTTTCCATCAATTGCCACGGCTCCCAGGCCATTAGCCAAAGCTTCCGCATATGCAGTATCCAACTTACGAGCGTAATCGACCTCTTCCTGCGTAGGTGAGAAGACCTGGTTGGCGATATCAATCTGGCCTGGGTGAATGGCCCATTTCCCTGCGAAGCCTAGAACTTTGGCATGTGTACATTCTCTTTGATAGCCAACAGCGTTTTTGTAGTCTGGAAACGCACCATCTATAGCATCGATGCCTGCAGCACGAGCGGCAATGACCATTTTGTTGCGGGCATAGTGCCAGGGATCACCTGGATAGGAGTCGAGATGGCCTTCAATGACCCGGCTGTCCATGCCTTGTGATGCGCTGTAGTCAGCAGGGCCAAAGATTAATGCCTCCAGGCGTGAGCCTGAACGTGCGATCTCCTCTACATTGAGCATCGCTTCCACTTCTTCGATCAGGACTTCAAGCCCGATGCGGCGTGTGCGTTTCAAACGTTTCTCTATTTGAGAGAGAAGCACATCGACCCACCAGACATCCTTGGCCGTTTTCACCTTAGGAACGATGATGATGTCGATATACTCACCAGCTTCTTCGACCACAGAGATAATATCCTGATAAGCATACTCTGTCTCCAGATCATTAACACGAACCGCACGTGTTTTCTTGCCCCAGTCCAGGTTTTTTAATGCCTGCGCTGCCTTTGCTCTAGCTCCTACTTTCTCGTTAGGAGAAACAGAGTCCTCAAGGTCAAGAAGTACCAGATCGGCGTTGCTTGCAGCGGCCTTTTCCATCATCCGTTCGTTACTGGCGGGAGTTGATAATTCAGATCGTCTCAGGCGCATGAGGGTCTCCTTTCATAATGCTAAGTATTGTTTTTCCCTGATGGGCTTTTCTAGCTTGACTTTTTAAAAATTATCATACATATGTATCTTAGTCCGTTAAATTGTGTTACGCGAGCAGATTGTTCTTTCCTGCGTAGAGATTACGTAACCTACACTGTTAGCGAACCTCTGGAACTTAAGCTGCTAAGGCAGCGAGGTGAGAAGTTCGCGTCCTGCTAGAGGAGGTGTTTCTTTGAAGCGAGACGTGTCCAAAAGAAGATTGCGAGCAGGGATTGTTGGTGGGGGTCAAGGCTCGTTTATAGGAGCCGTTCATCGTGTGGCAGTTGAGTTGGATGGTCAGGCGGAGGTTGTCGCCGGGGCAATGTCTACGAATCCACAAAGGGCGAAAGACTCTGCCGAGGCATGGTTTCTGAAGCGTTCGTACAGTAGCTTTCAGGAGATGGCAGAAGCGGAGTCGCATCTGCCTGACGGCATCGACTTTGTGATGATTACGACTCCAAATCACATGCATTACCCTGTTGCCAAAGTGTTTCTAGAGCATGGTATTCATGTTGTCTCGGAGAAACCGATGTCCCTTACCCTGGAAGAGGCCCAGGAAGAGGTAGCCCTTGTCGAGAAGAGTAGCCTTATCTTTGCACTGACACACACCTACTTAGGCTATCCGGCGATTCGTCAGGCACGGGATTTAGTGCAACGAGGTGCAATTGGGAATGTTCGCAAGGTACTTGTCGAATACATCCAGGACTGGCTCATGGAGCCGGTTGAGATGGCTGGTTCGAAACAGGCGTCATGGCGTACAGACCCAACAAAATCTGGTATAGCAGGTTGCGTAGGGGACATCGGCACGCACGCCGAAAACCTGCTTGAATTCGTTACGGGCTTGAAGATATCCTCGCTCTGTGCCGACCTGACTACCTTTGTAGAAGGAAGAGCTCTTGACGACGATGCCAATATGCTTCTGCGCTTGCAGAATGGTGGCAAAGGCATACTTACCTGCTCACAGGTTGGTGCCGGCGAAGAAAATAACCTCACTATTCGTGTCTATGGAAGCAAGGCCGGTCTGGAATGGCACCAGATGGAGCCAAACACATTAATTTTCAAGCAGCAGGGGCAGCCCCGTCAGTTATTGCGTACCGGTCAACCCTACATGGGTGACGAGGCGAAAGCGTTAACGCGTCTTCCAGCAGGTCACCCTGAAGGTTATCTCGAAGCGTTCGCCAATCTCTACAAGATGATTATTGCAGATATTCGCCGCGTAGAAGCGGGTGAGAAACCCCAGGGTGGCTACCCAAGCGTATACGATGGCCTGCGGGGTATGCAATTTATCGTAAGGGCTGTCGAAAGCTCACAAAAGGGTGCGGTTTGGGTCGATATGCCATAAGGAGGAGAAGAACAGATGTCTCAAATCAAAGGGCCAGCACTTTTCTTAGCGCAATTTATACAGGATGTCCCACCATACAACACACTCGAAAACATCACCGCGTGGGCCAAAGAACTGGGCTTTCTCGGTGTGCAAATCCCGGCGTCAGAGAAGAGCATGATCGATCTGGATAAAGCCTCTGAGTCAAAGCAGTACTGTGATGACCTCAAGGGGAGGTGCAATGGACTGGTCATTACCGAGTTGACCGCTCATCTTCTGGGGCAATTGGTGGCAGTTCATCCCGCTTATGATGTCATGTTCGATGCCTTTGCTCCCGAGTCGCTGCACAATAATCCCCAAGCCCGTACCGAGTGGGCAAAGGGGGAAATTATCAAGGCCATCAAGGCTTCACGTAATCTCGGTTTGAACGCTATGCCTATCTTTTCGGGAGCACTGCTGTGGCACACGATGTATCCCTGGCCCCAACGACCGCAAGGACTGGTAGAGATGGGCTTTCAGGAGCTGGCACGGCGCTGGCAGCCTCTCTTAAATGTCGCTGACGAGTATGGAATTGACTTTGCCTATGAGATTCATCCAGGCGAGGATCTGCACGATGGGGTCACCTTTGAGCGTTTCCTGGCAGCCACGGGCAACCATCCGCGAGTAAATATCCTCTACGATCCGTCCCACTTTGTGTTGCAACAGCTGGACTACGTGGGCTACCTGGATTGCTACAAGGATTACATCAAAGCTTTTCACGTCAAGGATGCTGAATACAATCTCTCGCCACGCTCAGGTGTCTACGGCGGATACCAGGATTGGAAGGATCGTCCCGGTCGCTTCCGCAGCGTTGGTGACGGGCAGGTCGATTTCAAAAAGGTCTTCTCGAAGTTGACGCAGAACGGCTTTTCACGGTGGGCGGTCCTCGAATGGGAATGTTGCATCAAAGATTCCACTCAAGGGGCAAGGGAAGGTGCGGCATTTATCAAGAGTATGCTGATCGATACCCCGACCAGGGCATTCGACGATTTTGCAGGCGGCCTACAGAACGATGAGACCAACCGGCGCATTCTGGGCATTGCAACAGACACCGATGCGTGAGGAGAGAAAGAGCTATGAGACATATCTTTTTACTGAGAGCGGCAGAGGTTGCTAAACACGGTAGCGCTCCCTACAAGGGACCACGTAAACCACGTCCGCGCCTCCTTTTCCAAACAGACTTTGTGATCCCACACTCTCCCCAGAGAAATCGTTCTGCAATAGATCATCGTTGCGCCACGACCAAGAACTGATGAAAGAGCACATCCAGAAATCCCTCGCGTTCGATCAGATCGCGTATCTCGACAAGCTGATCGAAGAAGCGCTCGACGGTGAAGCCAGGGACAACCCAGGGGACGGCTTTGAGATAGTAGACGATGGCCCCGACATCGTAGTAGCGGATGGGATAGAACTCTTCCTGTTGCTCTTGGATCTGCCAGCCACCTGCTTCAAGTTCGTGTACGGCGTAGGCCAAATTCCAGGCAGCCCTGTCATCAGCGCCTGGATGAACATGATGTTCCTGCTCTGGTATATACCCCAGCAGTTCGTGGAGCCTGTGATTCGTCTGATCGCCTACCTGTTGAGTGATGAAGTATTTGCCTGGCTTGAGCACGCGCTGGACTTCGCTGGCATTGTAACTGCCGTGGCGATTGATAATGAGATCGAGTGAGGCATCCGGCAGAGGGAGCTGGTCATCCTGCACCTCGTAGACAGTGACGCCCAAGGGGATCAACCTCTCGTGCGCCGTGCTGACGTTGGGTGCATAGCCCTCGGTGGCATACACCTCTGGGACAAGCTGAATGTCGAGATACTGCGCCAAGCGCTCACCTCCGCCGGTGCGCATATCAAGCATGCTCTGTGCCTCTTTCATGGCTGAGGTCACTATCCGAGCATAATCCCAGCGATGCTGCTGATGGATATCTACACGCCTGCCGTTCAGGTAGGAGAAATCCCAACCGTTGAAAGGGTGATGGTATTCGGCTATAAGCTTGTTGAAGAAAGGGTTGCTGTTGCTGGTTGCCATGAGATGCATTCCTCTTTCAGGATTGACAGAATGTTCTAAACCTTTTCCTTGCGTCGCAATTTCTGCATAGCAGCCTCGTGCAGAGGGGCGGCTAAAGCACGCGCCTCTGCTCTCTGTATGCGAGAGTACATCCAATCAAACTTGGCACGTACATAGGTGAGTGTCCAATCGCTTTGAGGGACACCAATGCGACTGAGGAAGAAATCGATATTGACTTCCAGGAAACTGAGGCTATCGGCGGCTTGCACCCAATTCGCCTCGGGCCAACCGCCGATCTCATGCGCACGTATAAGGCGAGCCACATCTGCAATCAGGGCTTCAGGTGCCTGCTGCTCACGTAGAAAGTCACTGACGATACGGACCGAGCGTTCTGAGTGAGCCTGGTTATAGATGGGATCGTCCGGGCCACGAGCAGGGTCGAGCCGAGGACTATCTGGCCCTGGAAAGGCTCGCTCCATATCGTGAGTCAAAGTTGCCAGCAGCAGAGCCTCTGAAGCCTCGGGATTGATGCGCCTCAACCACTCCTCCGCTTTAAGCAGGTGCTCGGCACTCTTACCATAGTGATCCTTGACCAGGAGCGCGACAGTTCGATCAATGTGCACATCTTGTGATCCCTCGTTCTAAGCTAGAAGCTGACCAAAGCACTATCACATCAATAGAAGGCTGCTCCTAATTCCTTCCCAGTTCCATTATAGCTCTTCTGGCACGCTTTCAACCACTATTTACCGCTCCAGCGTGGAAGACAGTTATGATGCCGAACTTCCCACCAACGCTTTCTCCATTGAACGTGCATCGTGCCCGCGCAAATGCTCGCGAATAGCCAGCGCGGCAGTTGCGCCCTCACCGGCAGTACTTACTAGTTGCTTGGTCCTGCCAGCACGCACAGTACCGGCAGCAAAAATGCCTTCGGTACTGGTCTGAAAGTCGATGCCTGTCATAATGAAGCCTTGAGCATCGGCTTTGGCGATGTCTTTGAAGGGGCGACTATTGGGAGAGAGGCCGATGCAAGACGAGTGTTTTAGTGAAGGAATGGACTTGCAGTACCTTCTCTCGGGCCTCTCTCCTTGAACCACGATCAGCCAAACTGGTATCACTACCAGGAGGAACACTTGTAGTACCCTCAATCGGGCCTCTCTCCTTGAACAGCGTCTTGGAGGCGTCGGATCTGCAATTTGATGCGTCTTGCAGTACCCTCAATCGGGCCTCTCTCCTTGAACCGGCTTGCTTGAATCCACCGATGGATATCCGTAGTGCCATCTTGCAGTACCCTCAATCGGGCCTCTCTCCTTGAACCTCGTGCCGATGAACACCGTGTCGGCTATCAATCCATCTTGCAGTACCCTCAATCGGGCCTCTCTCCTTGAACCGGATGTTGACCCAGTGGTCTCGCTGGTGAACATTCCCTTGCAGTACCCTCAATCGGGCCTCTCTCCTTGAACCAAATTACCTCCGTCGCCGTCAGAGCATGAAAAATTGCCCTTGCAGTACCCTCAATCGGGCCTCTCTCCTTGAACCCCTTCCATCCTGCTATATTGCCCATTTGTCCGCAATCTTGCAGTACCCTCAATCGGGCCTCTCTCCTTGAACCACCGTCGCTGGAGTCATACGCGCCGACCACTGCGTAGACTTGCAGTACCCTCAATCGGGCCTCTCTCCTTGAACCGCTGACTCAGCAAATGCCAACACCGGAACGATTGTCCTTGCAGTACCCTCAATCGGGCCTCTCTCCTTGAACCCCGATGGCTTCATTGCAGCCTTTGGGCATTTGGTACTTGCAGTACCCTCAATCGGGCCTCTCTCCTTGAACCGCATCTGGACATTCCCTAGTCCTGATCTGTGGTTCTTGCAGTACCCTCAATCGGGCCTCTCTCCTTGAACCGATCGCGTGCATGAGATGCTTGACCGCATTGAAGCAACTTGCAGTACCCTCAATCGGGCCTCTCTCCTTGAACCCAGTCCAACTGAGTGAAACGTTATGCCCTGCTGTGGCTTGCAGTACCCTCAATCGGGCCTCTCTCCTTGAACCCCAGAACATCTTACAGGCGTGGAGGAATGTTGCATGACTTGCAGTACCCTCAATCGGGCCTCTCTCCTTGAACCTTATGTTGGCGGTGCGGTTTGCTCCCGTTTGAAGGTCTTGCAGTACCCTCAATCGGGCCTCTCTCCTTAAACCGAATTCCTGGTTGATGGAGCCGTCAAGTTGGCTCTTCTTGCAGTACCCTCAATCGGGCCTCTCTCCTTGAACCCCATCCACTTGACTCACACGTGATCACCGTATCATCTTGCAGTACCCTCAATCGGGCCTCTCTCCTTGAACCCTAGGCCATGGTGCCTTAGCGTCGTGGCCGATCAACTTGCAGTACCCTCAATCGGGCCTCTCTCCTTGAACCGTGACCCAGTTGATGACGTGCTGTCGTCCGGTATTCTTGCAGTACCCTCAATCGGGCCTCTCTCCTTGAACCATCCTCAAAGAACATGGCTATCGCATTCGCTATCATCTTGCAGTACCCTCAATCGGGCCTCTCTCCTTGAACCCCTCTCCATCATCCGCGCCTCATAATTGCCGATAAACTTGCAGTACCCTCAATCGGGCCTCTCTCCTTGAACCACCTTCCTTATTGGCATTAAACCAGATTAAACCAAGCACTTGCAGTACCCTCAATCGGGCCTCTCTCCTTGAACCATGCTGGCATGAGCATAGAGAAGGTAGTCGAGTATCTTGCAGTACCCTCAATCGGGCCTCTCTCCTTGAACCGTCGCCAACGAGTATTGCCTCTCAGATCGTTGGTACCTTGCAGTACCCTCAATCGGGCCTCTCTCCTTGAACCGCAAGAATAGCCAGTACTTTATTGAAGGTTCAGGGACCTTGCAGTACCCTCAATCGGGCCTCTCTCCTTGAACCACCAGGGAGCGGGAAAACTACCTATCACAATACGGTTCTTGCAGTACCCTCAATCGGGCCTCTCTCCTTGAACCCTGGCGTATCGGTCATCCTGGCTATATCGTCTACGAAAACTTGCAGTACCCTCAATCGGGCCTCTCTCCCTCTCTCCTTGAACCTCTTCTCGACTAGGCAGACGTGGCGGCATGAGCACTTTCTTGCAGTACCCTCAATCGGGCCTCTCTCCTTGAACCTATGCTGCACACGAGTGGAAATGCGCACACTGTAACTTGCAGTACCCTCAATCGGGCCTCTCTCCTTGAACCGGCCCTTGTGTCCCTCCAACGGAGCAAGCATGCCAACCTTGCAGTACCCTCAATCGGGCCTCTCTCCTTGAACCCGCGGTGGTTTGTAGGAGCCAGCAGCTCTTTCGAAGCGTTTTTTTCTGAAGAAGCCAGCTCTTGTGGCTCTCAATACGTCGATTTTGAGCAATGCTTTACTCTAGTATACATCCCTGGCCGTATTTTACGCAAACCTTTTTTTGCTCAAAAGAGGATTTGATTTGCGAATAAGGATACAGCTTTATCATGGAGGAATGAGGACAGCTATTGTCCTATTAATAAGTTTACATCAGATAATTAGCTCTTACGTTCACTTGATTTGCGAATATTCGCTGAAACGAAGGCATTACGAGGAGGTAAGCTACATGGGCTTTTGTGTCTTTGTATTACAGTCTTTTCATAATTTGCGCTTGAACCATACCATAATAGCTTTTATTCGTCTCTATAGTAGAGATATATTTTTATAAACTAATGTGATGTCGTACACAGAGGAGCATACATCTTTGGCTGCTACTACCAATTTCTTCATGCTGTACGAAACTTCCAAAAATTCTCTTTTTTTCCGCATTCCCTGCGGATGCTCTCTTGTATACTTGCCTTCAGAAAGGAGAAGTACCTATGCCAACATCGGATGCACGTAGTAAAACAGAGCGTTTCTATCTGCTCCAGAAATTGTTTGAACATCCTGGTCAAAGGTTACGCACGAGGGAGATAGCAGAGCATCTCGGCGTGAATGAGGATACGGTGAACCGTTATATTGATGAGTTGAGTGGACCTGGAAGACTGCCACTTCGCAAGGATGGTCAGTATTGGATACTGGCCGAAGGAGCACGGATTGAGCAGCTTCGAGTACATTTGAGTTTGCCAGAGGCAACGGCTTTGTATGTAGCAGGCCGACTGCTATCCCAAATTCATGATGAGCGTAATACGCATGTTATTATGGCATTGACCAAACTTATCGAAGCAATGCCGTCTTCACTACATTCACATCAGCACGCCCTAATAGCAATGGCAGAGCAGCGACAGCACAATCAAGAGGATCGCTCTGCTATCTTTGAGGCACTGGCTTTGAGCTGGATTAATCATTGTAAAGTGCGTGTTCACTATGCTCCGCTCCGCAAACGCGCTTTTGACGGCCTGTTCTCTCCATACCTGTTGGAGCCATCAGGGATTGGGCGAACGATCTATGCTATAGGTCTGAGTGAGCCACCGGGCGCATTGCGCAGCTTCAAACTCGAACGTATTGAACACGTCGAGTTGACGAAAGAGCCGTTTACGATACCGGTGGATTTTGATGGGCCAGCACTGCTTACCAAAGCCTGGGGCATTATGAGTGGAGATGAAGAGCCTGTGACAGTCCGTCTCCGCTTTACTCACTACGTAACGAAGCGTGTAAAAGAGACACAATGGCATCCTTCCCAACAGATTATCGACACACCACAAGGCTGTGAGTGGACAGCCCAGATCGGCGACACGCTGGAGATTGAGAACTGGATTCGCGGCTGGGGAGCAGATTGCGAAGTGATCGAGCCAGAGAAGTTGCGAGAGAAGATGATCAGTGATGTACGCGGGTTAGTACGTAAGTATGGAATAAATTTTAAGGAGCCAGTGGCTCATACAGAACTTGATGAAGATGTGTTCAATAGTTTCTTTGGAGAGTAAAAGTGAGCAGCCAGAAGAATCCTCGGCCTTTTCAGCGTAAAGTGCTTGAACTTATTATGCAAGGGAAAAATGTGATTTTACAGGCTCCTACTGGTGCTGGTAAGACAGATGGTGCACTTGCTCCATTTGTCCAAAATCTGGAGCATGAAGGAGATGCTCTTCCTTACACATGTGTCTATGCTACTCCTATGCGCGTCCTGTCAACCCAGTTTTACGATAAGTATCAGAAGCGTATTGCACAGGTGGATAAAAGAAGAGGTACAAGACTTGTAAAGCCATATGAGGATCTCCAGTTAAAGCCTATCTCCATTCAAACAGGGGAACAGCAAAACGATCCTCAATTTGAGTCAATCATTACGTTTTGTACTATCGATCAGTTGCTCGCTAGCTTTCTTGGTGTGCCATATAGTGTTGACGGGCGTTGTGCCAACATTAATGTTGCGGCTATTGTTGGTTCCTATTTGGTACTTGATGAGTTTCACCTGTATCCATTGTTACGTGAAGAGGAGAGCTGCTATGGAGCACGTACTACAGTGCTTTCCATGCTTCGACTTTTGCAAGATACAACACGCTTTATTCTCATGACCGCGACCTTCTCCACTGCGCTTCTCGAAGAGCTAAAGCACCTTCTAAATGCAGAAATCGTGAAGGTTACTGATGAGGATTTGAAAATCATCACTGCCGGACGAGAGCGTATGTTTGAAGTATCAGAAACAGCGATGAATGCCGAAACTATTCTGACACGACATAACAAGTGTTCGCTGATCGTCTGTAATACGGTGCTGAGAGCGCAAAAGATGTATTGGCAATTGAAAGATGAGGCTGAAAAGCGGGGTATTGAGACCATCCTTTTGCATAGTCGCCTTACAGCACTAGATCGGGTGTCTAGCTCAGCAAAAGTGGTGCGAGAATTGGGTCCTGCTCCCGAAGAGTGGAGTGGAGAAGAGCGGTATGGCTGGAAAGATGGGAAATACTACGGTAAAAACCTCATCGTAGTATCTACGCAAGTGGTTGAGGTTGGATTAGACATCTCGGTAGAAATGCTGCATACCGAGCTAGCCCCAGCAAATAGTATTATTCAGCGAGCTGGGCGGTGTGCGCGTTTTGCAAAACAGAAAGGTACTGTTATTGTCTATCCACTCAAGGATACTGATGGAAATGAAGTTAGCCATCGACCCTATCATAAGCAGCTCTGTGATGATACATGGTTAGCATTGCAGCGGCTAGATAATCCTATCGTCAGCTTCAAGCAAGAGCAAGCCCTATTAGATTTTGTTCACACGGAAGAAGACCGCTCCTTGCTTGCAAGATACAACAGTGGTCAAGGTCATGGGCATATTGTTGAACGCATTTTTATCAGCCTCAATGAGAACAAGAGAAGTATTACCTCCTCGCTCATTCGTGATATTGCCCAGGTACACGTACTTAGGGACTTGCGAAAACTAAGTTGTCCCAGAGATGGTATACTGCACCAAGAAAACTTTTCTTGGAGGAACCCTGATGGAACTGACGGAGGAGATCAAAGCACTGCTGTGGAACACAGCCAAGGACCTCAAGGGGAGCGCGCGGCGCATGTTCATGGCGCGCACGGTGCAAGCCCTGGGCGAAGGCGGTCAGCGGCTGGCCGAACGCGAGTTGGGCTGGAATCGCCAGACCATCCGCAAAGGGACGCAGGAGGTGCAACAGGGACTGGCCTGCATTGACGGCTTCCGCTTGCGTGGTCGCAAGCGCAGTGAAGAGCACCTGCCCAACCTGCTGCGCGATATCACGGCCATCGTGGATGCTCAGAGCCAGGCCGACCCGCAGTTTCGCACCACGCGTCTCTACACGCGGCTGACGGCTGCCGAAGTGCGCCGCCAACTGATCGCCCAAAAAGGGTATAGCGACGAGGAATTACCCACGGCCGAGACGATTGGGACCAAACTCAACCAACTGGGCTACTTTCCCAAAAAAGTCGCGAAGAGTCAACCCCAAAAAAACTCCCCGAAACGGATGCCATCTTCGCTCAGGTGAAGCAGCGCAACGAAGAGGCCGATGAAGCCTCGGAGGTGTTACGGGTTTCGATGGATGCCAAGGCGACCGTCAAAGTGGGCCCGTTTGCCCGCGGAGGCAAGAGTCGGGTGGCAACCTCGGCCGCTGACCACGACTTTGAACCAAGAGCCACGGTGACGCCGGTGGGGATTTTCCTGCCGACTTCCGATGAACTGTTTCTGTATGCCGTGACCTCCAAAGTCACCAGCGATTGCCTGGTGGATCGCTTGGTCGACTGGTGGGAGAGGGTCAAAGAGCGCTTTTCCCACATCACGACCCTGCTCATCAATCTGGACAATGGCCCAGAGAGCCAGAGTCGGCGCACCCAATTCATGCACCGCCTGGTCGAGTTTGCCCAGCGATATCACCTCACCATACGCCTGGCGTATTATCCGCCGTATCACAGTAAGTACAACCCCATCGAGCGGTGTTGGGGGATTTTGGAACAGCACTGGAATGGGGCCTTGCTCGATTCGGTGGACGCGGTGATCCAGTATGCCAGCACTATGACCTGGAAAGGGAACCATCCCGTGGTCGAACTGGTGACCACGACGTATCAGAACGGGGTCAAATTGACCAAGGAGGCGATGAAGGTCGTGGAAACCCAGCTTGAGCGCTTGCCACACCTGGACAAGTGGTTCGTGGACATCGGGTCTCCCTCATCAGCTATCCGGGACAATTAATAATTCTTGAATCCCTTATTCATGATGATCCAGATAACTCTATCAAGGAAGAACCTTGGCTCTGGCAGAGTTTTGCGTTACATCCTGCTTCTCTTGCTGGGCGATGGCAGATATTACAGGAAAAAGCTGCTAAACTTGATCTGAAATGGGTGGGTAGAAAAGCTGTAGCCATTTCTGTAGAGGATGCAGAGGGTGACAATAGGCAAAAGACAACATATAAGTGGGAACCTCTACCAGCTTCTGGGAATTTTCAGATGATTACGGCAGCACTACGGGAGTCTTTGATGGTTGTCCTGCCAACACAGCTTGCTACCTACCATGATAAGCTTGGCTTTGTGCTGCTTGATGGAAGCTTAGAGGTCGAGTCGACAGGCTATCAAAGTACACCTGTCAAAAAAGGGGAAAAGCCACCTCGTGGCTTCGTGTTAAAGCAACGAAGCTATAAAGAGCATATTCAGGGTTTGGTAGATGCATATAACAGAAATATTAGTAAGAATATGCGCTATGTCATGCAGCGATTGGAGCAACAATTAGAGCTTCCAGAGAAGAGTATTGATCAGGCTATCCGCCTTGCTATTGCCTGCCACGATATCGGTAAACTTGGCGAGCAGTGGCAACAATGGGCATGGGAGTGGCAAAAAGTATTGTTTGAGACCAAAAGATATCCTGCTTTACCGCCTCAGTTCCATTTCTTTGCCAAGACTGACTTTAACTCTCATTCAGATGAGCATCAAGAGTTACGTAAGCATATGAAAACAAAGAGGCCTCCTCATCATGCATGTGAAAGCGTCGCTTTAGGAATGGAGCTGCTAGAAGAGAGCATCTATGCAAGTGTGGGAAAGAAGAAAGGAGAGCTATTGATACGTGCCATCTTTGGAGCAATAGCGCATCATCATACAACAGACGCACATACCTATAACTCTATTCGACTTAAACAAGGTGCATCAATTGCATTGGAAGAGGCTTTAGAGGTAGCAAGGCAACAGGAAATATGGCCCTATCATCTAGCGTCGCTTAACCTATCAAAGATAGAGGGAGGTGATCTGGCACCATCGAACTTATCGCTATCTGATACCCCCATTACTAAACCGCGACGAGGGCGCATGCACGAGCTAGAGACATGGCTCTACTTCGTGATTGTTCGAGCATTGCGCTTATCCGATCAGCGAGCAGATAAGTACGAATAGATATTGATGTTATCTTGTCATAGTACCCTAAAGCGGAGCGAAGCTGGTGCGACAAGACATTACTTGTAACAAATACCTTGCAGTACCCTCATGCGGGCTGTGTAAATCAGTATATGACTTGATCTGTACCTTTGGCAAGTACACTCTTGACAAACTGGGCTCTCTTCTTTTATAGTTTCCATATACGAAGATTGTTATCCCCGTATAAGTTACTAGTAAAAAGGAGATACCATAGTGAGATACCGTGTCTTGCTCTGGCGTACATCTGCATCTCGAAAAGCAGATGTGGAACAGGTTGTCCCGCGTGTTTTAGATGTAGATGATGCTATTCGATCGCTCATGCAAAAGTTAGATTTGGGTTACGCGAACACTGCACTGGCATACGCCATTGACAGGGACACAAGCGAAGTTTGTCCTGACAATTGGAAACGACAAGTGCGATGTCACGTCTCAGGCAAATTCTCCTGTATCAAAGATGATACGTGGCAAGGACCTCTGCCAGACTAGCTAACTACTGTCCGCTAACAGTAGAAATGCGGGATAAAAGCACTGGCAGCACAATCGGATCCTCAGCTGCATTTTCGTATCTGAGGACCTGACTGTCAAGTATGAAACCTTCGAGAAAAAATATGGAAATAAAGATTTGCTATGTAGACAGACAGAGTAATACCTCTGCTGATACATTGCTTGCAGTAGGTTTAGCTTCACTACTTGGAGCAATTCATAACAAGATATACCAAACATCTGATGGCATTATGGTGCAGGATGGGGGGTCTTGCTATGGAATTAGCTTACCATATCCAATTGATAGCACGAATTTACCTTCTATAAGCGACATCTCTATTGTGCAGCCGCTTGACTCACAAAAACAGCGTGAGAAGAAGGGTAAAAGGGCTATAGATGGATTCGACTATGATATGGAGATGGAAAACAGCCGAAGCCACCGTATGCAGATTAAGGAACTAACCCCAGAACTGCAAACGCCTGATGCCCGTCTCAAACACGCTCCTGGTTTAGCGGATAGTATCTCAAATGAGAGAGACACCAGATTAGGGCATTATCAAGCGATCAATCAGATGAAAATTGCGAGCAGCTTTAATGAACTGGTGTTGCGCTGGGCAGACTTAACTGAAGAACAGATGCAATGGCACATTACTCTGCTGCTAGACCTCTTTAGTCATCCTAATAATCAGGTGACAGAAGCAGTAAGTGCATGGCAGAAGTTTGCAAAAATGCAAGGCATATCCGGCAAGGCATTAGTGACAGCCTTGCAAATTGTAAACCCAACAACAGGAAAGGGTGCAAATCGAGAGAAGGCGAGTGAACTGACAATTGGTAACCAAGATAGCTTCTGGCTACTTGAACTCCTCAAGTTCAAAGGTTTTATGGATGCAGCCGCACCACTCGTTATCAAAGAGAGCAAAGATCGCAAAACGTATGTACTGCAGCCAAGGCAGATTGAACTCAACACTTTACAGTTTGTGATGAAGGAGTTTCGGGCGTCTTTCTGGCCGACAACTGCTATCAAGCTTGATATTCTAGCACCTTTGCGCTTTGCTCAAGTCATCGTTAGACAACACAGAACGGTGTTTCAACATCTTACGTTGCGAAGACGGAAACAGATAGTAGCAAGTATTGTGCAAGGTTTCGATGTTACTTCCTATAAAGATCTGGGGAGTGCCTATGCAACGATGAATCTTGCCTCCATCAATATCCCTGTATGGCTCCCTCCGCTAGATACTCCAGAGCTTGTTAAGAAAGCGGAAGAATTGCTGGATGAGCATGTACAGATTATTCAAGGCATTCGCAACAACAATGGAGATGAGGGAGCAGAAGAATATGAACTTCTACACTTCTATCGTGACTTTCTCTCTGGCAATGATCTACGTTTCTTCTGGAAATTTACTACAGCATACAGTAGCTATCTCATAAGTACCCGTGAAAAGAAGCGTACTATACATCAATTCACAACGAAAGGATTGGAGCAGTTACTCATGTATGATCAGAGCGAAAATGTAAAGTTTACCGAAATCATCCAAAAGGATGGTTTCAAAAACATTGCTAATGCTATTCGGCAAGCAAGTGTTGGAGCACAGTATCGTCACTCTCAACAAGATAAGACGTACGAAATTCACTATGGTCTTGGTCAAAGGCTAATGCAGAAGTCGCGGTATCCGCAAGCGTTCATGGTAGAGTTGTGTGATTTTCTACGTGAGTACAATGCAGAGACGGCACGTGTGGCAGAGAAGCTAGCAACAAGGCATAAACAGGAGTCAGACAAAGATAGAATGCCTACTCCTAAACTACGCTTCAGTGTTGCCTCTAAGGATATTGACGACATCAGTGAACTTCTTGATAATCATGGGTCTGAACTGATAGCTGCAATGCTTGTAGCATACGGTTACGCCTTTGATTCCAATCTTATTATGGATAACAACAGAAACAAGGGAAAGTAGGCAACCCCTGATTTCTAAATACAAGGAGAATATACTAATGAAGACGCCAATCGCATCCCTGTCCATTGCAGCACGCGCAACACTCAATATGCACAGCCTCAACAATGAGGGTGGCGAAGGTAACCAGATTCAGACACGCATGGTCGAGATTGTAGGTGATGATGGCAAACTACACAACGTCAACGCCATCTCCGGTGATATGCTCAAGCATGTGTTGATGGAGCATTTTTATCAGCAGGCACGCACGCATGGATTGGTATTATGTGAAAGTTGCCAGAACTTTAATGCCAATCGCATTAACGCAGACAAAGAGTTCATCGGTAAGGCACCAAAGAAAGATTCTGAGTTCATTGACCAAACACTTCAGCGATGTGCTATTGATGATGTGGCTGGCTTTTTAGTGACGGAGGGACGTTCAACTCCACGCAAGTCCATTAGCGAATTTGGTTGGGTTTTAGGTCTACCTGAGCGTGTGCGCACAGACAGCTACTTCCATGCCAAGTATGTGCCAGAGCGTGGTGAGGAGAAGCGTGCCGCTGATGCACAGGATCAGAAGACAGGTGCAAATCTTGGGCAAAGCATCTTCCATCGTCCTGCCTCAAGTGGCGTTTATGCTATCGTCTGCCACCTGGAGTTATCGCGTATTGGCTACAACGATATCAAACAAAAATATGCTATTACCGACGAGGAGGAGCGGCAGAAACGTGCTTCGCTACTTCTAGAAAGTCTCCTGCATACTTTCATTGAACTTAATGGAGCCATGCGATCTACACAACTTCCGCATATGGTTGCATTAGAAGGAGTGATTAGTACCAGCACAGGTGTTATACCTGCTCCGCTCGTTAGCCCCTTGATGGGTGGTGCTGACGATCGCGAGATGTACCGTAAACAGCTTGAGGGAATTGCCTCTGCCTTGAATGGCAATGGCGAACAAGTGGTCAATGTTATACCGTTCAGCACTATCAGCGACTTTGCAAACGAAATGCGTACTCTGATCGACTCCAGTTCGCCCTTCACCATGGCGGTTGGACGTTAATTTTTGGAAGGAAGCTTTCTATGTGGCTTGTTGCACGGTACTTGCCGGTGGCTCCTTTCTCGCTCAAGCCAGCGGCGGCAACGTCATCTGGTGGTAAGACATTGCTTGCTGTTACACCGTATGCCGTTAAGATGGCCCTGCTGGATGTGGCTATTCGTACTCTGGGCGTGACAGAAGGAGAACGTTTGTTTCCTCTTCTCCGCGACCTCTCGATCTCTCTTGAATTGCCGAATGATTTGGTGGTGATGAAGGGCTTTAGTAAAATACAACGCCCACTCAAAGATAAAGGGAATGAGGAGAAAGCTCAGGAGGCTCAGGAGCGTGGACATTGGCCCATGCAACCAACCATCGCCTATCGCGAGTATGTCTACTTGCGCGACGTCTTCCAGCTTGCCTTCGCTCCGCCCAAAGGTGCAGAATTGCCGCCGGAACTGTCGCAACTACTCCTGAGTATTAACTATCTCGGTAAGCGAGGCGGCTTCGTCCAGATTATGGAGCAACCGGTTTTTGTGGAGCAATTGCCGGGAGAGCGGTTTGTTGATCTGACACGTGAGCACGCCATTGGAGCTTGACGATCATTGTGGTGCAGCCTTGCGTGGCAACTTTTTTGAGGCAGTATGGAGACGCTTTTGTACAAACAAAACGTCTCCCACCTGCGCCCAGTGTCCGCTGCATAGCATCTGTCCCGTCAGCGCACTGGTCGCTCCTCTACGGGAGGAGAATCCGCGTGGTCGAGATATACCCCGGCCATATATTATATTGCCCCCGTTGGGCAGGGCACGACGATACGCACCTGGTGATCGGCTGCTCTTCGGCATGACGCTCTTTGGCAATATCGTACAACTCTTACCCTATATCATCTTATCGCTGGAAGTCGTGGAAGAAGCTGGCTTAGGACGGAAGTTGCCGGAAAATGGAGGACGAAGAGGACAGTTCAAGGTTCAGCAGATAGAGTCATACAAGCCTAATAGTCCAGAGCGCCAGGTGCTGTATACAGCAGGAAAGCCTCTTGTAGAAAAACCAGCTCTCACCGTTACATCGACAGACGTAGCAGTAAGGGCCGCCACACTACCAACCGACAAAATAACGCTTAACTTTCTTACACCAACACGCATTAAAGACCAGAAGCGTCTGGTACGTTATCCAGAGTTTCGCCCATTGATACATCGACTGTTGGAACGTCTGGATGCCCTGGAGAATGAGTACGGCACAGCAGACGAACAGTGTATGCACGAGCGACAACACTTTGTTGAATTGGCGGAAGGCATCCAATGTGTGGAAGATGAGACATCCTGGGAAGAGGTACAAAGCTACTCGTATCGTACAAAACAGCTTAGCCCTATCAGTGGCCTTGTAGGACGTGCTACCTTTGCCGGAAATCTTGAACCTTTTCGTGAGTTGCTGAGTTGGGGTGAACTTGTGCATGTGGGAAAAAGCTGTGTCAAGGGCAATGGCTGGTACAAAATTGAATGCGGAGCAGATGAAGCTCTGCTGATGAGCAGATAAGCACTATCACCATATTCGTCCTGAGATTCCGCTATCACTGCGGAATCTCTTTTTATACTGGTTCTTAAAGCAGTGCTTACGAATATCGCACTGCTGCTACTCGGTAAAAACAGCAAAAAGGAGCAACGTATGGAGCTTATCGTAGAAGGCCGAGGCACGTTCTTAGGCAAACATCAAGGACGACTGCGGGTGACGCGCGAACAAAAAACGGTTACCGAAGTACCACTGATTCACTTGAAACATGTTCTCATTGTTGATAACGGCGTCAGTGTCTCCAGTGATGTGATCAAAGCTTGTTGTGAGGAAGGTATAGCGCTACATTTTCTTTCCGGCACTGGCAATGCTATTGCAAGCCTTTACTCAGCAGGGCTGACAGGCACCGTCCTTACGCGTCGCGCTCAATTGTTAGCCTATGAGAACGTGACCGGCGTGAAGCTAGCTAAAGCCTTTGTAGCAGGCAAACTGGAAAATCAGGCCAACCTGCTCCGCTATATGGCGAAGTACCGTAAAGAAACTGATCCAGCTCTACATGAGGAGATGATGCTTGTTGCTATCGAGATGCGTGACTACGTGCATGAGCTGGAGCAACTCAAGGCTGAGAAAGTAGAGCTACTTCGTGAGCAAATACTCTCTGTCGAAGGACGTGCTGCACAGCGCTACTGGACAACTATTGGGCGCATCATCCCTGCAGAACTGGCATGGCCGGGACGTGAAACTCGCGGAGCCACGGACCGCTTCAACTCGGCCCTCAATTACGGATATGGCATCCTCTACGCTAAGGTTGAGCAAGCACTGGTCCTGGCTGGTCTCGACCCATATGGTGGTTTTCTTCATGCTGATAGACCTGGCAAACCGAGTCTTGTGCTTGACCTGATCGAAGAGTTCCGGCAAACGGTTGTTGACCGCACTATCATCGGCATGGTGAATAAACACGTTGCCATTGAACAAGACGAGAATGATCGCTTGACCGAGACAACCCGCAAAAAGATAGCCGAGAAAGTATTGGAGCGGCTGGAGAGTAGTGAGATGTACGAAAAGAAGCGACAGGCGGTACGTTTCATCCTCCAAAGTCAGGCTCGCCATTTCGCACTTTTTGTCCGTAGTGAACGAGAACAATACGACCCTTTCGTTGCAGGATGGTGAACAATGCGCTATCTACTCATTTACGACATTTCGCATGATGGCATACGTACCAAAGTTGCTGACGCCTGCCTTGACTACGGCCTGGAACGCATTCAATATAGTGCCTTCATCGGCGAACTTAGCAAAATACATCAGCGCGAACTCTTGCTAAAAATAGAACGCCGCATCGGCAAACAGAGTGCGAGCGTACAACTGTTTCCATTGGACGAGAAATGTTGGGCCAATCGGCGTGTCATTGAACGAAGCGAGAAAGAGTAATAGCATGTCAACCTGGTTATTAGAGGTTACGGATCTCAAACAATATACTTGCTGTCCGCGTATCATCTTCTACCGCTATTGCCTGCCAAAGATACGTCCCATCACCTATCTAATGGAGGAAGGTATTCGCCATCATGAGGTAGAGGAAGAGCGTGAAGAACGGCGTAGCCTTCGTCACTACGGTGTTACCACAGGAGAGCGCGTCTTTCACCTTGCTCTCCAATCTTCCCAACTCAGTCTCTCTGGACGAGTTGACCTAGCCATTGCCACGCCTTCGAGGGATGCGGCCAATGCAACTGGCATCGTGGTGGAATACAAGCTATCCGAGCAAAAGGCCGGTGTACACTTTAAGCTGCAATTAGCAGCCTACGCACTTTTGTTAGAGGAGGCATGGGGTATTCCGGTCAAGCAAGCTTTTCTCTACTCCATTCCATTAAGAAAAGCTGAGCCAGTACCTATCACACCCCAAGTGCGAAAGAAAGTTGTACAAACCGTTACAGAGATCAAAGCCATGGTCGCAAGTGAGATCATGCCGCCTCCACCTGTATCCCAAGGCCGCTGTGTAACCTGCGAGTTCCGGCGCTTCTGCAACGACGTAGTATGATAATCTTCCACGGATATAGAACTAGCCTGTTGAAAAATTCTTCTAGTTGAGGAGCTTAATCCACTGTAGATTCTTCAGAAAGGCATCTTGTGGTGTATCTTCTCGCTGCTAT
>WNGR01000907.1_pt1 | contig 33240 bp, 28 predicted proteins | sample 5407581 | NCBI WGS metagenome assembly WNGR01 (sample SAMN13153383, study PRJNA577476) | soil metagenome | isolation source: 80 cm soil or saprolite under Garry oak tree replicate 2 | place: USA:California | collected 2016-06-15
GCCATGTGGCACAGTACTGGTTCCTGCATGCATTGAACTCGAACGTTTCGACTCTGCGTCACTTTCTGCTCTCACAGCATGCGCACCCGCAAGAGCTATTTCGGGAGATGTCACGACTGGGGGGAGCCTTATGCACCTTTGGTTTGGAGGTCCATCCACGCTCGCTGCCGACCTACAATCACTGGGAATTAGGTGCATGTTTCGCAGCGCTCGACGATCACATCCGGCGACATCTCGAGATCGTGATGCCATCAAAAGCAATCAAGATTGCGCTTCAACCAGTCGAGACCTTCCTATATAACGGCGAGGTGAAGGATGAACGATGCCTTGGAGCGGGACGATGGATTCTCGAGATTCAATCTCCGATCGGCGAGGCCGATCTGATTGCCCGAGTGCCCAAGCTTACGAAAATGTGCTCTGCACGGTTTGTCGTGGAGTTGATCAAGCGCGCGCTGCCTGGCATGCCGCTCAACCATCTTTCTGTTCCGCCACCGCAGATCGCCAGCCGGGTAGAAAGTCACTACTTCTCGATCGAACGCGGCGGCCCATGCTGGGAACACATTGTGCAAACTCGACAGGTGGGGCTCTATGTCCCTGGGGAGATTCCGTCTCCGCAGGTCAGCCTGATCGTGTTGCTGGACGAGTAGCGATTGTCCTCGTTTTGGCGATTCGGCCCTCGCAAAGACTTACAAATGCACCTGAATTTATGATCAGCTTGGGTCGACCGAGAACTATCAGCGATATCGAAGGACTGAAGCATAGCGATGGCATTTGAACCAGGGCAGAAGATCGGCGATTACGAAATTGTGGCGAAGCTGGGCGCCGGCGGCCTCGGTGTGGTCTACGAAGTGCAGCACATGATTTCGCAGCGTCGCGAAGCGATGAAGATCCTATTACCTGACCAATCTGGGACGCCGGAGATGGTGGAGCGGTTTCGCCGCGAAGTACAGACACTCGCGACACTCAGCCATGTGAATATTGCCCAGCTTCACACTGCTTTTTACTATGATAATCAGTTGGCGATGATCATGGAACTGATTCATGGCGAAACACTGCGTGATCGGCGCCTCAAAATGGCGATCACGCTGCCTCAAGCTCTGGATACTATTACACAGGTGCTGCAAGCGCTGGTGTATGCGCATCGACTCGGAGTGGTGCATCGAGATATCAAGCCATCAAATATCATGATTACTGAAAGTGGCGTGGTGAAGCTGCTGGATTTCGGAATCGCTCTCACGGAGCATGCCAGCGAATTGACGAGCGCCGGATATTTACTCGGCTCGCTGAATTACATGTCTCCCGAGCAGGTGGGAGGCAGCAAGGCGACTTCGCGTTCTGACATCTATTCGGTGGGAGTGACGCTGTACGAGATGCTGACCGGCAGGCTGCCCGTAACAGGATCAACCAACTACGAGATCATGACGGCGATCATGAACAATGCGCCGGCACCGCCCCACCACGTTGCTCCACTCGTTCCGGTCGCCATGTCAGAAGCCGTAATGCGGGCGTTGACGAAAGACCCAGCTCAGCGTTTCGCCACCGCCGGTGAATTTCTCGATGCTTTGCAGTTGGGCACTGCCGGTGGGCAGGATGCGGCATTCACGTCGCCGCTCCCCGTGTCGACGGCTTCTGGCGCGCGACCTTCGACCGGATCGATGCAGCAGAGGCCGCCCTCAGCAAGCGGGTTTCAGAACCTGCACCTCGAAGAGGTGAGCCGCAGGCTTGCCGTGTACATTGGCCCTGTGGCGAAGTTCGTGGTGAAAAAGCTGGCCGTCCAATCTGACGATATCGATTTCATCTATCGGGAGGCGGCCAAGCAGATTCCCTCCGATGCTGATCGCGCCGCTTTCTTGCGTTCGAAGCGACAATAGCCTTAACTGTTGAGCATTTCAAAGGCCTTGATGAGACTGGTGTGCATGCGGTTGAAGGACGCGGTCACCTCGGAGATCTCGTCTTTGCCCTTCACCTCGAGCGGGGGCAAATCGATCTCTCCTTTACTGATGACGTCAGCATTTTTTGACACGCGTCGCAGCGGCTTGATAACGATCAGATACATGGCGAGATCGATCAGCACAATGGTGAGCAGAAAGATTGCACCCAGGCCGATGAGCAGTTCTTGAAACCCCTTGTTCGCCAGGGCGATCGGAACTGACATCGGTACGGAGACAATCTGCGCACCTATGATCTCGTTCGGTTTCCAGCCAAAGCCGTGGTCAGGACCATAATGCTTGATCATCGCCTTTGGGGCGATCGAAGTCTGGCTGTGACACTGCAAGCAGCCGGTTGCAGCCACGATCGGGGCGGCGACGTAGAGCACCTGGCCGGTGGGCGTATTGCGTTCTCCGACGTGCTGGGTTTGACGCGGATTATTGCGAAAGTAATTGATCAAGTCCACTTCCCACTCGGTCGCACGATCATTTAGGTTGGTAGGATTCAGCGCCGCCTCGCGTAGATCGTAATCGGAATAGGAAGCGCGCAAGTGCTTGAATGTCACATTGGCCGCGTAGAAAGGGATGGTCTGCGCCAGAAAGCTGCTATTGTGCTGCGGCGTCTTCTCCAGGATCGGACTTACCTCGTCATCGGTGTAGTCCTTGGTCGCGCTTGCGCTGGCGGCCATGAGCTGTGCCTGCCGCAGCACCTGCTGCCTCGCATCGGCCATCAGAAAGTTATAAGCGTAGTGGGAAATGAGATACATCCCCAATCCAAAAACGAGAATCAGTACGAGATTGAATTTCGTGAGTAGCTTCACGTAGACCTCCTAAGTCGACAACGATGTGAGGGTCGCGCAATGGCGGAGATTCCAGTCGATGGGAAGTTACTTCCTATGAGTAGGAGAACCGAATGGATTATAGCGTTCCAGCGAGAGTCTGACTCAATGAAAAACAGTGGAACGCCTAATTACAGCATTTTAGGAAATACCGTGATCCTTCATGCTTTATTGGAAGCGGCCGTTTCCCGATGTTCGCAGCTACCAGCATTGTGGTTTTTTGGTCTGCACCATTTCCGAAAATGCGTTAGTCGGGTGCTACCATCCGAGGTCGTTTATGGCTATGAGCATCGGGCGGGTGAGCGGCGCGAATCGCACCATCCAGTGCGGCCGCTCAGTCTCAGAGGATCGCGCTACCAAGCATCTCGACCATGCGCACCGATCAGCTATGAGCGCGTTTTCCATTTCGCAGAGAGGGTAGCGAGTTTTTCGCTGGCGGTGGTTCCGGATCTCGGGACTTGCTTTGCTGCAGTGCGGGGTGGGGGAGCGGATAGCGCTTTAATCGAAAGTCCAATACGCTTCGCTTTCACATCCACACTGAGCACCTTGACTTTTACGATCTGACCGGTCTTCACCGCCTCTGACGGATCTTTAATGTAGCGATCGGAAAGCTCACTGATGTGGACAAGCCCATCCTGGTGAACGCCGATATCCACGAACGCTCCGAACTTGGTCACGTTGGTAACTACGCCCTCTAGAACCATGCCCACCTGCACGTCGGAAATTTCGCGAACTTCGTCATGGAAGCTCGGCGCGACGAATTTGTCGCGTGGATCTCGACCCGGCTTACGTAATTCCGTCAGGATGTCGTTGAGCGTATAAGCACCGACGGAAAGTTCGCCGAGATTGAGTTCCGCAAGAATCTGCGGCTGCTCGATGATTTTTTTCACAGAGGTTTTCAGCGATTGCGCCATCTGCTCGACGACCGGGTAAGATTCGGGATGCACGGCCGTCATATCGAGGGGGTTGTCACCATTGCGGATGCGCAGAAAGCCGGCGGACTGCTCAAAGGTTTTGGGACCGATGCCCGGCACCTGAAGCACCTGCGTGCGGGAGCGGAAGCTCCCCTTCTCATTGCGATAGCTCACGATGTTGAGTGCGGTGCGCTCCGTAATACCGGCGACGTGCCGCAGAAGGGTCCACGAAGAAGTATTCAGATCGACGCCGACTCGATTGACGCAGCTCTCGACGACACTCTCCAATGACTCAGCCAACTGACGTTGATCGACATCATGCTGGTACTGACCGACGCCGATTGACTTCGGGTCAACCTTGACGAGTTCAGAGAGGGGATCTTGAAGTCGACGAGCAATGGATATGGCTCCGCGAACAGTCAGATCAAGATCGGGAAATTCCTGGCGGGCAACATCGGAGGCGGAGTAGATGCTGGCGCCTGCCTCGCTGACGGTGACCGAGAAAATGTCGTGAATGCCTTTGTCGCGCAGGAATCCACGCACGAAAGCATCAGTTTCGCGCGATGCTGTCCCGTTGCCGATGGCGATGGCGCGAACATTGTGGCGGCGCAATAGCGACTCCAGCTTTGGCGCGGCCTCGGTATTGCCGTGCTTGGATGTATGGAGATAAAGCACATCATGCGCGAGCAATTTGCCGGTCTCATCAACCACGGCGACCTTGCAGCCTGTGCGCAACCCCGGATCGATGCCTAGCACGGAGATGGGTCCTGCGGGCGGAGCAAGCAACACGTTATAGAGGTTGTCACGAAATACTTTGATGGCCTCGGTATCGGAGCGGCGTTTCAATTCGAGGCGAATCTCACCTTGAATGGATGAATTCAGGAGCCGCTTCCACGCGTCGTCGATGGCTAGCTCAATGTGGCGCGTCCAGTCACCGCGCTGGTGCAACACATGACGCTGCATGATCACAATGGCGCGTTCCGGCTCCACCTCCAGAAGGAAGTAGAGCACGTTTTCGCCTTCACCCCGTCGAATGGCCAACATGCGGTGTGAAGGAATCGTCTTTACCGGCTCCTTGTAGTCGTAGTACATCTTGAACTTTTCCTGTTCATCAACAGCATCCATCACTTTACGGCTCACGACAATCCCTTCATCGAAGACGAGTTGCCGCAGCGTTTTGCGCAGATCGGCATCTTCACTGATCCACTCGGCAATAATGTGCCGCGCACCCTCGAGAGCCTCGTCCGCCGTGGTTACACCCAGTTCCGTATTGATAAAACCAAGAACGAGCTGATCGAGGGATTCTGCGGCAGACTGCTGCGCCCATAGGTAGGCAGCCAACGGCTCCAGTCCCTTCTCCCGGGCGATCGTTGCCTTTGTGCGCCGCTTAGGACGATAAGGAAGATACAGGTCTTCGAGTTCGTTCTTGTCAAGCGTGGCCTCGATGCGCGCCTTGAGCTCTTCAGTCAACTTACCTTGTTCAGCGATCGATACAAGGATTGTTTCGCGGCGATCTACGAGATCGCGGAAGTACGCCAGTTTCTCCTCAATAGCGCGAATCTGCACCTCGTCAAGGTTGCCGGTTGCCTCTTTGCGATAGCGCGCAATAAAGGGAACAGTTCCGCCGTCGTCAAGCAGTTCAATGACAACGGTAAGTCCGCGGAAGGGGACGCTCAGTGATTGTGAGATATGAAGGAGGATTTCAGGAGAGAGATTTTTCTTGTCGGCCATGAGCAGTCTGAATTGATGGTAAATGCAACGGCCAAGACAGTCCCACCGGACCGGTTGTGCAAATTACATTCTTCAGCAAAGAACGAACCCAATCTGAATCGCAGAGGCGACAAGGGCGGGAACATTTCGTACTGTGACTTGACTGCGCATCGATGTTTTCCTTGACTAACGCACCGACTTCCGCGCACTGTGTCCTTTATGATTCTGAATACACCATCAATGCCGGCCGGGAAGACCAGGTGAACCTATGACAGCGTCTGCGCCTGCTTCACTCGATTCCAAATCACAGTTGCGTAAGACGATGGGATTTTGGGATGTTCTGCTCTTCAATATTGCGACGGTACTGGGACCGCGCTGGATTGCAGCCGCTGGTCACAACGGCACATCCTCGATAAGCTTGTGGGTGCTTGCCGCGGTGTTCTTCTTCGTGCCCGGCGCGCTGGTGATCAACGAGCTCTCGTCGCGCTTCCCTGAAGAGGGTGGCCTGTATGCCTGGTCGCGCGAAGCGTTCGGACCGTTTCATGGCTTTGTCGCAGGCTGGACCTACTGGATCTACACTGTGTTCTATTTCCCGGGTTTGCTGTTGGCCAGTGCTTCGATGTCAGCGTACATTGTGGGCGGGCACGGTGCGGCGCTCGCGCAGAATCGGACTTTCCTGCTTACCGTTTCTCTCTCGCTGCTTGTTGTCGCGGTTTTGCTCAACATTATCGGGTTGAATATCGGGAAGTGGCTTCAGAATGCAGGCGGGGTTGGAACGTATGTTCCCCTGCTGATGCTGGTAGGCATCGCCGCGCTGGTTTGCTGGCGACACGGTTCCGTGACCCATTTCACCGTCAAGAACATGCTGCCTGCGTGGAACTGGGACACCGTAAACTTCTGGTCACAGATCGCCTTCGCTTTCACGGGACTGGAACTTGTCTCCGCGATGAGCGAAGAGGTGCGTGACCCGCGGCGTACGCTACCACAGGCGGTGTTTGGCGCTGGAGCGATGATTGCCCTCATGTACATCGTGGGCACCTTCGCGATCCTCTCGCTTGTGCCTGCTGCCGATCTTGATCCGCAAAGCGGTGTCTTTCATGCGATCACCGTGGGATCGATGGTGATGCGCCTGGGCGCCTTGGGTATGCTCGCAGCCATACTCGTAACCGTAGGTAATGCCGGTGGGGTCGGCAGCACGGTCGCCGGCATTGCGCGTGTGCCGTTTGTCGTTGGAATCGATCGCTACCTGCCCGCAGCGTTTGGCAAGATTCATCCACGCTGGAAGACTCCCTACATCTCCATCCTCGTTCAGGCGGTGGTTTCCGGCGCGATCCTGCTCGGCAGCCAGATCAACGAGACCACACGCGGCGCTTACCAACTGCTCATCAACGCCGCCATCATTCTCTACTTCATTCCATTTCTTTACATGTTTGCAGCTGTCATCAAACTTGCACGACGGAAAGATCGGGACGCTAATCTCGATGCCGTGCTGGTGCCCGGAGGTTCGGCCGGCGTATGGATTTGTGGGGGTCTGGGGTTCCTGGTAGTGCTGGTTGGAATTGCTGTTTCGCTCGTACCGCCAGGAGACTCTGCGAACAAGCTGGTATTTGAACTGAAGCTCGTTGCGGGTACGGTGGCGTCGGTACTGCTTGGCTTAGCACTCTATTGGCGCGGCGCACGTGCGAAACAAGCCGGCTTGTGATGCACAGGCTGCGCGTCGGAATAGAGATGTTTACATGTCATGGTTTCGCTAATGCGAAGCGTTCATTTTGTTTTGCTCTTTGAGCCATGCATACAGCGGAGCGAAGTAATCAAGCATTGGCTGAGCGTCAAGATGATCGCTACCGGTCATCTGCTTAAGTATCTGCTGCCATGGGCGCGATTGGCCAGCCTGGAGCATCCTGTTCAGCTTGTCACCCGCGTCTTTTGATCCATAAAAGCTGCAGCGATTCAGAGGCCCTTTGTAGCCGCTCGCATCGCACATCGCTTTGTAAAACTGGAACTGGTAGACGCGAGCAAGAAAGTAGCGCGCATACGGAACATTGGTGGGGATGTGATTCTTTGCGCCGGCATCGAAGTCCGCCTCGGAGCGCTCGACGGGCGGTGCAACACCCTGATATTTTTCGCGGAGCGACCACCATGCCCTGTTGTAGTTGTCCGGTTTGATTTCGCCGGAGAATACCTGCCAGCGCCACTTGTCCAAGGCCAGCGCGAAGGGAAGAAACGCTACTTTGTCGAGAGCTGTGCGGAGTTGCAGCGGAATGTCGGCCTCGGCCGGAGGTTCCGTCTCCGCCAATCCTAGCGTCTTGAGATATGCCGGAGTGATAGAGAGTGCGATTGAGTCGCCAATCGCCTCGTGGAAACCGTCGTTCGCACCGTTGCGAAAAAGAAACGGCTGCTTGTTATAGGCGCGCTGGTAAAAGTTATGGCCGAGTTCGTGATGCACCGTGGTGAAATAGTCGGCGTTGACTTCGATGCACATCTTCACACGTAGATCGTCGGCAGAATCGATATCCCATGCTGAGGCGTGGCACACCACGTCGCGATCGCGCGGGTGTACAAACTGCGAGCGCTCCCAAAAGGTCGTGGGCAGTGGAGCGAATCCCAGCGAGGTGAAGAAGTTTTCGCCGTAATGAACCATGTCCTTGCCTGCCGCCAAGCTGGCTGCATGGTCCCGATCTGAACTGAGATCCTGATTCGCAGTGAACGCAGCGCCAGCAGCCTTGTCCTTTGAGGCGATCTGTTCCTTCAAAGCCGCCTCAATATCGACCGGCTTGAATTGCGACAGCTTCGGATCAGTAGGAGCCACGAGGTCATAGATGTTGCCCCACTCCTGGGCCCACATATTGCCCAGCAACTGCGCCGGGATCATGCCATCGGCACGTTCGGCTGCCTTGCCGTATTGCGCGATCAGCTTTGCCCGAACATAAGTGTGCAGTTCTCGATAGAGCGGCTCGAGTTGCGCCCAGGTACGTTCCAGTTCAGCGGAAAACTCTGCAGGCGTCATGTCATAACCCGCGCGCCAAAGCTCGCCCGTGTCGTGATATCCCAATTCTTTCGCGCCGATGTTCTGCAACTCAATAAAGCGCGCATATTTGTCTTTCATCGAAGCACCGATCGCGTGCCAGCCTTCCCACAGCCTGGTCATCTCCTCCGGATCGCGCGATTTCGCGAGGACGTTGGAGAGGGCATCGATACCCAGGCACTTCGCTTCCGGTGCGTGCTGCTGGCCTGCCGGAGTGTCGAGACAGAACTTCCCTTTTCCATACATTCCAGTGAGCTGGGCGGCAAGCTGTGTCTGCTCCGCAAGTAATTTGGGGTCCTTGGGTGCGGCCGGCGTATTCAGCTGCATCAGCATGATCTGGCGGCGCAACTCCGCGGGCAACTCCACGTGATCGAATCGGTGGCTTTCGGCGGTCAATGCCAAAGTACGCGCCGTGGCCTGCTCATTCATACGTGCCGAGGTTGCTTCGGTGTCGTCTGTAATATCCGTTTCCGCGGTCCACTCTGCATGCGAAGCATCTGTTGTCAGCTTCAGGAGTTCTGCGTTTGCGACATCGACAAACGCCCGCGCTTCGGCAGGTGTCGGATGCTGTGGCTCGACCATTTTTTGGGCGAAAGTCACTGCCGACGCGGCGGCGAGTAAAAGGATGCCGGGAAGAACGTAAATTCGCATGGCCGGAGTATATAACCCGCGGTCAATCAGCGTCTCCGATCAGCGCGCAGGCGAATTCTTCCGTTCATTTTGCCGATTCTGCCGGATCGCGTCCGGTCATTGCGTAGAGAATTATGCGGACGCTCGAACCCTCATCCTCATGCGAAGAGATCATCAAATTGTAAAGGTGGGGATCGTTCCAGCATTTGCCGAAGTATTGCTGCAAGTACTTTGCCCGTTCCGCATCGACGGTCCGTATGCGCTGCTCAACGTCTGCGCCTTTTTCGAGACGCTTTCGCAAGCGAAGGATGCGCTCTTTATAAGGGGCGTAGACAAACGCGTGAAACACATCTCGCTTGTGTTGAAGGATGCATTGGGCACCGCGGCCGACAATCACGCAATTCCCGCTGGAGTAGGCTTCTTCGATGATCTTCTGCGATATCTTTACCATTTCATCTGCGTTGAAGACGGCGCCTTCTCCTAGTTCCAATCCGGCGGCCAATGCGGCACTGCGCATAGCTCCGCGGTTGATACGCCGCAGCCATGACTCCACATGTTCATCGTGGTTACGAACTACATCGCTATCCACGTGAGCCGCGTAGGCAATAGCATCGATGATGTCGCGGTCCAGCAGCTTCCAGCCAAGCTGCTCCGCTATAGTCTGCGCGATCCGTCCACCGCCGCTTCCAAACTCCCTGTTAACGGTCAAAAGTCTGTATTCCATTTCGCGCTCCGTTCTTGCTGAGCCGCTACGGGCGCTATAGAATGCGCACCTCGACAATAATTCGCACTCTGGGCTGTTACTTCTTGCGCGCGTTCAATTCCTCGAGTTTCTGTTTCAATTGATCGAGCTTCTGTCCAGCTTCGCCAAGCTTGCCCGCGGCGGTTAGTCGCTGATAGTCGGAGAGGTCTCGCGCAGCCCCGTTGATGAGTGTCTCGATATCCGCTGTGGGCTTGGCTGCACCGCCAGCCGCTTCTGTGCTTCGTCCGCTTTCTGGAGCGGGTTCAGCGCTGAGCGACGAAGCTCCGCCGGCAAACAGGGCTCGCATCGCGGACTCAAAGGTTGAGCCGTACGCCAGTTTGTCCTGTAGTGCCAGAACCACGAGGCGCAGCTCGGGCATCGGGCTCCGCTCCGCCTGAAGATAGATCGGCTCAGCATACATGAGCGCCTTGCCGCATGGAATCACCAGAAGTGTTCCGCGTCGTACGTGAGATCCTTGCTGATTCCAAAGCGTGAGTTGCCCCGACAATTGCGCATTCTGATCGATACGCGCCTCGATTTGCAGTGGGCCGTCGATGAGTTTTGTTTTGGGGAAGTCGTAGACAAGCGATGTGCCATACTTCGTGCCATCGCTGCGTCCTGCGATCCACCCGATCAGGTTATTGCGGTTGGCGGGAGTGAACGGAAGAATCTCGACAAACTCGATGGCCGACTCGCCTGGTAGCTTCATGAGTACGAAGTTCGGCACCATTGGTTGAGCGGCTTGTTCGCCGGACTGGCTTAAGCCGACTTCAGAGGCAACCGTCCACAGGTCTTCGCGATTGTAAAACACCACGGGGTCGGTCATGTGGTAGAGCCCATAGACGGACGCCTGGAGCTTAAGCAGTAATTCCGGATAGCGCACGTGCTGACGCAGGTCAGCAGGCATCGTTGACGCGTCTCTGAATAGTGTGGGAAAGATAGCGCGATATGCCCCGATAACTGGGTCTGCGGCATCGAACACGTAAAAAGTGGTGGCGCCATTGTAGGCATCCACTACGACCTTTACGCTGTTGCGCATGTAGTTGATTTGCCTGTCGCCAAGTGAATAATGACTCGCATACGGATAGCTGTCGGCAGTTGTAAACCCGTCAAGCATCCAAGACAATCGCCCGTCATTGCCTACGATGATGTAGGGATCGGAATCGAAGGTCAAAAATGGCGCAAGCGCCTTCACGCGATCCTGTATGTTACGGCGCATCAACAGCCGGCTCTGCGCGTCAATGTCGTCGCTGAACGGCAGCTTGGTCAGATCATCTCGATCGAAGGCGATCAGAACCCGGCGGAGAAAGCCTCCGAGCAGTATGCCCCCATCTCCTTCATAGGAGGTCACGCTGTTCGTCTCACCTTGCGGGTAGTTGAATTCCTTCTGATGTGTCTTCACGTACACGTCTGTGCCGGTCAGTTGTCCAAAGTAGATCTCTGGCCGCTTTACCGACAGATCGGGGACAGTGCTCTGAATAGGCATGTTGCTCAGTAAAAGGTTGGGCAGCCCTTCTGAGGTGAACCCATTGACTGGATTCATCGTGATGCCGTAGCCGTGGGTGTAGATGAGCTTCTCGTTGATCCAGTTGCGGCTGCTCTCAGGAAGTTTTTCGACGTTCAGTTCGCGCGCCGCAAGCATAACTTGCCGCATCTGGCCGTCAATCATGTATCGATCGATATCTACATCGGGAAAGTCGTAATAGGTGCGGATCTCCTGGATTTGGCGCAATGTATCCTGGAGCGCGTGCCAGTCCCACAGGCGAATGTTCTGCAGCGTGGCCTGGTTGTTGGTGGGGTCGGTTGCCTCTACCGTTGTTTCGGCTGGGAACTCATGTTGGGTCACGCGGTCAAGTGCATAGGCCTGCCGGGTGAATTCGATGTTATGAGCGATGTAGGGCCGCTCGCGCACGAGTTGATTAGGCTTAACAATGAAGCTGCCCACGTACCACCCAGCAATCTGCACGATAAAGTAGCAAACAACAGCGGGAATAGGCGCCAGCACCAGCCAGCGCATGCTTGGCCGGGAGAACAGGTTGACGGATGCAATGGCGACGCCAAGAACGAGCGCGACGCAGACTAACAACAGACCACGTAACATTACATGCGCGTCGGTATATGTGACCCCGCCAAATACGGTGTGATCGGCCAGCAACTGTTCAAATCGACCGATGTAGACGCGCATTGCCACGACGAGCAGAAGAAACGATACGGCGATTGAAAACGTGCGCCAAGGCAGCGGAGTGGAACTATCGAATCCCTTCGCAGACAACCGGCTGCCCCCGGAGATGACCACGAAGAAAACAGCGGCGGCACAAGCCATGATAGCCAGCATCAGCAGCCAGCCCGAGATGGTTTGCCATACCGGAAGCGTAAACAGATAGAAGCCCAGCGGCTTGCCGAAGATGGGATCGACCGTGCCGCCAGCGGGGCGCGGTTGAAACCAACAAAGCGCGAACCTCGGCCAGTCAGCCATCATGCTCGCTCCTGTTGCGAGCGCAATTAAAGCCGCGAGGAGCAGCGCGCCCATTCGCATCGCACCCTCCAGCGGCAGGTTAAGTGTGCGGTTGCCGATCACGATCGTGCTTGCATTCAGCAGATCGGGCCGGCAAACTCGCATGAGGATCAGGAACCATCCGAAGAGGACGAGAAACGTTGCGACCGCAAAGACCGCGAACACAGTCCACTGCAGGCTTAGCGCCTTCCAGAACACGCCGCCGTATGCGAGGGATCCGAACCAAAGGCTCTCGACAAAATAAGAAATCGCAGTTCGACCGCTGAACAACAGGATTGCGACAAGCGCAATGAAGAGGATCAATAGGCGGCGGGAATGCTGCGGCCGGTGGGTATGTGAAGGCAATAAAATTGTCTCGTGAATCACAAATCCAGCTTTCACCAGAGCTCATCTCTGGAGTTCGAAGCAGACGCCATTGTACCGCGCAGCCAAGAAGAAGGATGTGTTACTGCGCTCGGCAGCGGGGGGATCGAGAACTCATTCTGAGAGGAAGAGACAAAGAGCGGCCGGCTTTTGGCATCGAATTTTGGGAGTGTAAGAGGGGATTATTTATGGACAAAGAAGTTCAGGATCGAGAGAATCTGTTGCAGTCTTCCAAGCAATCACACCGGGCAAAGAGAGGGAAGAGTTGCCAAAATCTGACGAAGGGGGTGAAGCCCCGATACGACGAAGGATACGAATGTTGTCCGCGGCGATGACCGTCCCCAATCTGTACGCCAGCCTGGCTAGCCGCCGTTTTCTCAGGCCGCAACTGGCATCCTCACAACATCCCGGCGAGATCGATATCGCTCAAATTCAATCCTGCCGCCGCGATGTTTTCTTCAAGGTGTGAAACCTTTGAGGTACCGGGAATTGGCAGCATGACCGGGGACCGGCGCAACAGCCATGCGATCGAAAGTTGCGGAACCGAAATCGAGTTGCGAGCGGCAATCTCAGCCAAACCCGAGGTGGATGGTTGATCCGTTTTCAGCAGTTTGCCCCCGGCGATCGGGTACCAGGGGAGGAATCCGATGCCCTGCTGTTCGCACCACTTCAATGTTTCCTCGTGGCGCCGGTCGGCAAGGGAGTAGCGGTTCTGCACGGTGACGATCGGTACGATTTTTCTGGCCTGCTCGATCTCGACTGGGGTGACCTCGCTGAGTCCAATGTGGCGAATCTTGCCCTGCTGCTGCATCTGCTTCAAGGCGTCGAGGCTCTCTTCAAGAGGGGTGCGCGGATCGATACGGTGAAACTGGTAAAGATCGATTCGTTCCAGCTTGAGCCGCCGCAAGCTCATCTCCACACACTGGATCAAGTAACCGGCGCGGCCGACGTACTCTGTCTTTGCCGGGCCTTGGCGGGTGATTCCCCCTTTGGTGGCGATCACCAGGCCGGCAGGATAGGGATAGAGCGCCTCTGCAATGAGGCGCTCGGCAATCTCGGGACCATAAGCGTCCGCCGTATCGATGAGAGTAACTCCGAGGTCGACGGCCCGGCGCAAGACTCGAAGAGCCTCACCCGGATCGCTTGGTTCACCCCAGGCTCCCTCTCCCACCAGGCGCATTGTTCCGTAGCCGAGACGATGGACGGGAAGATCTCCGCCAATGAGGAATGTACCGCTTGCCGATGCTGAGAGGGGGCTCATGACAGGTGAGATGCTATCCTCCGGGGGCGGTATGGGACAATCAGCCAAAGTACCCTGATGACGAAGCGGACGGGAACCGGAAGCCTGACCGCGGCGTATCAATGGGTGGAAACAAGGAGAACCGGTAATGAGCGGCGTACCCTATCCCAACACGCAAGCGATCTTCTATGAACAATATGAATCGGCGCGCCGTGACGAAGTAGTCGGCATTCTGCTGGCGTTGTTTTTGGGCACATTTGGCATTCATCATTTCTATTTGCGCCGGACGGGTCTGGGAATCCTTTACTGCTGTTTCTTCTGGACGGGGATCACGGCGATGCTGGGCTTCATCGAATGCTTCTTCATGCCCGGGAGGGTGCGGGAGTTCAATGCCATTCAGGCGGCAGGGATTGCCGCCGCACTGGGAATGAACGTACCGCCGGGCTGGGGCTGGCCTCTGAATGTCACGGTCAACATGCCGCCCACGTCTCCCAACGCAGCACCCTCCACGACTCTGCCCTTGGCGGGCGCGCTGATTGCGTGTGGACGCTGCCAGCAGACCAATGTTCCAGGTTCGCGGTTCTGCTCAGCTTGCGGAGCTGTGCTGTAGGCATCCACAAGAACGCAGCTACATGTTCGCCTGGCCAGAACGCATCGACTCATTGAACTGAGGCTTGGTGAAGTTCAAGGCAGTCTCGAGGGCGGCCTGGAATTGAGGAGCACGCGCCATCAATTCAGGCGTAGCAGACGCAAATTCACCATCGAGTGCCATCAGTCCCAGGCCCGCTTCATCCCCGGCCATGCGCAGCAGGTCCTTTTCGGTGGTGTTCAGGTATTGCGCATCCCTCGGGTCGGCAATCCAAACTGGCTTGCCCGCTCCCAGTACACCTGAAAGCCAATACACCTTGCAGAGCAGGTACTTGAGCCGTTCGTCGTCATTGGTGTCTGTAAACACGAAACGCTTTTGCCAGCGGCTATAGAAGCGGGTGGTCACAGGAACCGGCTGGCGATTGCCGCTCTTGATGAACTCCAGCTGCCCCAGATCGACGGTTTTACGAATGGCGTTGTAGACGAAGGTCTCAGCGTAGGGCTGCTCCATGGCGGGCACAATCTCGGCAAATGTCACCGTCACCGAGGCAGCCAGCTTGGCATGCAGGCTCTGCGTTCCACCATCGGCCAGGTACATTTCACCATGCACGATATAGGTATCGGAACCCGATGTGGAGCGGTGAAACGGCCATTGGAACTTCCCGAAGGCGAGCGGCAGGCCCGCCAACGTGACGTAGCACTCCGGTCGCGGATTCCGCAGCCGCTTGGCCTCCGCCGCCAAGTGAGCGGTGATCTCGGGGAGCAGGTGCGGCTTGTCGAAGTCGAACGCCTCGCTCAATTCGAGGCGCAAGGATCGGACGTCATTTCCGGTACCCGGCAATCCCAGTTGAAAGACCGCTGTGGGCTGGTTGTGAAAGTCACTGCCCTGGGTGGCGGAAATCAGAACCAGGCCAGCCTTTTTGGCGGCTGTTTCAAGCGACTTTACGAGGGATGATTTCAATTCAGCGGTCATTCGGGGAATCCTGACTTGGGAATCGGTGCATGTCTATTCTAAGGGACCGGCGCGGAGGACGTCGCATTTACAATACTTGCTGTGCAGGTTCAAGATGTGTCGCCTATTATTCTCGCCGAAAATCTGACCAAGGTTTACAGGTCGGGCAGGATCCAAGTTCCCGCCGTACGCGGCGTCTCCTTTGCTGTGAAATCAGGGGAATTCGTAGCAATCGTCGGTCCGTCGGGTTCAGGTAAATCCACACTTTTCTACCTGCTCGGGGGGCTCACTCGCGCCACGGAAGGGCGAATCGTCGTCGATGGCGTCGATTTCGCCTCGTTGAGCGACGGCGAACGAACCCGTTTGCGCAAGCAGCGCATAGCATTTGTCTTCCAGAAGTTCAACCTGTTGCCCACGCTCTCTGCCATGGGAAATATTGAGATCGCATACTCCGTGAGCGGGCGCAAGGAACCCCTGGACCACGCTTATCTTGACCATCTCAGCGATTTACTGTCGATCCGCGGCCGACTCAAACACAGGCCATCTGAGCTGAGTGGAGGCGAGCAGCAGCGTGTGGCCATTGCGCGGGCCCTCATCACACGGCCAGCCATCGTGTTGGCTGACGAACCCACGGGCAATCTGGACACGAAGAACTCCAACGCCGTGTTGGAGATGCTGATGCGCTCCAATCGGGAGTTGGGCCAGACTACGTTGATGATCACGCACAACCCTGAGGCAGCGGCCATCGCCGGCCGGATCATGCATATGCGAGATGGGGAGATCGTTAACGGAGAGACGGTCGAAAGCGGATCTTACGTTTAATCAAATCTGAAGCTTATGGTGGGTGGTGCAATGTTGCTTAAGCGCGATTCAGATGTGGATTTGCATTGGGATAGATGAGTTTGACCTCATTTGGCCCCCCCCGGTATACTCAATCTTGCGACAAGCGGGAGTAGCTCAGTGGTAGAGCATCGCCTTGCCAAGGCGAGGGTCGCGAGTTCAAATCTCGTCTCCCGCTCCATTCCGCCCTCCGGCACCCCGCCGGGTTGGCTACGGCGGTTTGGAGCGATCCGCAACTCGATAGGCTGCCCTGCCAAGGCGCGGTACCCAAGTGGTAAGGGAGAGGTCTGCAAAACCTTTATGCGCCGGTTCGATCCCGGCCCGCGCCTCCAATTCATTTCATAAGAGTTACTTAGTCTGAGTGTTGCAGTTCGAAAACTTCGAAGTTCTCGCATCAAGGCGGACCAAAAGCGGACTGTTAAGCTCAATCAATTCAATTAGTCTCGTGCTGTTACTGTTTAGAACAGACCTCTCCAGAACAGACCTCTCCCTCTGCGGTGAAAAAGACCGTGGCTAGGCACATCACGAGGTTTAAATCCGCGTCGTTGAACACTCTGACCTCTTAGTCATTAAAGAAACGGTATTTCGAACATTCAGCAATTTCCTGAGCCTCCTCAGAGACGAGGAACCTACGGTTACTTCTTTGCGAAACGCGGAACAGTTTCCCCTCTCCTTTGCAGGCCCAAGTTCGGCTTGAGCCCCCGCCGCGTCCAAACTGATAGAAACCACCGCCGGTGATGATGACGTTATAGACGCTGCTAAAGAAGCTCACTACTTCTAGGCCGTATCGACATATACACTTTGCAACCGGGTTTGGTGCTGTTGCAGTGGAGGAATGGCAAGCCGGTATGAGTTGGATTTTCTTCCCGGCCGGAAGGAGCATGTGGGCCGCACAGCAGCCGATAACCGCACCTTTGTGAACGGTGTGCTGTGGGTGCTGCGCTCGGGAGCCCGGTGGAGCGACCTCCCCGAGCGTTACGGCAAGTACAAGAGCGTGCACAAGCGCTTCGTGCGCTGGGCTCGCTCCGGGGTGTGGGAGCGGATCTTTCACCAACTGGTGCGGGATAAAAAGAACCAGTACCTGATGATCGATTCGACCCTGGTCCGGGCTCACCAGCAGGCGGCCACAGGCCGCAAAAAGGGGGCGACAAGGCTCTGGGGCGTTCCCGAGGTGGACTGACGACTAAGATTCACCTGCTGGTCAACGAACTGGGCTTGCCGCTGGACTTCACGATTACTCCTGGACAGATCAGTGACTATATGCCCGCGGTCGAACTGCTGGGCAAACGTGAGGCCGAGGCCGTGATCGCCGACAAGGGCTATGACTCGGACAAGATTGTCGAGCACGTGGAGAAGACGATGCAGGCCCGGGCGGTGATTCCGCCGCGCTCCAACCGCAAACAGCAGCGTGACTATGACAGGAACTTATTCAAACTGCGTAACCGCATCGAACGCTGCTTCAGCAAACTCAAGCAGTTCCGTCGCTTTGCAACCCGCTACGAAAAGTCCAAAGCCTGCTTCGCTGCACTCGTCGCCCTCGCCTGCTCAAGGATCATCTTGCTGCTATATGTCGATACGGCCTAGTCTCGCTATCTGGCTAGCTGAAGAGTTAAGAATACGAATCTCCCCGGTCGGAGAAAGCGGGACCTTTTCCGCTGAAAAGATTCCCACCGGAGTCTTGATATCAAAGCCGGCCTTGTCCTCGATGGAGGACCGGATTTGCACAGCGAGCCCAATATGTAGGGTTTGACTGAGTCCTGAGCCCCTGATACAGGGTCTTTACTTCATGGCGCCCGATCGAAGAGATTGGGCTTAAAAGGGAATCCGGTGAGAAACCGGAACTGCCCCGCAGCGGTAACAGGAACGAACGCTCCGACCAAAGCACTGGTTCAGCAATGAACTGGGAAGCTGGAGCCAGTAGGTAGCCTGGAAGTCCGAAGACCTGCCACGAGGACATTCGCTTACGTCTCCGAGGGGAGATGAAGTGGCAGTGGCTTGTCTGCTCTTTCGGGAGTGCTGCTGTTTCTTCTTTCTCCTCCGCGATGAAGGAGAGCAGCCATGGCGACTAGCCAACTCGACGCGTCCGGCGTTCTACCCGGTTTCCCCGTCCACCAAGAGACAGCCGTCATGCAGGTTCGCAAGCGCAACGGTACGCTTGAGCCCGTCGACGTCAACAAGATTGTTCGCGCTGTACAGCGCTGTTCTGCGGGCATCGCACAGGTGGACCCGATCCGCGTGGCGAGCAAGACCATTGGCGGCCTCTACGACGGCGCGACCACACGTGAGCTAGACGCAATTTCCATAGACACTGCCGCCTCTCTCATCGCTGAAGAGCCGCAATACTCCAAACTGGCAGCGCGTCTGCTGCTCGGAACGATCTTGAAAGAGGTCGCAGGCCAGAACCTCCATTCCTTCTCTCAGTCGCTCGAGTACGCATTTCAAGAGGGCGTTGTCAGTCCCGCCGCCGCAGAGTTTGTTCGCACCCATGCTCGCAAGTTCAATCACGCCATCGACGAGCAGTTCTCAGACCGCTTCGAATACTTCGGGCTGCGGACGGTCTATGATCGCTATCTCCTGCGCGATCCAATTTCGCGCAAAGTGATCGAGACACCGCAATATTTCTTTCTGCGTGTGGCCTGTGGGCTGGCGGGCACGCCCAGTGAAGCGATCGACTTCTATCGTCTCATGGCCTCGCATAACTACATGCCGAGTTCTCCCACCTTGTTCAACTCCGGCACAAAACACGCTCAGATGTCCTCTTGCTATCTCCACGATTCCCCGGCGGACTCGCTGGAATCGATCTACGACACCTACAAGGATGTCGCTCTGCTCTCAAAATTCTCGGGTGGTGTCGGGCTGGCTTTCCATCGTGTGCGCTCTGAGGGTTCTCTGATTCGCGCTACCAATGGACTCTCGAGCGGGATTGTCCCTTGGCCACGAACTCTGGATAGCTCTGTCGCCGCCGTCAATCAGGGCGGCAAACGAAAAGGCGCATGCTGCGTCTACCTGGAGCCCTGGCACGCCGACATCGAGCGGTTTCTCGAACTCCGTGAAAACACAGGCGATCTCTCCCGTCGTAGCTACAATCTCAATCTTGCGAATTGGATTCCTGATCTCTTCATGCAGCGAGTCGACGAGGATGGCGCCTGGTCGCTCTTCGACCCGAAAGTCGTCCCTCACCTGCCCGATCTCTTTGGCGATGTATTCAATGCTGCCTACGAAAAGGCCGAACAGGAGAAGCTCTTCACCCGCCAGGTGAAGGCACGCGATCTCTATGCGCGCATGATGCGCTCACTGGCGGAGACAGGCAACGGTTGGATGACCTTCAAGGATCCCTGCAATCTCAAATGCAACCAAAGAGGCAAGCCAGGCAATGTGGTTCACCTTTCGAATCTCTGCACGGAAATCACCGAGGTGACCTCACGCGAAGAGACCGCCGTTTGCAACCTCGGCTCCATCAATCTGGCTCGTCATGTGACGAACGGCGCCTTCGACTTCGAAAAACTGGCGCAAACGGTGGAGTTCGCCGTTCCAATGCTCGACCGTGTCATCGATATTAACTACTACCCCCTGCAACAGGCGGCCGGCGCCAATGGACGGTGGCGTCCCGTTGGCCTGGGTGTCATGGGGATGCAGGACGTCTTCTTCCAACTGCGCCTGCCGTTCGATTCACCCGAAGCGCAATATCTATCTGCGCGTATTCAAGAAGAGATTTACTATCATGCGCTCCTCGCCTCATGCGAACTGGCGGAGACGCACGGCCCACACCCATCCTTTGGTGAAACGCGTCTGGCTGAGGGCAAGCTACAGTTCGATCTCTGGGGCGTAACGCCGGTGGATGAGAATCGTTGGAATTTTCTGCGAGGGCGCATCCAGCAGCAGGGCGTGCGCAATTCACTTCTCATCGCGATTGCACCGACCGCAACCATCGCCTCGATCGTCGGCTGCTACGAATGCATCGAGCCGCAGATCTCCAATTTGTTCAAGCGTGAAACTCTTTCGGGCGAATTCCTGCAGATAAATCGTTACCTTGTGGACGACCTCAAAGAGCGCGGCCTTTGGAACGAGGAGATCCGCATGCGGCTCAAGCTGGCCGAGGGCTCAGTCCAACAAATCGACGGCATCCCGGACGACCTCAAGTCCATCTACCGCACGGTATGGGAGGTTCCCATGCGCTCCCTGATTGACATGGCGCACGGCCGTGGCCCTTACATCGACCAGAGTCAATCCCTTAATCTCTTTTCGGAGTCCCCGAGCATCGGCAAGCTCAGCTCGATGTATATGTACGCGTGGAAGAGCGGATTGAAGACTACGTACTATCTGCGCTCGCGTCCGGCTACGCGCATTGCAAAAACCACTATCGGGGCGGCAGCTTCCGTAAACTCCAATCCCGCGTCGGCCGTTGGCTGCTCACTTGAAAATCCCGGCTCTTTCGAAGCCTGCCAATAAAAGGAGATTCCCGTGTCCTCAGTCCAAGCACCTGAAGCAATCCTCGATCCGGGCCTGTGCCTCACGCTGCGGCCGATGCGCTTTCCCGCCTTCTTCGAGATGTTTCGCGATGGGATCAAGAACACCTGGACCGTCGAAGAGGTCGATTTCCAGACTGATCTGGTCGATCTCAAACAACGGCTGAGCCCCGCGGAGGTTCATCTCATTCAACGGCTGGTCGCCTTCTTTGCAACGGGAGACTCAATCGTTTCGAATAACCTCGTTCTCAATCTCTACAGGCACATCAACTCGCCCGAGGCCAGGCTCTATCTTTCGCGCCAGCTCTTCGAAGAGGCAGTGCATGTACATTTCTATCTCACCCTGCTTGACAATTATGTTCCCGAGCCGGACGAGCGCGCAGCCGCGTTTGCCGCCGTCGAGAAGATCCCTTCCATTGCAAAGAAAGCAGACTTCTGCATGAAGTGGATGGACTCCATTCAGGAACTCGATCAGCTCAAGACACGCGAACATCGCCGGCAGTTTCTGCTGAACCTCATCTGCTTTGCGGCCTGCATCGAAGGGCGCTTCTTTTTCGCTTCCTTCGCCTACGTGTACTTCCTGCGCTCCAAAGGGTTGCTGCACGGACTCGCCTCCGGTACAAACTGGGTTTTTCGCGATGAAAGCTGTCATCTCGAATTTGCCTTCGAGGTAGTCAACGTCGTCCGCAACCAAGAACTAGATCTCTGGGATGCTAAGTTGGAATCCGACATCGTTGAAATGCTGCATGAGGCGGTGGACGCCGAGACGCAATTCGCCGAAGACCTGCTCAGCGGCGGCGTAGCTGGGCTATCCGTGCGCGACATGCGTAAGTATCTCGGATATGTCGCCGATTCGCGGCTGGAGCGTCTGGGCATCGCGCCGGCGTTTCATGCGAAGAATCCTTTTTCTTTCATGGATCTCCAGGACGTCCAGGAACTTACGAATTTCTTCGAGCGTCGAGTCTCTGCATATCAATCGGCCGTCGTCGGAGAGGTGGCATTTCACGAAGACTTTTGAGTCTCTGAGCGTCTATCGAGAACGGAGCCAGGTGCGGCACAGGCCCGGGACTTGCCTTGGCCAATGGCTCTTTTCACGTCAACCTCGCCTCTCAGACGCCTGACTCCGTGCTTTCGAACACGCATCTCAGCACGTCGCTTACCGCCGCTCTTGGTAAAAGCGGCGTCGCAATCCCGGGTGGCAGCCTCGAGACCGCATGCTCCGGCTTGAAGAACCTCGGCGAGCGTGTCGCCGCCATGCACGTCTCGAGGAATCTCAACATTCCCTTTGCCGACCTGCAGTCCCACATGACCGGCTCGGTTGCTGTAGGCCCGAGTAAGGCCATACAGCAGACGGGCGCCGCAGCAGTGAGTGCAAAGGCCGATATTTGCGCTGGCGAGTCCGCATCGGCCACATCGTCAGCGTCCAGATCTCGACCCTTCCCTGGCGCAGATGTGAAGAGACTCCCGGTTCCCGTGGAGTGTTCCCGTGGAGTCTCTTCATTTTGAACAGATATAAACGGACCGGATTCCAACGTGTCTTCGGCTACGGCGTGGAGTCAATCTGCCGAGTACGGGGCGTGAGAGCTTAGCAGCGCCTTGCCCAGCGAACGTCGGCAACGAACGAACCGCAATTCTGTCATACGATTGCGTCGGCTGTTCTCGTCAGTAGAGACACGGACTTCAGGACACTAGCCGAAATTTCGGTTCTAATCGGCTCTCGATGGGTGCATTGGCGATTTGATCGGCATAGGGGCAGCGGTTGCCCGCTGACCCCTGCCACACCACCGTGCGAACGGGTCCGTACACGGCGGTTCGAGAAGTTACGCCATCACTCCTTGACCAATGAAGGTAGTCCCAGCGATTTGAAGTAGGCATTGGAAAGCCCACAGAAAGGGCCTTGGCCTTGGCGAGATACCAAGGGCCGAGCCCGCTGCCAGCTGTGTTTCGTACCAGCCGTAAACGGACTCCCAGTTCTAGCAGAGCCTCGCGGCGGCGGGGTGTTTTCCACTGCCGCCACATTGCAGCCCTGAGTCTCAGCCGAACCCAGCGAGTAAGCGACACCAGCACCTCGGGCGTTTCACAGAAGCCAAAGTAGCTGCGCCAGCCCCGCATGTACGGAGCCAACTCCTCTATCGTGGTCTGCATGCTAACGCCCTTTGCCCGCCGCGTGATCTCTCGGATACGTTGCTTGAACCGATCCAGAGCCTTCGGCGCAATGACGCGCTTGACCTCCGGACCGGCAGTAAAGCTGAACCCAAGAAACTTCCGTTCCTGTGGTCGCGCCACCGCACTCTTCGTCTCATTCACCTTGAGCTTGAGCTCCTTCGTGATGAATTGCGCGAGGCCCTCCATCACCCGTTGACCTGCCCGTTCGCTGCGAACGTAAATGTTTCAATCGTCCGCATATCTGACGTAGCGATGTCCCCGGCGCTCCAACTCCCGGTCGAGTTCGTCGAGCACGAGATTGCTTAACAGTGGCGAAAGCACTCCCCTTACACAAAAGGTAATTTGCGCCGCCAGGGTGGTTTGGCTGTAGGCAGCCGCCTTGTGGTGGACCCTGCGGAACTGGAATGCTGTGGCGTGTGGTGATGGTGTCATCCCCTATTAGGACGTCTTTCACTACAAGCCGCACGATTCGCTGGCGCTCTGTGATACTCAGCGTATCAGCAGCACCGCGCAGGCGGGCGAGGAACACCGCTAAGGTCTCTGCCAAGCGCAGGAAGGCTGCCCGATCATTGGCCTGGTCAGTGATTGTCTGCAAGTCAGCACGGAGTGCCTGTTCGCGCTGGCGCGGCGCAGGCATTCGCTCACGCAACTGTTCGATCGACATGAGTGCTTCCTGGTAGGCACTGAGAAGTCGTTCGATGCCCTTGCCAACATGGGTAAGTTCCCTTTGCAGGCTCTGCTCACGTTTTTGGGTTGGATCGGAGGAACGTGCTGCTGCCAGCCGACGGTCAAGCTCTTGCTGTATCAGTTTGGGATCTTCCAGCAGTCGGATTACCTCGGCCCAGACGATCTGATCGAGCAGATCCTGGCGGACCAACCTGCCGTTGTCGCAAACAGGGCCGCCGAGTTTTCGCCAACCGTCCGAGCCAAGACATTTGTAGTAGTGGATCTTGCGTGCGGTCGTTTGCGTCGATGTGCGTGAGAAGGCATAGCCGCACTTCTGACAGCTGACCAGCCCCTGCACGATACTTGGTTCGATGGTGCGACGGCGTGATCGTATCTTATTCTCGTGAAGGAGTTCCTGGGCACGAGCGAAGCTATCCTCGCTTACCAAGGCGGGCACGGGGATCTCGATCCATGCTTCGCGTGGGCGCTCGTGGCCTGCTGTCATGCTGGGAGTAACTACACCCCGCCGACGCTGCGGACGGATGACGCGGGTCCGAGAAGAGGCCCGCGTCTTACCTAAACAAGCCACACCACGATACGCAGAGTTGCGCAGCACGGCCCAGACGGTCGAGCGTTCCCACCGGGCGCTTGCTTTGCGAGTCGGGATGCCTTCGGCGTTGATCCGGCGCGTGATCTCGCCGATGCTGAGGCCCTCAACCGTGTACATCTCATATATGCGCTCGACCACACGGGCCTCGGCTTCGAGCACGGCGTACGCGGCGGGTGCCTCGTCGGTCTTGCGGACATAACGGTATCCAAACGGAGCGCCACTCATCACGCTGACTTCGCCTGAGTGAGCCCGATGCCTCTTACCGCGGCGCGATCGCTCCAGAATCTGAGCCCTTTCGTACTCGGCGATCATTCCCTGGAATTGCACAAGCAGTTGATCTTCCGCGCTGGAGCCTTGCGGCGCTTTAACAAACAGTGTCTCGACTCCGTTGCGGGCCAGTTCCTTGATCAAAAGAATCTGGTACGTGACGGGCGACAATTAGAACTACCGAGCGGCAAGAGTAGTTGACGCCAGACACTGGTACGCGTACTTGCGGCTCAGACGGTCCGGTGCGTACGCCAGCACTACCTGGATCTGTCCTTCGGCGGCAAGGTCCCTCACGCGCTCAAGGCCCGGCCGCTCCAGCGACGCTCCACTATAGCCGTCATCTTCGAAGACCCACTCTTTTGGTACTTCCAAATCGTGCACTTGAGCGAACTCGATCAGCGATGCCGTCTGGCTCGCTATCGTGTTCGCCTCGCGCTGCTGCTCGGACGAGACCCGTGCGTAGATCGCTGCCATCCTCATGATCGAACTCCTTGTGCGCCGGCTAAACCGGCGAGGTGTAGTGAATGAAAGTTTCATACAGTGAAGGATTAGCGACCCACACTGGCCCCGAGTCATGCGGAGCCGCTCGCGAGGGCGGCGTCGAAGCGTTGACAGGGGAAGGTGCGGGCCGGGTATTCAGCCGCGAAAGAAGATTCCTCCGGGACGCCGACGCTGTAAGGAGAAGCGGAAGGCAGCATCGAATGCGCCGAAATCGCGAGGCGCTTTCGAGTCCTGCGCGGTCAGAGACCCCGAGCACGTACCGAAACACCTTGCACGGGAACCGGGAGGTCCCGCGTTCTCCCAGAGCGGAATTTGCCCTGGGGCGCATCGGGAAGTCCGAGGACGTACGCCGATGATGAACGAACGCGGGAAGTCGGACAGACCTGTAGTACCTGTGAAGTCCTCGAACAAAATCGGGCAACCGGCGGCGGAGGGGATGGAGGGAAGGGGCCTGACCAAGGGAAATCCGCAACAGCAAAACGCGTCCCGGACACCGAGCCGGAACGGCGCGCCCAGTGCGTTGGAGCGGATACGTCAAGCAGCAAGCAAGGATAAGGAGATGCGGTTCACCGCGCTCCTGCACCACGTCTATCACGCGGAAACACTGCGCGCGGCCTATCTCAGTCTGAAGAGAGAAGCGGCTCCAGGGGTGGACGGTGAGACGTGGCGGCACTACGGCGAGGCCCTTGAGGACAACCTCCAGGACCTCTCCCAAAGGCTGAAGCGGGGAGCGTACCGTGCCAAGCCGGTGCGTAGGGTATACATCCCCAAAGCTCACTGGAGAAGGTGCATTATGAAAGCACCGTCGGGATGCCAAGCTTGCGCACCCCTCCATCCGGTTTGGGGATTTCATTGCGCTTGTAGGGGCGGCTTTCCTAAACGTGATCGACTGTTGCCACAGGACATGGCCCGCGCCAGGTTCGAATGGAATGTCCGGCAGCTTAGATCGAATTCTGTCCGATCATTTCGATCTGACATTTTCCCGCCATCGCAAATGTCCATTCTTTGTTTTAAACGAGTTACAGAATCGGAAGAAACTCTGTGAAGATTCCCACTGCGTTGCGCAGATTTCGTGGAGCGCGAGTTGGAAGACGACGACGGCGTGGTGTACAGCACCGTTTCTCGGCGGTCAGGCCCTGCTGTTTGTCTTCATTGAAATTGCCGGTTTGGATCTTGCGAAGCGTGGATGGTCTCGCGTAGATTTTCCACGGGCGGGTAGAGTAGATGCCCTTTCCATTGACCTGCGTCCACGCGGTGATGCCTTCAAGAGCCTTGATTTCCTCGGCGTCGAGTTCGCCAGAATTTGGCAGAGGGAAGTTCAACAGCAGATTGCCGTTCTTGTTGACGATATCGACGGGTTGGTCGATGAATTTGCACTAACTCAGGCTGTCCCGGGCCAGGTTGTCGACGAACCGTTTCAGGGCCTCTGGTGAGCGAAATACAGGAGATCCGCTTTGGGAGCATAGTTAGCGATCGCTTTCAGAAGAACCGGAAGGCTTTGCCACTGATACGCCAAGAGCCACCGCCAGAAATCGACGCGCTCGCTCGACCGTCGGATTGCTCGCCACGCGCAGCGCGCGAAGGGGAAGTCCAGGAAAATCACCGTCTCCGCGGCACGAACTCGAATCTCGGTAACATCCAATTTTCCCACGTCACAGTCTATGATCCACCTCCCGTCTCCGACAAGCAACTCCTGGGCGTCGATCTCCTTTTGAAGCCATTTGATCGAGGCAGGCGATGGGAAGGCACAGGCGCCTCCTCGTTTCTAGTGCTCCACGGCTGCTACGTTTCGACTCTCGATCTCCCTCACAATCCGTTCCACAAGATTGCTGTCGGTAACCTCGTAAGAGCTCTCCGCAGGAAGCAGCTGCCCATTGAAGGTCACTGCGGGCCTCGCAGAAGCGGACGCGTCGTGCCGCGGGCGGAACGCGGTCATGTGCACCTGCTTGCATCCAGTTTTTTCAACCAGGTCTTTGACCGTCTGTACCCGGATGCCGCCGCCCGGGAGAATTTCAATCTTTCCACGTGAATAATCGATGAGCCGCTTGATGAGGTCCGCGCCCTCGGGAGCGGCGCTCTGCTGTCCGCTGGTGAGGACGCGCGTCACTCCAAGGCTGATCAATTCATCCAGCGCACGGAACGGATCTGGAGTCACGTCGAAAGCACGATGGAAAACCGCCTGCCGATCACCGATCAAGTCGCGTATACTTCGGCAACGCTCGACATCGACCGTGCTGTCTTCCTTCAGAATTCCAAATACGATTCCGTCTGCACCCGCCCTGACTGCATTTTCAATGTCACGGACCATCACGTCCATCTCGATTGGCGAATAACAGAACCCACTGGAGCGCGGACGCACCATGACCATCACGGGAATAGTCAAGCGCGACTTAGCTTCGCATATCGCACCCGTAGATGGCGTTAGGCCTCCCAGGAAAAGAGCCGAACACAGTTCAATGCGGTTCGCCCCACCCTGTTCCGCTGCGACTGCATCGTCGACGGCTCCACAACAGATTTCGAGCAGAATTCTGCCCATGTTCTTGCTTCCGTTTTTCATCCTTATTCTTCCGCTGAGGACGATACGCCGGTCAACCGATGCCCGGTCCGAGCGTGCCCCCCGATTGGCCAGACGTTCCTGGCTGTCCATCTGCGCACATACCGCTTGCAAAACATACCTATTCGTGCGCTCTTCGGCGCAGGGTGGACATGTGTCGAAATGGTCCTATTCTTTTTTATCGTGAACTTGACAAGCAAGGTTCCCCGGCAATCAAGTCCGAAGCGCGATCCCGTGGACCTCTGATCCATGGGATCGCGCTCAGCGGATTGCGATAGTCTCCAGCGTTGCCGCGCTAGTCCAATATATCGGACTAACGGCAACATAGGAGTATGGGGTTTAGAACCTGTATTTCAGGTCCATCTGAATGACCCTGGGGGTCCACAGGGCGAGGCTACCTGATCCATCGTTCGGCACAAGCCGGCCAAACGTGGAGCTGCTCACCCAACTGCTGGGAGTCGGCGGGCTGCTGTGCCAGTTGGAGAGGAAGTTGAAGATCTCCAGTTTGTACTGGAGCGAGTGGTTTTCGGTGACTTGGACGGTCTTACCAAAGGTGAGATCCGTCTTCGTGTAGTAGGGTCCGCGCAGCGTGTTTCTGCCCACGTTGCCGTAGGCGTTGTCATGATCCGGCGCTTGGTAAGCTGCCGTGTTGAACCACTCATAGATCGTCTGCGGGACGCCATGCGGGTTGCCGACCAGGTTCGGACGGATGATGTCGGCGCGCGTTCCGGCCTGCGTGCGGCCATCCCATCCGTTGTACACCGACAACGGAGAGCCGGTGGCTGCGGTGTAGATGCCGCCTGCCTGCCAGCCGCCCAGCACCCAGTTGGCCGGTCCAAGCGACCAGCGCTTGCCCTTGCCCACCGGAAGATCGTACGTGCCGGTCAGCACAACGCGGTGCGTCTGATCGAAGTTCGCCGGACCGTAATCGCCCTGGAGGTTGTGCTGATCCTGCAGGAAGCCGGACTCACCATCGACGTTGTTGATCGCCGAGTCAAGATCGAGGGTTCTCGACCAGGTGTAGTTGGCCTGATACTGCAGTCCTTGTCGATAGCGCTGGGTGAGGCGAACCTGAAGCGCGTTGTAGTTTGACCGGAAGATGTTGGCATTTGCGTACGAACTTGCGCTCAGGTTCTTGAATGGCTTACGCGCGCTTACCGGCTGGAAGTTTGAATCGGCGAGACACGCCGCTGAGGCTTCATCGGGCGACCGGTAGTCATTGCAAACATCGTATGCACCGGTCGGCATCGGCGCGGAGTTGAAATACCAATATCCAGGCTGATGCAAAGTGTGACTGCCGACGTAGCCCACATCCAGGAGAAGGGTTTCCGTCAGGGCGTACTGCGTATCAAGGGTCCACTGCTCGGTGTAGGGGCTCTTGTTCTTCGGCCAGTTGATCTGCGCGCCGTTGTACCAGTCAGGCGACTGGAACCACGAGTAGTCGTGCGAGCCGCCCGCCCACAGGTTGCTCAGCGTCCAGGTCGGAGCCGTCTCGGCGCCAGTGGGCGACTGGCCGGAGTAGTCGAACGGGATATCGGTCCAAATTTTGTCCTTGTCGTACTGGGACAGGTCGTAATAGCGGTTGTAGATGTCATAGAAGATACCCACGCCGCCGCGAAGCACGAACTTGTCGGTGGTCAGCGGGCGCCAGGCAAAACCAACGCGTGGAGAGAAGTTGGTGTGATTGGCCTGCGTCAACTTCGGGTCGACGCAGCAACGGAGACGGTTCGGATTAACACCGGAAACCTGGAGAACCGAGGTGACGAAGCTCTGGTCGGCCCACCTATAGCCGCCGCCATTCGTCAGGTCCAGGTTCATGCCGCTCTTGTCGCTCGAGGAGTAGGCCGGCGGAAGCTCGTACCGCAACCCAAGGTTCAACGTCAGCTTGGGCAGGATGCGCCAATCGTCCTGGACGAAGAAGTTCCAGTTGGTTGCGTGGACAGCCATATCGTCGGAACCGACCGGGTTCGGACTGCTCTCGCTCATTGGATCACCCAGCAGGAAGTCCGCGAAGGCATTGCCGTGATACGCATAGCCGCCTGCCACATACGAATGCTGCGGATCGGAGGCCGTGAAATTGCCGCCGAAATTCAGCGATCCGGAGCCGCCATAGTTGTCAAACAGGCGGGCCAACAACTGGCGAACATCGAAACCTACCGCGATCGTGTGCTGACCGTGAACGATCTTCAGGTTGTCAATCAACTGGTAGTTGTTGTTCTTCTGATCCCAGCGCGAATTGCCATTCCCAAGCGTTTGGTAATCATCCCTCGAAGAAGTTACTCTCGTGGAGATTACGGGAACGCCCCAAAGCCCCGTATCGGCCGGGACGTTCTGCAAGCCGGCCTGCGACTGGATATCAAACGTCGCAACTTCGGCGCCGTTATTGAAATACTCGCGCGCGTAGCCCAGACGGAATTCGTTCAGAACGTTTGGGCTGAAAGTGTGCTGCCAGTTCAGGCTGTACAGGCTGTCGGAGGTGTACTTCTGCTCGCCCGTATAAGGCATCGCCGAGGGGTTGTGATACTTCTGGTCGCCAATGATCGAGGTGAAGAAAAGCCGATCGCGGCTGGTGAGCGTGTGATCGACACGGAACGTCAGCGTGGCCATGTCGTATGGCCTGCTCAGCGCAGTATTGTAGTTGGCGTCGCAGGTGCTCATCTCCGAGCAGGTAGCGTTCGGCGCGGGATAGTACTTCAGCAGGTTCGTCGCCACGCTGCTGAACCGGCCGGATGGAATCTGGTTGTTCGCGAATGGCAGGCGACCAGCCGGATTCGAAGCCGTTACCGTACCCTGGCCAGTCGTGTCGGGATCGTAGAGCTGATAACCCCAGTCGGAGAAATCACCGCTGCGCTCCTGGGCCGAGGGAACCACAACAGCCGAGGCCTTGCTCTGTCGCTTCAGACCCACTTCATAGTTGCCGAACCAGAAGGTCTTGTTCCGTCCATCATAAATGTGCGGAATCACCAATGGTCCACCCAGAGCGCCACCGAACTGGTTCTGCTTGTACTTGTCTTTCAGCGGCAAGCTAGCGTTTTGATTCTCGTTCTTCCACTGGTTGTAGGGATTGCTCGGATTCAAGGCATCGTTCTGCAGGTAGTCGTAAGCGGCCCCGTGAATCCGGTTCGTGCCAGACTTGATGGCCACATTCACTTGTACCGCGCCCTGGCCGTATTCGGCAGAGTAGAGGCCGTTCTGCACCTTAACCTCTTCGATTGATGCCGATCCGGGAACGTTCGCGGCACTGGCGAAGAACTGGTCGTTGTTGGCTACGCCGTCCACCAGATAGGCGATCGATTCCGAACGAGCGCCGTCGACGCTCGTGCCCTGGTAATCGGTGTTGAACCCGTGCTGCGTCCAGTAAAGCTGCGAGCCGCCCTTCATCGTGGTCGCGCCAGCCTGGAGCTTGACCAGGTTGGTGACGTCGCGCCCGCTCAGGGGAAGATCATCGATCATCTGGCTGGAGATGACGCTGCCCAGGCTCGCATTGTCGGCCTGGAGCATCTGCGCCACAGCCTCGACCTTGACTTCCTCCGCAACCGAACCCACCGTCAGCGTAATATCCTGGCGGAGCGTGTGGTCGACTTCGACGACCAGTCCCGCTGCTTCGGCCGACTTAAAGCCCTGCGCTGCAACCGTCAACTGGTAGGTGCCGGGGATCAGGTTGACGAATACAAAGTCACCCGCACTGCCGGTCGTGTATTCATTTGTGACATTGGTGTCGACATTCCTGACGGTGGCTTTCGCTCCCGTGATGGCCGCCCCGGATGGATCCGTAATGTGGCCGAGAATGGTTCCTCGTGAGTTCTGCGCCTGGAGTGGGCCCAGCAGGCCAAACACCAGGCAAACGGCAGCACAAAATCGCCACCAGCCTCTCATTGCACTTCGATTTTTCATGTGCAGATCTCTCCTACCTGCCGCGTTTGCGGTTTGCGTCAGCTAAAAATGTCCAGGGATTATGACCAGCAGGTTGGAAGCAGTCTATCAAAGATCGATCATTTTTAACATTTTTATGACCATTTTGAACAATATCGGCGTAAATGAGCCTTCTGTCTTCACTAAACGATCAGTTTCGGTCGGAAGATCAACCGCCATCAGGTTCAAAGCCAACTTGCATCTCACGGATTCAGAATTTCGGACAGCCCAAATCTCGAGCCAGACGCATCAACTGTGCGGCCGGCGTACGGCGAGAAAGATGAGCGGCCCGAACTCCTGCTCAAATTCGCGCCCCCCAAAGCGCGGGATTCCCTTGCACGCTCCCCCGATCGCAGAAACGGTCGACTTAAGAAGAGGGTTCCCGGGATCTTTCGCTATCCCTGTCTCAACTCATTCAAAACAGAAATTGCCATCGGGACGCTGGATGTCCGCGGTCGGTCTGAAACCCATTTACAGGCGTTGTCGTCATGGACTATGCTTCGTGCCTCAGCCTATCAACTGGAGGCAGTTATGGCGAGAAAGTATATTGATTGCAGAGAGTTCCCGAATGAGGCAAACTGCACGCTGGCGATTTCCGGCACCGAACAGGAAGTGCTCGACGCCGCCGTAATGCACGCTGTGAGCGTCCACGGTCACGAGAACGTGCCGGAGTTGCGGGAGACGCTTCGCGGAATGTTGAAAGACGCACCGGAGACCCGGGCTGCGGCAGCCTGAGCCTTGGCTTTCAACTCGGCGGTCGTGCACCGACAAAGCAGAAGCCCGGGATAGGAGTGTCCGGCTTCTGCGTGCGACGTGCAGGCTAGAAGCGACTCCCTTCCCTCCTTGAGGTGCCCACGTAAGGAATTGTGGACGATCAGCCGCCTGAATTGCGCGCCGAGCTGAATTTGTCTACCAGGCGTGGCAGCCCCCGGACCAATGCCCAATACTCGGTCTGGTTGACCGGGCACTTCTGTTATTCCTCTACAACACTGGCGCATGAGTCAGCGAAGCCTTGAGCGTTCATATGCGACAGCTTCATCTTGATCCTCCTCGGCAAGTGCGCCTCTTCGGCAAAGGCCGGAAGGAGCGTCTCTGTCCGGTGTGGCCAGAAACGGCGGCGGCACTGCGCCAGATCGTCAGCTCTGAATCCGAAAATGAATCGGTCTTTCGAAACTCCCGAGGCGCGCCAATGACTCGAGACGTTCGAGTGTTCGATCGTTCGGCTGGAGATGGCCACCACGCTTCGTGTGCTTCACGACGAGCCTGCTTTTTCAGACTTCTTTCTGCGGTCTGTGCTCAGCCAAAACATCCGCATTGAAGAGGACCTGGTCGATCAGCTCTTCAACTCAAGCGAGACGCGGCTGGCGCACTTGCTCCTCCTGTTGGCCACGCAGAACTCTCAAGATGTGTCGGTGCTCAGTCAGAATCTTCTTCCCGATCTGCACTCTGTTTCGTCGTAGGCTCCGAATGGATGCGAGTCTACGTGGTAGGGACCGGGCGGTCGGCCAGTGCCTATGAATCATCGGCAACGAACGCCGACCCTGCGATTGGACGTGTTTCGTTTTAGGTGGCTTGACCATTGCTATGTCCAAGCCACCTGGACGTAAAACCGCTTTCGCTGCAAATTAAGTCCGGGTCGGTTCCCGCGAAACCAAGTTGACGAACAGGCGACTTCCATGTAAGTTGAGTTGGGCCTCCGGCCCGCGGAATCCCATGAAAATCGCTGCGACCCAAGCAATAATTGAGGACGGTTGGGAGTGGCGAGATCGATTTGACAGTGGAGCTTCTAAAGCCGAATGTAAGTTTGATCCG
>WNGR01002391.1_pt1 | contig 33214 bp, 22 predicted proteins | sample 5407581 | NCBI WGS metagenome assembly WNGR01 (sample SAMN13153383, study PRJNA577476) | soil metagenome | isolation source: 80 cm soil or saprolite under Garry oak tree replicate 2 | place: USA:California | collected 2016-06-15
CGGCGGATCGCTTGGGGAGTAACTGAAGTATTCGTCCTCGGTTTCGAGGAAGCGGAAGTAGATCTCGTAGGTTTCGCGCTGAGGCGGTATCAGGTCGGTACCGAAGAGAACCCGGTCAGGATGCCGCAGGAGCAGCGCCCTCGTGCGGCGCGGCTGCCGTCCGAGTTCGGCGATCCTGGCGGCTATGTCGATCGTGAGGTTCGGATAGCTGTCGAGCATCCGGGCGATCCAGGCGATGTCCTCGGCGTTGCACCGGCCCGGATAGGGGCGGTCGTAACGGTCAAGGTTCGCTTCCAGCTCGGCCCCCCAGCGGCCGTCCAGGTTCACGGCGGCGGCTATGTTGCACGAGTCCATCAGCTCGGCCAGCCGGGTGGTATCTGGCACGGCCCAGGTTCCGCCGGTGGTCCAGCGGCCAAGATGGGTGTGCGCGTCGATGACCGGTGCGCGCGCACGCTCGACACGGTGGCTGGGGGTGGACAGGCTAGGCACCGGACGGTAGTCGCGAAGCCTGAGCTGGGCCGGATCGGTCATGACGGCCTTCACATCGTCAGTCACCTGCGCGGCCCACGTTAACCGGCCACGGAGCCCTCGTATGCGCTCCCGCGCCGCGGCCCAGAACAGGCTACTCCGGGCGCCCTGCCCGGCCCACGTACAAAGCGTGGGCGCGGCATTGGGGAATGCCGCGCCCACGGCGCCATCGATGATTTGCCGGTCAGCCTGCCGGGTGGCCGGCGGTCATCGGGATGGCAGGTGTGCCTCGAACGGTTGCGGGATGCCGGAGCGGCCATCGCTCCAGGCGACGAACAGGGTGCTGCCCACGAAGGGTGCCTGGGCAGTCACCGATACCGCGTTGTCGGTGTAGTCGCCGAAGTTTGGCACGATGAGCGACGAATTGAACAGCCAATTGGAGGCGACGTTGGTGATCCTGACGTTGGTTGGTGTCGCCGTGGTGACCGGGCTGACGCCGATGGCCGCCGCCACGTTGGTGACGGCAGTTGCGGTCGAGGCCCGCGTGTACCAGGTCACATCCAGCCGGCCGGAGCTGCTGGGCGTGCGCAGTGCCGGCAGGAATGACAGCCCTCCGTTGTGCGGCTGGTCCAGCCTTACCGGCGTGGCCTGAACCGGGTCGAGCGAGTTCTTGTGGAAGCTCTGCATCAAGATGTCGCCGTAGGGATGGGCCCGGGCGTCGTTCCAGACCATGCTCACGGTGCCGAACTTGTCGCTGACCGCGAGCCTCGGGAAGTCGCTGCCCGGGAAACGGTTGTAACCGGGTATGGAGGCGCCCTCCATCGACACCACCGGCACGGCGGTGCGTGCCGAGGGGCCCTTGCAGGGCGAGACCGCCGTCAGCGTGAGGCAGCGGGCAGCCACCTTGTCCAGCACGTTCTGCACCGGGGTGCTGGCGCTCTCGCAGGGCGGGAAGCCCAGGCTGCTGGACCAGTTGAATTCATAGCCGACGTAAGCGGTGCCGGTCCTGGTGTCCACCGCTGGGTAGGCTCCTTCGTTCACGCAGCCCAGGCTGTTTGCCTCAGCCACCTGCAGGTAGGGCTTGGCCAGTTGGAGGTTGTTGGAAACCTGGACCAGGGGCGTGCCGTGCTCGCAGACCGGGGCCGCGGGCGTGCCCCCGGCCGGGCCGGCGCCACCCGCCAAGTTGCCCAGATCGCAGGCGGACATGTCCACTGGGTCGCTGAAGGGGCGGGTGACCTGGAAGTCGCTGTAGGTGAGGTAGAGCTTGCCGTGAGCTGGATCTATCGCCAGGAAGTCCTTGTCAGTGAAACTGCAGAACTTGACCGTCCTGGTCGGGCTGATCTTGATGAGCTGGCACTGGCTGCTGGCGGCTGCGATGACCGGCTGCCCGCAGCTCAGCGTTGCCGTGCCGCCGGTGCCGGCCACCTCACAGGCGTCCAGCGCGATCTGCTCACGGCCAAGCCCGTTGTTGGTGAGGTAGAGGCTGGAAATGTAGAAGAACGTATGGCCAGCTACCCGGTAGGCCGCGACGCTCGGATCCCCGAAGTAGGTGAGCTTACCGCAGTTGGCATTGGGCAGCCCGCCTAGGTCGGTGAACGACTTCCCGCCATTGGCCGAGAACCCCAGGCCGGTGATTTCCTCCTTGGACATCGGCGCGGGACACGCCGTGATGAAGCCGGTGGAATCGTTCCACGCCTCCACGACGTACGGCCCGGCGGCCGCGATCGAGACCTCCGACTGCCCCTGCGCCGACACTCCGGCCGGGCTGACATCCTCGCTCGGTCTCGCCGCGTCGACGTTGGCCGCCGAAGGCCCTTCGGCGATGGCCGGGAGCCCATGGGCCCCCTTGTTGAGCTGTGGGCCGAAACAGTACGCCTGTGCCGCCGATGATGCCTCGTACTGTTTGCCCAGCCGGGAGCAGAACGGGTTGCCCGCCTGGGCCCCCGTGGTCAGGCGCCCAGCTTCGGGGACCGGCCGAGAGCGCGCAGCGCTCACGTGCCTGGCCCGTGGTGCGCTCACGGCACCGGCCTGTGGTGCCACCGCAGCCAGTACCAGCACGGTCACCGGGACCGTTGTCACCGTTGTTAACCACCAGCTCCGCCGCATGCCTTCTCCTTCCTGGGAGGCAGGGTGCGGCCGCCGCAGAAGGAGAACAGCCCGCCCACGGGACAGCATCTGCCGGGACAATCCACTACAACGTGGATGCCTGAGCCATCCGTGAGGCTGCTCCGGGCTTCAAAAGTTCACCAAACCGAGACCCGCTGAGGCAAAGATGATCACCCCGTTGGCGCCCCGCCGGGCGCCAGCCGGCAACATGCCCTCGGGAGGCTCACACGGTGCCGAACGGGCGAATGCCCTGGGCGGGGCTAGGCGGCGTAGCCGGTGGCCTTCTCCACGGCCATCCGCACGGCCACCCGGACCGCGCCGGGGCGGTCCTGCCCCGGGTCCTTGCCGTCGTACTTCCACGACGGCCGAGTGTCGAGCCGGCGGCCGATGTCGGGGGTCATCGACACCCGGCCGCGCAACTCGACATAGTTCTCCGGGTCCGCGGAGTCGATCACGGTGACGCTGACGCGCGGGTCACGCAGCATGTTGCGGTGTTTGACGCGCCCCTCCACCGTGGAGAACAGCATGTCGCCGCCCTCGCGGCCGACCCACACCACCGAGGTCTGCGGGCTGCCGTCCGGATTCACCGTTGCCAGGACCGCGTAGTTCTTGCCATCGACCAGTCGCAGCGTCGCGTCGCTGAGCGGGATACCCATGGCCGCACGTTAACAGCAGGGCGCGGCGGTCGCGGGCCTGCGCCGGACCTACACCACCGGGCGGGGCGGCCGGGTGCGGGCGGGGGAGGAGCCCACGCGATCCGGCCGTTCACCGGGCCGAACTGCTCGTCCGGAGCCGAACCACGATTAGTTATGATCGCGTTCATGGCGCCTGCCTCGACGCTCGCGGCCGGCTCGGTCGGCAGCGTCGAAACCCAGTACCTCGACCTGCCGGAGCCGGTGCGGCTTGACTGCGGGCGGGAGCTGCACCCGGTCCGCGTGGCGTACGAGACCTACGGCGCCCTCTCACCCCGGCGCGACAACGTCATCCTGGTGTGCCACGCGCTCAGCGGCGACGCCCACGCGGCTGGCTTCTCGAAGGCGCCGCCCGAGGCGAGCACCCGCGACGGGTTCGCGGCCGAGGATCGCGACGGTGCGGCCGGCAAGGCGCTCGGCTGGTGGGACGGGATGATCGGCCCCGGCAAGGCCTTCGACACCGACCGCTTCTTCGTCGTCTCCACGAACCTGCTCGGCGGCTGCCGCGGCACGACGGGGCCGTCGTCGATCGACCCGGCCACGGGCAGGCCCTACGGGCCGGACTTCCCCGTGATCACCGTCGCGGACATGGTACGGACCGAGCGCGCGTTCCTCGACGTACTCGGTATCGAGCGGCTCGCGGCGGTAACAGGCGGCTCGCTCGGCGGGATGCAGGCGTTCGAGTGGTCGATCCTGTTTCCCGATCGGGTCGATGCCGTGGTGGCGATCGCCAGCACGCACGCCCTGCACCCGCAGGGCGTGGCCTGGAACTCGATCGCGCGTGACGCGATCATGCGCGACCCGGCCTGGCAGGGCGGCCATTACTACGGCACGGGCCGCAAGCCGGACGCCGGCATGGGCGTGGCCCGGATGGTCGGCCACGTCACGTACCTGTCCGCACCGGCGATGGGCGACAGGTTTGGCCGGCGGCTGCAGTTCGCCGACGACATCCGCTACACGATCACCGAGCCGGAGTTCGAGGTCGAGAGCTACCTGCGCCACCAGGCCGACTCGTTCGTCAGGCGGTTCGACGCCAACACCTATCTCTATACGTCGCGCGCCCTGACATATTTCGATCTCGCGCGGCAGCACGGCAGCGGATCGCTCGGGCGGGCGCTCCACGGCGTTTCGGCGCGGACGCTGCTGATCGCGTTCAGCTCCGACTGGCTGTACCCGCCGTCCGCGTCGAGGGAGGTCGAGCACGCGCTCCGCGCGCTCGGCAAGCCGGTCGAGTTCCACGTGATCGAGGCGCCGTACGGCCACGACTGCTTCCTGCTCGAGGAAGCGCGCCAGACACCCATCATCCGCCACTTTTTGAGCAGGCACAGCCTGGCCGAGGGCGGGGCCGGCGGGTGACGCCGAGGAAGAGGCCTTTGTGACCGACAACCCCTCCCGTGCCGAACAAGCCCGCGCCTTCGGATTCGAGACACGGCAGCTGCACGCCGGGCAGCGGCCCGACCCGAACACGGGCGCACGTGCCGTGCCGATCTTCCAGACGACCAGCTACGTGTTCGAGGACCCGGAATCGGCGGCGGCGTACTTCAACCTGCAGGAGTACGGGAACACCTACTCGCGCATCATGAACCCGACCGTCGCGGTGTTCGAGGAGCGGGTGGCGAACCTCGAGGGCGGCTGTGGCGCGGTGGCGTTCGCCAGCGGGATCGCCGCGCAGGCGGCCGCGCTCTTCACGCTGCTCCAGCCGGGCGACCACGTCGTCTCGTCCGCCGCGCTGTACGGCGGGACGGTGAACCAGTTCAAGCACCTGCTGCGCAAGATGAGCGTCGAGCTGACGTGGGTCAATCCGGACGACCTCGGCGCGTGGCGGCAGGCGGTCCGCGGGAACACGAAGGCGTTCTTCGGCGAGACGATCGGCAACCCCGCCGGGAACGTGCTGGACATCGAGGCCGTGGCGGCCATCGCGCACTCCCGCGAGCTGCCGCTGATCGTGGACAACACGTTCGCCACGCCGTACCTGTGCCGCCCGATCGAATGGGGCGCCGACATCGTGATCCACTCGGCGACCAAGTTCATCGGCGGCCACGGCACGAGCATCGGCGGCGTCGTGGTCGAGGCTGGCACGTTCAACTGGTCCAACGGGCGGTTCGCCGTGGTCGCGGATCCGTCGCCGGCCTACCACGGCCTGCAGTTCCACGAGACGTTCGGGCCCTACGGCTACCTGATGAAGCTGCGGGCCGAGACCCTGCGCGATCTCGGCGCCACGCTCGCGCCGGTCAACGCGTTCCTGTTCCTCCAGGGGCTCGAGACGCTGTCGCTGCGGATGGAGCGCCACGTCGAGAACGCGCTGGCGGTCGCGGCGTTCCTCGAGTCGCACGAGCTGGCGTCGAACGTGACCTATCCCGGCCTGCCGTCGAGCAGATACCGGCCGCTCGTGGAGAAGTACCTGCCGCGCGGTGCCGGCGCGGTGTTCTCCTTCGACTGCGCCGGTGGCCGGACCGGCGGGCAGAGCCTCATCGGCGGCGTGACGCTCTGGTCCCACCTGGCGAACGTCGGCGACGCGAAGAGCCTGATCATCCACCCCGCCAGCACGACGCACCGCCAGCTGAACGACGACGAACTCCGGGCGGCCGGCATCGTGCCAGGGACGGTGCGGCTGTCGGTCGGCACCGAGTCCGTCGAGGATCTGATCTGGGATCTGGAGCAGGGTTTCGCGCGCGTCGCGGTGACAGCGGGGAAGAAGGTAGCGACGGCTTGACAGATCTGGGGCGGTATCAGGACCCGCTGGCGATCCAGCGCGTGCTCCACACCGCGAGGACGATCGCGATCGTGGGCCTGTCGAACAAGGAGCTGCGGGCCAGCTACTTCGTCGGCTACTACCTCAAGCGGCACGGCTACCAGGTGATCCCGGTGAACCCCCACGAGACGGAGATCCTCGGAGAGACCTGCTACGCGAGCCTGCCGGACGTACCCGTACCGGTGGACGTGGTGAACGTCTTCCGCGCGCCGGATGCGCTGCCGGGGATCGCGCGGGAGGCCGTGGCGATCCGCGCCGGCGCCCTCTGGTGCCAGTACGGGGTGATCAACGAGGAGGGCGCGCGGATCGCGGAGGACGGCGGCGTGACGGTGATCATGGATCGCTGTCTCAAGGTCGAGCACGCGCGCTACGTGGGCCGGATGCACTGGCTCGGCTTCAACACGCAGCGGATCACGTCCGTCCGCGCCGGGCTCCAGTAGCGAAGGAGCTGAGGCAGGCCGCATCGCCCCGATGGGGGAACGGGACCACTAACCTGGCCCTCGCGGGCACATTCGTCAAATGCACAAATGAACGCAACGGAGGAAGACCATGACGCTGGCCATCGGCGATACCGCCCCTGACTTCCAGGCGCAGACGACAGAGGGCCCGATCTCGTTCCACGAGTGGATCGGGGACTCCTGGGCGGTGCTGTTCTCGCACCCCAAGGACTTCACCCCCGTGTGCACGACCGAGCTCGGTTACATGGCCAAGATCAAGCCGGAGTTCGATCGCCGCGGCGTGAAGATCATCGGCCTGTCGGTCGACGCCACCACCGACCATGAGCGGTGGGCGGCCGACATCGAGGAGACCCAGGGCCACGCGCCCAACTACCCGATCATCGGCGACTCCGACTACACCGTGGCGAAGCTGTACGGGATGCTGCCGGCCAGCACGTCCGGTGACGCGAAGGCGCGCACGCCCGCCGACAACCAGACGGTGCGGAACGTGTTCGTGATCGGCCCGGACAAGAAGGTCAAGCTGATCCTCGTCTACCCGATGACCACCGGGCGCAACTTCGACGAGGTGTTGCGGGTCATCGACTCCCTCCAGCTCACCGCCAAGCACAAGGTGTCCACGCCGGTGAACTGGCAGCAGGGGGAGGACGTCATCATCGCCGGCTCGGTGAACAACGAGCAGGCCAAGGAGATCTTCGGCACCTGGAAGGAGCCAAAGCCCTACATCCGCATCGTCCCTCAGCCGCGCTGACGCGCCGCGGGGCGCGCGGTCACCGGACCCTTGGCCCCTGCCGGGCCGGGTGTTCGCCGAGGTCCCAGAACAAGGCGGCCATCAGCCGCAGGGCCTGGCGGGCCAGCGGGGCGAGCAGGTGCTCGTCGGGTGCGTGCTGGGCGCAGGCGGGGTAGGAGTGCGGGATCCAGATCGTGGGCAGGCCGAGTTCGCCGGTGAACGCGTCGTTGGGCAGGGTCCCGCCCACGTTGGGCAGCAGCGCGGGCGGGGTGCCGGTGGTGCGCTCCAGCGAGCCCAGGGCGAACGTGACCCAGGGGTCCTCCGGGTCGGTGCGGGAAGCGCCCATCACCTGGCCGGGCTCCACGGCGACCATGCCGAATCCGTGCTGGTCGAGGTGGCCGCGCAGGGCCGCGGCCAGGCCCGCGATGTCGGTGCCCACCACGAACCGAAGCTGGCAGTGCGCGTGCGCGGACCCGGGGATGGCGTTGACCGGGATGTCCGGGTTTCCGGCGGCCAGTGACAGCACTTCGAGGGTGTTCCACCCGATCATGCGCTCGGCTGGGGTGAGCCCGGGCTCACCCCAGTCCGCGTCGACCCCGGGGTCGCCAGGGCTCCCGCCGACGGGGATGGTGCTCAGCGCGGCCCGGACCGCCCGCGGAATGGGCGGCGGGCGCAGCGCGGGGACCAGGATCCGGCCGCGCGCGTCCACCAGGCAGGCCACCGCGCTGGCCAGCACCGTGGCCGGGTTGGCCAGCACGCCGCCCCAGTTGCCGGAGTGGTAGGAGCGCTCCCGCAACGGCACCCGCAGGGTGAACCACGCGCAGCCGCGCGAGCCGAGGAAGACCGTCGGCTGCCCGGCCGCCACCCTCGGCCCATCGGAGGCGATCAGCACATCGGCGCTCAGTTCCTCGCGGTGCCTGGCGCAGAATTCCCACAGCCCCGGGGATCCTGACTCCTCGCTGGTCTCGATCAGAATCGTCAGATTGAAGCCCAGCCGGCCACCCCGGGCGCGCAGCACCTTTTCCAGCGCGGCCAGGTTGATAGTGTGCTGGCCCTTGTTATCGGCGGTTCCCCGCCCGTACCACCGGTCCCGCTCAACCGTCACCCGCCACGGGTCCAGGCCCGCCCGCCAGCGGTGCTCCTCGGCCAGCACCACATCGGCATGGCCATAGGTCAGCACCGTCGGCAGCCCCGGTCCCTCCCGCCGGTGCGCGATGAGGAACGGGCCACCGTGAGGGTCAGGGTTATCCACCACCCGTGCCGTGGCGCCCAGGCGGTGCGCCGCCGGAACCATCTCCTGCTCCAGGTAACCCAGCACATCCGGGCGCCGCCCGGGTGCCTGGCTTTCGGTACGGAACGCCACCCGGCGCCCCAGATCTGCCAGGAAGGCGCCCGAATCGAAATAGTCAGCCGCGTACGCAACGGCCACAGAACGAGCCACGCTCCATCCCCTAGGTGCCGCAGTAGGTGACGTGCGGGGCGCTGCCCGCGGGCGCCGGGCCGGCGTAGCGCTCCAGGCCGGGCCGCTGATCGAAGGGCCGGGAGACCACCTCGAGGAGGCGGTGGAACGGCCCCATGTCACCCAGCGCCGCCTGGGCGAGCGCCTCCTCGACGCGGTGGTTGCGGGCGATGTAGACGGGGTTGACCCGGTCCATCGCGGCGGCTGCCGCTGCCCGGTCCGGCGGCAGCAGTGCCGTGCGCCGGGCCTGCCACGCGTCGAAGGGCTCCGGCTGTGCGAACATCTCCCGCGCGGTGCCAGCCGACAGCGCGCGGAAGAAGCCGGTGAAATCCACCTGCTGCGCGTGCAGCAGTTCCAGGAGGCCGGTCACCAGCTCCCGGTCCGGCGCGGCGAGCCCGAGCTTGGCCGCCATGCCCTCGTCCCAGTGCCGCAGGTAGGAGCCGGCGAACCCGCTCAGCACATCGGTGGCCGCCTCGGCCGCGGCCTCGCTGTTGTCGTCGATCAGCGGCAGCAGGGCCTCGGCCAGCCGGGCCATGTTCCACTGCATGATGGCCGGCTGGTTGCCGTAGGCGTACCGGCCGCCGTGGTCGATGGAGCTGAACACCGTGGCCGGATCATAGGCGTCCATGAACGCGCACGGGCCGTAGTCGATCGTCTCGCCGGAGATCGTCGTGTTGTCGGTATTCATGACCCCGTGCACGAACCCGGCCAGCATCCACCTGGCCACCAGCGCTGCCTGAGCCCCGGACACCCGCCGGAACAGCTCGAGGTACCGGTCCGGGGCGCCGGCGGCCTCCGGATAGTGGCGGCCGATGGCGTAGTCGGCCAGCGCGCGCAGCCGGTCCCGGCCGCCGGAGGCGGCGGCGTACTGGAACGTGCCCACCCGCAGGTGGCTCGCGGCGACCCGGGTGAGCACCGCGCCCGGCAGCGCCGTCTCGCGCACGACCCGGTCACCGGTGGCCACCACCGCCAGCGCCCGCGTGGTCGGAATCCGCAGGCCGTGCATGGCCTCGCCGATCAGGTATTCGCGCAGCATCGGGCCCACCGCGGCCTTGCCGTCGCCACCACGCGCGAAGGGGGTGCGCCCCGACCCCTTCAGGTGCAGGTCACGGCGGCGGCCGTAGTTGTCGATCACCTCGCCGAGCAACAGCGCCCGGCCATCCCCGAGCCGCGGCACATAGCTGCCGAACTGGTGCCCCGCGTAGGCCTGGGCGACCGTCGTGACCCCCTCGGGGACCTGCCCCACCAGCAGCGAGACACCCGGCTGTGCCCGCAACGCCGCGGGATCGGCGCCCAGCTCCGCCGCCAGCTCCGCATTGAGCACCAGCAACTCCGGGGCAGGCACCGGGGCCGCCGCCCACGACACCGACAGGCCCGGCAGCTGGCGGCGGTAGGAATCCTCGAACCGGAACAAGGCCGTCGGCACAGTCATGCCGTCAAGGCTACGAACCGGACAGCCCGGCGTCACGCCGCACCGTCCTGCCCGGGTATATGACGATCACGGCAGGCAAACCCCACGGCCGGGATGGAGGACTGAACGGTGGATGTGCTGCTGACGGACGCGGACGTCGTCACGATGGCGGCGGGAGCCGGGCAGGCCCGGGCGATGCTCGTCCGGGATGACCGGATCGCGGCGGCCGGACCGGCCGAGCAGGTACGCGCGGCGGCGGCACCGGATGCGCGGGTCGTGCGGCTAGCGGGGGCGGCCGTCATTCCGGGGCTGATCGACGCGCATTGCCACCTCTTCGACGTGGGCTACCTGGCGTCGGGCGCGGACTGCAGCCAGCCCGCGGCACCGGACATTCCGGCGATCCTGGCGCGGATGCGGGCCGCGGCCGCCCGGACGCCGGCGGGGTCGTGGGTGACCGGCAGCAGGTATGTGGAGTACAAGCTCCGAGATGGCCGGCATCCCACCCGCGATGACCTCGACGCCGCCGTGCCGGGCCGGCCGGCGATCCTGTTCCACACCTCGCTGCACGCCTGTGTGCTGAACACGCCCGCGCTCCGGGAGGCCGGGTTCGACGATCGGCAGCCGGACCCGCCAGGCGGCCGTTTCGGGCGGGACCGCGAGGGGCGGCTGGACGGGGTGATCTACGAGGGGCCGACATTCAACATGCTGTGGGGTGGCGTGCGGCGGGACATGGAGCGGATGAATGCCGTTGAGCGGGCCGATCTCGTGGCCCGGGCGGGACAGCATTTCGCGGCGCTGGGCATCACCGCGGTGTGCGATGCGGACACCCGCCGCGCCTCGCTGACCGCCTACGCGGAGGCCGACGAGCGGGGCGTGCTCTGCGTCCGGGTCGCCGGCCTGGTGGTGCACGACGAGGCGGACTGGCTGCTTGGGTCCGGGCTGCGCGGGCGCCGCTCACCGCGGCTGGCCGCGGAATCGGTGAAGATCTGGGCCGACGGCGGGATGAGCAGCCGCACCGCGGCCATCCATGGCAGCTATCCGGTCCCGCCCTACGGGTCGGGGATCATGTACTTCGCGCCGGACGAGCTGACCGCGATGGTGCGGGAGCTGGACGCCCGCGGGCTGCAGGTTTGCATCCACGCACAGGGGGACCGGGCGATCGAGACCGTACTTGACAGCTACGCTGCGGTGCTTGGCGGCCGCTCACCGAACCCGCAACGGCACCGGATCGAGCATGGCGGATCGATGTTCGCGCCGCTGGCGGCGCGGGCCGCGTCGCTGGGAATCGTGGTGGCGGCCCAGCCCGGGATGCTGTCCGTCCTCGGCGACGGGTTCGCCGAGGCGCTGCCGGAGCGGAGCGACGAACTGTACGCATACGCGTCGTGGCGGCGAGCCGGGATCCGTGTCGCGGGGTCCTCCGACGCGCCGGTGATCACTGCCGATCCGCTGACAGGGATCCGGGATGCGGTGTTGCGCCGGACGGGCAGCGGGCGCGTGCTCGGGCCGGGAGAGCGGCTGGCCGTGCGGGATGCGCTCGCCATGTACACGACGGAGGCCGCCTTCGCGATGCGGCGGGAGCGGGACCTCGGGTCGCTGGAGCCGGGCAAGCTCGCGGACTTCGTGGTCCTGGATCGCAGCCCGCTTGATGCGGAGCCCGAGGAGATCACGGACATCCGGGTGCTGGCGACGGTGGCCGGCGGGCAGCCCGTCTTCCAGGCCGGCGATTCGCCGCTGCGGCTATGACCGGAGGAACGAGCCGATCGCGGTGGTGAAGGCCGCTCTGCCGGTTCCGCCGGTCCGGCCCGCGGGACAGGCTGGTGCCTCACGATCGCGGGCGTTGCTTGGTCCCGGCCGCTAGCAGGTCTACCACCTCGGCGATACGCGCCGCGCGCAGGTCGGGCCGGCGGGTCGTGGCATCGATATAACGCAGGTATGCCTTGCGGTAGAACTGCGCCAGCGTGTCAAAGAAGGCCGCGGCGGCGGGGCTGGCCTCCAGCGCGGCGCAGATGTCATCGGCGAGGTCGCGGCGCTGCGGGCCTTCCGGCGCCAGCTCAATGAGCACATCGGCGCCGACCGGGACCCCGGCGTCGCGCAGCCACATCGCATCGGCGCCGACCGGGACCCCGGCGTCGCGCAGCCACATCGGGGTCACGGTGAAGGCCCATCCGCCGCCGTCCGGCGTGAGCGTCCCGCGGACACGTTTTCCGTTGATAGTGCCGCCCACGGGATGCTCGGCCTTGGCACCCCACGCCTCGTCCGGGTCGAACGGAACCGTGACAACCGCGCGGCCACGAGGACCAGGAGCGACGTGGGCGCTGAACCGCTGAACGCGCATGGCGTCATCGTGGCACGGCGAGGGCCGGCCAGTCACCGGACACCGCATGCGGCCAGACCGCGGTGGCCGGCGCGGGATCGAGGCGGACGGGGAACGGTGCGTTCCGCGACCCGTCGGGCAACATCTTCGGCCTCTTCCACTACTGAGCACCGCGGGCCAGCTCAGGAATCTGGGCCGCTCGCGGTCGCCCGGCGCCGATTGCGCTGGGCCAGCGCCGCGCGCAGCAGGTCGTCCAGATCCTCGTCGCTGAGCGCGTCCAGTTCGGCGTGGCGGGAGGACGCCGCGGCGAGCCCGAAATGCGGGTCGGCGGAGACGACCTCGGCCAGTTCCGCGATCGTCGGGCCGGCGAAAACGTGGTGAACCTGAAGGTTCACCCCGTAGGTATCCGCGACACGGGCGACGAATCTGGTCGCGGTCAGCGAGTGACCGCCGAGGGCGAAAAGGTTGTCGTGCACGCCGACCGGCACCTGGGTGTCGAGGATCACGAGCACCGGGACCATGTAGTCGGGCAGCGCGGCGCGCAGGTGCGGCCGCAACTCCGCGAGCAGGTCGGTACGGGGCTGCGCCGCGGCGCTACCCCGGCGGGGCACGATGTACGCGACCAGCGCAGGCTCACCGGCCCTGGTAGCGGCCACGACGGCCGCCTGGCGCACGTCACGGTGCGCACGCAGCACGGCCTCGATCTCGCCGCACTCGATCCGGAAGCCGCGGATCTTCACCTGGTGGTCGTTCCGTCCGATCAGCTCGAGGCCCGCGCCTTCCCGCCACCGGCCGAGGTCGCCGGTCCGGTACATCAGCGCCCCTGGCTCGTCGCTCCACGGGTCGGGCCGGAACGATCGCGCCGTGAGCCGCGGCTGGCCGTGATAGCCGCGCGCGACGCCCCGGCCGCCCAGGCAGACCTCGCCCACCACCCCGACCGGCACCGGCATCAGGCGCTCGTCCAGGACGTACACCCGTGTGTGATCGATCGGCGGCCCGATCTCGGCCGCGCCTGCCGCGCTGGTGACGACGCCAGCCGCCGACCACACCGTCGCCTCGGTCGGGCCGTAGAGGTTCCACAAGGTGACACCGGGCGCCATGAGCTGGTCCGCGAGGTCGGCCGGGAGGGTCTCCCCGCCGCACAGGCGCAACCGCAGGCCAGCGGGCACGCCGCCCGCCGATACCAGCAGGCGCCACGTCTGCGGCGTCGCCTGCATCGCGGTCGCGTTCGTCCGCTCGATCAGCGACCGCAGCCGGTCGGGCTCGCGGGCCTCCTCGGCGGTCGCGATCACGAGGTCGGCGCCACAGGTCACGGGCAGCAGAAGCTCAAGGAGGGCGATGTCGAACGACAGCGTCGTGACGGCGGCGAACCGGTCGTCACGGCCGAGCCCGAGCGCGCGCCGGAACGACGCGAGCAGATTCGTGACCGCCCGGTGCTCGACGCCGACGCCCTTGGGCTGCCCGGTCGAGCCGGAGGTGAAGATGATGTAGGCGAGCGCGGTGGCCGGCGCGGGCGCCGGGGCGAGCGGCGGCCCGGCCGTCATGGCCGGGTCGTCCACGCAGATCACCGTGGCGCCGTCGGCCACCGACCGGGCGAGATCGCGGTGCGCGGCGTCGGAGATGATGATCCGCAGGCCGGCTCCCCGGGCCATCGCGGCCAGCCGCGCCTCCGGGAAATCCGGATCCAGCGGCACGTAGGCGCCGCCGGCCCACCACACGCCGAGCAGCGCCGTCAGCATGCCGGTGCCGCGCCCGGCGCACAGCCCGACCGGCGTTTCCGTGCCGACACCGCGGTCGGCGAGCGTCCGGGCGATCCGGGCGGCGCGATCGCACACCTCGCTCATCGGCAGGGCCCCGTCGCCATCGATGACGCGGGACGCCGACGCCTGGAGCAGGCGCCGGACGTCCACGCGGTCGGCATCGCCGGCGGGGAGTGCCGGGCGGTTGCGCCCGATGATCAGCTCATCGCGCTCCGCGGCCGACAGCATCGGCAGGTCGGCCACCGGGGTGCCGGGAGCGGCCGCCGCATGCTCGAGCAGGGTCGCCATGCAGCGCAGGAACCGTTCGGCCCACGGCGGGTCGAATTGATCCGTGCTGTATTCCATCGTCAGCGTCGTGGTCTGGCCGTCCTGGCTGTCCGCAGCCACGGTGATGTCGAGTTTCGCGGTCCCGGTGAGCAGTGCCCGGCAGCGCGAGGTGATGCTAGGAAGATCCAGCGCAGGCGGGGTGAGTGACCCGGTGACGAACTGGACCTGTATGAGCGGCCAGTGCGCGAGCGTGCGGTCTGGCGCGAACTCCGCGACGAGTTTCTCGAACGGGACCTGCTCGTGCAGCATCGCGTCCACCGTGGTGTCCCTGACCCGGCCGAGCAGCCCGGCGAAGGTCGGATCGCCGGCCAGCGATATTCGCAGCGGGACGGTGTTCGTGAACATGCCGACGATCGGGTCCAGCTCGGTGTGGGTGCGGCCGGCCACCTGGGTGCCGATCACGATGTCGGTCTCACGTGCGTAGCGCGACAGCACCGCCGCGAAGCCGGTGAGCAACACCATGAACATGGTGGCGTTTACACCGTGGGCCACCTCGGCCAGGCGCCGGGTCGTCTCGGCGCCGACGGTGACCGTCGCCACCGCGCCGCCCGAGGACTGGCTGGCGGGCCTGGGCCGGTCAGCGGGCAGCGTGAGAACCTGCGGTGCGCCGCGGAGCTGGCCGCGCCAATAGCCGAGCTGCCGGTCAAGCTCCTCGCCGCGTATCCGGTCGTGCTGCCACACGGCGTAGTCGCCGTACTCCATCAACAGTGGCGGAAGCGACGCGGGCACACCGGTCGTTTCGGCCCGATAGGCGGCGGACAGCTCGCGGATCAGGATCTCCATGGACACGCGGTCGCTGATGATGTGGTGCATGACCAGCACCAACAGGTGCCGGCCGGGCCCGGCGGCGATCAGCGTGGCCCGCATCAGCGGCCCGGCGGCCAGATCGAACGGCTGGCGCCCAAGGTCGGACGCGATCGACTCGGCCTGCCGGGTGCGCTCGCCGTTGTCCAGCGCCGCCGGTAGCTCGATGCGCTCGATCGGCAGTGCACAGGTGTCGGCGACGACCTGCTCGGGCACGCCGTCGAAGGCGACGATGCTCGTTCGCAGCACGGAGTGGCGCGCGACCATGGCGTCCATGGCCCGCTGCAGCGCGCCGGAGTCGAGCGGGCCGTCGAGCCACATCGCGTACGCCATGTTGTACGTCGGTTCACCCGGCGCGAGCTGATCGAGGAACCACAGCCGCCGCTGCGAGAACGACACAGGGAAGCGCATTGGGGCACTACCTTCGGTCGCCGGGTACGAGCGTCCGTGGCACATCGCCGGCCTGCGCGCCGCCGGGATCGGCCCGTGCCGGCCGCTGTGCGGGGCCGGGCAGGTCGGCCGCGCCGCCAGCGGCGGCCAGCGCGGCCGCCAGGCCGGCCACCGTGGGATCGGCGAAGAGCGTGCGGACAGGCAGGTCGACACCGTAGGCGGCGCGGATGCGGGCCATCAGCCTGGTCGCGGTCAGCGAGTGGCCGCCGAGCGCGAAGAAGTTGTCGCTCACGCCGACCGGTGCGGGCAGTCCGAGCAGTTCGGCAATGATCGCTGCGATCTTCGACTCCTCCGGCGTCCGCGGCGCGACCGGGACGTGACCGGGGACCGTGCCCCAGTCCGGCTCGGGAAGCGCGCGGTAGTCGATCTTGCCGTTGCCGGTGAGCGGCAGCGCGGGCAGCACTACGAAAGCGGCCGGCACCATGTAGTCAGGAAGCACCTCGCGAAGGTGCTCGCGCAGCCCGGAGGGCGGGGCGCCGGCCCCGGAGCGGGTGACGAGGTAGCCGACGAGCCGAACGTCATGGCCCCCGCCCCGGGCCGACACCACGGCCTGCGCGATGTCTTTGTGGCTCCGCAGCGCGGCCTCGACCTCGCCGCTCTCTATCCGGTAGCCGCGGATCTTGACTTGCCGGTCCGCGCGGCCAGCCAGCTCGAGCCGCCCGGAGGAGTTCCACCGGCCGACATCGCCGCTCCGGTACAGGCGCGCGCCTGGCCGTCCGGCGAATGGGTCGGGGACGAACCTGGCCGCGGTCATCCCGGGCGCACCGTGGTAACCGTTGGCCAGCGCGGCGCCCCCGATGCAGACCTCCCCGAAGACGCCGGGCGGGACCGGCCGGAGCTGGGCGTCGAGGACGTAGTGCTGGGTCCCCGCGACGATCGACCCGACCTCGAGCGGGGCCGGCGAGGGGCTGACGGGCCAGCCGCCTGAGTAGATCGTGGTCTCGGTCGGGCCATACATGTTCCACAGGCGCACTCCCGTCCCGGCGCCCACCGCGTCGGCGAGGTCCCTGGGCAGCGGCTCACCGCCGCTTATCCGCAGCTTCACCCCGGCCGGGATTTCGCCGGCATCGACGAGCATCCGCCAGCCCGTGGGGGTCGCCTGCAGTGCTGTTGCCCCGCTGTCGGCCAGCAGGGCAAGCAGCCGCACCGCGTCGAGTGCCTGCTCGGTATCGGCGATCACGACGCTCCCGCCGGTCAGCACCGGCAAGAGCAGCTCGAGCACGGTGATGTCGAACGCGAATGTGGACTCGGCGACGAACCGGTCCCCGGGGCCCAGGCCGAACAATGGCCCCAGGGTGGCCATCAGTTGGGCGATGGCGCCCTGGGTCACGCTGACCGCCTTTGGCCGGCCGGTCGATCCCGAGGTGAAGATCGTTATGGCGGTGGCCGACGGCGGCAGGTCCAGCACCGGCTCGGCCGACGCGGCGCCCGCAGTGGCCAGCGTCGCCAGGTCCACGACCGGTATCGCGGCCACGGCGGGCGGCGGGACTGGCGCGCGCGGGACGCCGCTGTCGATTACGATCGCGGCGGCGCCAGCGTCGGCGAGCATGGTGGCCAGCCGCTTGGCCGGGTAGATCGGGTCCAGCGGTACGTAGGCCGCGCCGACCGACCAGACGCCGAGAATGGCCGGCAGGAACCGGGCGCCGCGAGGCAGCAAGATCGCGACCTGGTCGGAAACGCCGACGCCGTGCCCGCGGATGGCGGCGGCAATCCGCTGTGCCAGGTCGCGCACCTCGGCGCCGGTCAGCGCTCCGTTGGGGCCGATGGCGACGACTGCGTCGCCGGCACATGCCGTCCATAGCTGGGCCAGGGCGGTCGCATCCGGGTCAGCGACCGGGCCGCCGTCCGGCCATACCCTCGTGACGAGGTCGGCCGCGTCGGGCGACATGATCTCCGCGTCAGCCACGACCAGGTCAGGATCGTCGCGGAGGCAGCGCAGGATGGCGGTGAACCCGTCGGCCACGAGCTGGCCGCTGGCCGCGTGGAACAGGCCGCGGTTGTAAGCAACTTGCACCTGCGGCCCGCCCGGCACGTCGGTGACCGTCAGCTCGATCTCGAACTTGGCGGTGCCGTTCTCGATCAGCTCGGGGCGCCACCGCAGCCCGCCACGATCCGGGACGGCCCACGACTCCTCCATCGCGAACATCACCTGGACCAGCGGCAGCCGCGCCGGGACGCGGTCGGGCCTGACCAGCTCCACCACGCTGGCGAACGGTAGTTCCTGATGCTCCAGCGCCCGCGCGGTCGCGGCGTGGACATGCCGCACCAGGTCGTCGAGCGTCCCGTCCCGGTCGATCCGGATCCGGATCGGGACGGTATTCATGAACAGCCCGACGACCGACTCGGTTTCCGGCCGGGTTCTGGCGGCCACCGGCATCGCGATCAGCAGGTCGTCGCGGCCGGTCAGCCGGGCGAGCACGACCGCGTACGCGGCCAACAAGACGGCGGACAGCGTGGTTCCGCGCCGGGCCGCAAGGTCTCTGAGGGCGTCGGCCAGGCCGCCGTCGATCGTGGTGTGGATGTGCCCGGCGGCGAAGGTCTGGCGCGCCGGGTACGGCTCATCCGCCGGCAGTGGCAGTGTCGACGGGGCATCGGCCAGCTCGGCCCGCCAGAACCGTCCATCCGGAGCGTACCCGCCGTCCTCGGCGTGCTCGATCTGCCAGATGGCGAAGTCGGCATACTGGATCGGAGGTTCCTCGGCGGCTGGGCCGCCGCCTCGGCTGATCGCCTCATAGTCCGCGGCCAGCTCGTCGAACAGGATCCGGAACGACCAGCCGTCGGCGACGATGTGGTGCATCACCACCGCGAGCACGTGAGCTTCCGGCGACAGCCGCACCAGGGCAGCGCGAGCGAGCGGCCCGGTGGCCAGATCGAAGGGGATCCGGGCGAGCTTGCGGATCTGGTCGAGGGCGGCCGTCTCCCGCTCGCCCGCGGCCAGCCGCTCGACGGAGGTGACCGGCAGCGGCCGTGCGGCCGGCTCGTCCTCGATCACCTGCACCGGCACGCCGGCCTGGTTGCGGAAGGTCGTGCGCAGCGCCTCGTGCCTGGCCACTGCGGCGTCCCAGGCCCGCTGCAGCGCGCTGACCTCGAGCGGGCCTTCCAGCCACAGCGCCCACGTGATGTTGTAGGTGGGCTCACCGGGGTCCATCTCGGCCAGCAGCCACATCCGCCGCTGGCCGAATGACGTCGGGAACTCGTAAACAGCCACGGTCAGCCTTCCTGTTCCTGGTCGGCCGTTCTCTGATCGACCGCCACTATGCGCAGCTCCGAGGTGTAGCGCAGGCCCTCGGCGTCGGTGAGCCAGGCCTGGTCCGGTGCGGGCAGCATCTCGACGATGGTCACCGTCGCACCGGCCCCCGCCTTCCGGCGGGCGCGGCGCAGCGACCGGGAGATCAGGTCGATCGATGCCAGGCTGGTCAGATCCGCGTAGATCGGCTTGGGCTCGCCGGTGAACCGCAGGAACACGTGCCGTGGCAGCCCGTGGCTCGCTGCCCACCTCCTGGCCTGCAGGTAGCGGGCGCTCTCGTCGAGGGTGTCGGCGAATGCGGGCTCGGTGGCGGGGAGCGTCCACCTCTCCCGGCACACCACGAGATCGTCGATGGCGACCCGCGGCGTGTGCGGGCCCGGCGGCCTCAGGTCGAAAGCTTGTACCATCATCAAGCTGATCAGGCTGCCGACAACCTCAAGCAGGCCCCGCTCGAGGGCTCCGTCACGGCGCCGCACCCGCAGCCCGGCCGGAGTGTCGATCAGGTCGCAGTCGCCGACCACCAGGGTCGTGGCCGGGTCGTACCCGCAGGAATCGTGCGCGTAGACGAGCCTGAGGTCACCAGCCTGCAGCACATCGGACTGCCGCGTGGCGGTGCCGCTTTTCGCGCCGCTCTCAGCGAACCATACGGCAGCGCTGGGCAGGTCGTGCCGGATGGCGGCGTGGATGGCGCCCGGTTCGTTGTGGAACTCCAGCCACGTCGCGTACCGCGTGGTGATCATGCTGGGGTGGACCTCGCCGAGCACCCAGGTGAGCCGGCCGCCGGCCGTGGCGTCTGCGCCCGCGATCATCAGGTCGGGGCTGTGGTGCACCGCGGTCGGCCAGGGCAGTGGCCGGGCGGGGAACTCCGCCGTCACCCGGTCCCGCAGGTCGGCTGCCCGGAGCTGGACCCGCCGGGCGCCGGGCGGCAGATCCAAGATCGCCGACCAGCGCTGCCGCAGCGCGCTGACCGCGGGCTCGATGACCGGCGGCGGCTCGCCGAAGAGGTTGTCATTGACGATCAGCCAGAAATCGTTGAACGGCACGACATCGGTGCCGAGCGCGGCGGCTCGCTGCCGGTATGCCTCGCTGAAGTGCCGCCTGTACAGCGCGCCGCACTCCGCCATGAACCACCGAGCGCTGTCGAGCACCAGTGCCAGCGTTGCGCGGATGCCATCCAGGGTGTCCGCGCCCAGCCGCACATCGCCGCCGCGCAGGCACTCCTCATAGGCGAGAGTACGGCCGCCGTAGAGTTCACCGGCCCGCCGGGTGGGTGGTACTCCGGCCAGCCGGGTGAACGTCGTCTCCAGGCCGGCCATGGCCGCAGCCACCCGCTCCGCGTCGCCGGCCGCATCGGCCAGTTCGTCCTTGGCGGCGGTGAGCTCGTCCAGCGCCTTTTCGGCGGGCCCGCGGACGCCTTCGTCACTGACCCGCGACAGCAGTGACCGCACCGTGCGCTCGGGCCGGATGTCCTGCGGGGACACCTCGACCTGCCAGGCCAGGCGGCGGCTGTCGGCCAGTCGCCCCATCAGCGCGAAGACTTCCGCAACATCACCGAGGCCGGCCGATGGATCGGCGAGCACCGTGGCCGCGACCTGACGGGCGTCGCGCGCACCGTCGCACGCCCGCATGACCGCTTCCTCGGCCGGCGTCAGCGGCACCGGTGGCGCCAGCGGTACGCGCAGGAGTGAGCCGTCGACGCCCAGGAACGGCATCCGCCGTGGCACGAGCCAGGGGCGCAGTACCGCGGCATGGCCGGCCATGATCGCCTGAACGGCCCAGCCCTCCAGGTAGGTGACACGCTCGGCCAGCAGATGCCCGTCAGTTCTGGGCGTGACCCGGATTCCGGAGTCATCGTCGATCTGCGACCAGCCCATCGGCCCGAAGAAGCCGATGCTGTCGTTCTTCGCGCAATAGCGCTGCAGATAGTTCGCGACGAGCCCCTCCTTCAGCTTGTGCTTGGCGACGCGCTTGGCTGGCGCAGGCCCGCGGCGTACCAGCACGTCGATGCCGGTCGTCAGCGCGTGACGGTTCTGCCAGGCGACCGCTTCCCGCAGCGCCGGCAGGCAGGCCGCCTCGTGCAGGGCCGCGGACAGCCGCCGGACCGCGGCGGTGAACTCACCGGCATAGGTGGCGCCGGCCCGCTCTCGCGCTACCGGATCAGCGGCAGCGGCCGCGGCGATGACGGCGTCCGCGGCCTCGGCAAGGTCGGCGTCTCCTAGCGTGAAGAGCAGATGGAGGGGGAGGCCCGCCGAGCGCAGGCCCATCGTCCGCCACAGCGCCCAGCCGTCGGTCAGGCGTACCAGGTGCGGCGCGAGCGCGGCTGGCCGGTCCGGCGCCGGCTGCGGGACGGCCACGCGATAAGCGCTGCGGTCCCTGCGGCCGATGCTTGACGCTGTCACGGCCGAACCCGGTAAGCGCTGCGGTCCCTGCGGCCGATGCCGGCCGGCGGCACGGCCGGTATCGGCACACCGACCGCGACCTGAACCGCTGATCGGGCCGCGTCAATGGCGGCGGCACAGGCGGCGAGCGTGGGTGCCTCGTAGAACGAGGCCATGCGCAGTTCGGCGTCGAACACCTCCCGGATGCGGAACATCAGGCGCGCCGTCGACAGGGAGTTGCCGCCGAGAGCGAAGAAGCTGTCCTCGCGGCCGATATCGCCGCGGCCGGGGCCGCCCGCGGGCAGCAACAGCCGCCAGATTTCCGCGAGCCGCTCCTCGGTGGCGCTTCGCAGCGGGGTGGCCGGCCCGAGGGTCTCCCGCTCGGGCGCGGGCAGCGCGGCGCGGTCGACCTTGCCGCTGGCGTTGAGGGGGAACCGGTCGACGGCCTTGAATCCGGTCGGTATCAGGTATTCCGGCAGTCGGCTGGCGAGGAAATCACGCAGCGGCGACGGCCGCAGCGAATCGGGATCCACGCCATCCGCCGGCGTCACGTAGCCGATCAGATGCCGCTGCGCGCCTTCACCCGCTGCCAGGACGACGGACTCGCGCACTCCCGGATGCGCGCGGAGCGCCGCCGCGACCTCGCCGGGCTCGACCCGGAAGCCGTGGATCTTGATCTGGTCGTCGACGCGGCCGGTGAATTCGAGGGTCCCGTCCGCGCGCCAGCGAGCCAGGTCTCCGGTCCGGTACAGGCGCGCGCCGTGCCCGGACGGGTCGGGCACGAATGCCCGCGCCGTCGCCGCGGCGTTCCCGGCGTAGCCGCGGGCCAGGCCGTCCCCGCCGGTATACAGCTCGCCGGTCGCGCCGATCGGCACGGGCTGCCCGAGAGCGTCGAGGACGTGCACGGTGGTGTGCTGGATCGGGCGGCCGATGGGCACCGTGGCCCCTACCTGGCCGGGGCCGGTCATGACATGACAAGTGGTGAAGGTGGTGTTCTCGGTCGGGCCGTACCCGTTGACCAGGGGCTGCCCGCGGCGCGCGGCGAGCACGGCGCGCACCGTGTCCGGGTTGAGCACGTCGCCACCGGCCAGGACAACGGGGACGGCGGCGATCGCGTCGATATCCGTTTCGGCCAGTTGGTGGAACAGTCCGGCGGTGAGCCAGGCGACCGTCACGCCGGCGGTGCGCAGCAGCGACGCGATATCCGGCAGCCCGAGCGGGCCGGGCGGTGCGATCACGACCGTGGCGCCGGTCAGCAGCGCGCCCCAGATTTCCAGCGTGGCGGCATCGAAGGCGACCGGGGCCAGGTGGAGCAGCCGCTCGCCGGGACCGAGGGAGGCGAACATCGGGTCGCTGATGAGCCGGATGACGGCGCGGTGCGGTATCGCGACGCCTTTCGGCACGCCGGCCGAGCCCGAGGTGAAACTGATGTAGGCCAGGCTCAGCGGATGCGAGATGTCCGGGGGTGCGGCCTGCTCATCGGCGGCCTGAGCGGGCTCGGCGTCGACGCGGACCATGTCCACGCCCGCCAGTTCGGGCATGGTGGCGGCGGTCTCGGCCGTGACCAGCACCAGCCGCGCGCCCGCGGCGGTGATCATGGCGGCGACGCGGGGCGGCGGGCTGCCGATGTCGATCGGCAGGTAGGCGCCGCCGGCCTTCAGCACGGCCAGCAGGGCGGTGACGAGGCCGGGGCCGCGGTCCATCGCCACCGCGACCGGCATATCCGCGCCCACGCCGCGGCGGCGCAGCAGCCAGGCCAGTGCGTTACTGCACCGGTCGAGCCCGGCGTAGGTCACCGATCCGGTGCCGGAGGCCAGCGCCGGCGCGTCAGGGTTCCTGGCGACCTGGGCCGCGAACAGTGCGGGGATGGTGGCGTCCGCGGGGTAGGCGGCGCGGGTGCGGTTCACCCCGGCGGCCAGGTCCGGTACGTGGCGGGCCTGCGTGACGGTCGGCTCGGTCACCGGCCTGGAGCCGGTCTCCACTGGCCCGCGGCTCCAGGAGTCGAGCAGCCGCGACTCGGAGCCGGTGAGCAGCCGCAGCCGGCCGAGCTCGGTCTGCGGCCTGGCCAGGGCGTCGGTGAGCAGGTTCAGGTAATGCCCGGCCATCCGGGACATGGTGGCCTCGTCGAACAGGTCGGTCGAGTGCTCCCAGATCAGGTTCAGATCGTCGTCCTCTGGCCGGGGCGCCCGGCCAAGCCGCTGCGCGGCCCGCGGTACCACGATCACGTTGAGGTCGAACTTGGCCGAGCCGTTCGCGCGCTCGGTGACAGCGCCGGTGAGCCCGCCGAAGTCCACGTCGGGCACGGCGGAGTCGTGGAAGCTGAACATGATCTGGAACAGCGGTATGCGCGAGGGGTCGCGGGCCGGGCGAATCGCCTGGATGACAGCATCCACCGGGGTTTCTGACCAGGTCATCGCATCTGCGACGGCCCGCTGCACCTGGTCGAGCAGGCCGGTGAAAGACATCTGGCCCGACAACCGGGTCCGCAGGACCAGGCTGTTGACGATCATGCCGAGCAGCGGTTCGATCTCGGGCAGGCTGCGGTTCGCCGCGGCGGTGCCCACGAGCAGGTCCTGCTGACCGGTGTAGCGGTACAGCAGCGCCGCGAAGCCCGCGTACATGGTCGTGAACAGCGATACCCGGTGCTGCCGGCTGAACGAGCGCAGCGCGCGGGACAACTCGGCCGGGACCTTAATCCGCGGCGCGGCGCCGCGGAAGCTCACGACCGGCGGCCGCGGATGGTCGGCCGGCAGTTCCAGGATGTCGGGCGCGCCGGCCAGCAGGGCGGACCAGTGGTCCACGTGCGCCCTCAGCACCTCGCCCCGCATCCACTCCCGCTGCCAGAGCGCGTAGTCGGCGTACTGGACGGCGAGGTCGGGCAGTGGTGAGGGCTGGCCGGCCGCGAAGGCCGGGTACAGGGCGCTCAGCTCGGACAGCAGCACCGACAGCGACCAGCCGTCGTGCACGAAGTGGTGCTCCACGTGGACGAGCGTGTTCTCGCCGCCCCCGTGGCGCAGCAGCAGCCAGCGCGCCAGCGGTGGCCTGGTCAGGTCGAACGGCTTGCGCACCTCCGCGGCGATGACCTCGTCGGCGTGCCCGGCCGGGATGTCGAGCACCCGCAGCGGCGTCCTCACCTCCGTGAGCGGCCGCTGCGTCGCGACCCCGTCGACCATGACGAACGCGGTCCGCAGGACCTCGTGCCTGCGGACTATCTCGTCGAACGCGGCGCGCAGTGCCCCGGTGTCCACCTCGCCGTGCAGCGACACCGTGGCCTGGAAGTTGTAGGCCAGGTTGCCCGGTGCAAGCTGCTCGAAGAACCACACCCGCTCCTGCTGCAGCGTCAGCGGTACGGAGGCGTCCCTGCGCCCCGGGCGGAGCGGCGGCAGGGCCGGCGCCCCCGCCGGGGAGCCTGGCTCCGTGCTGGGCACCGCGGCCTGCGGGCTGGTCCGCTCGTCGACGATGGCGGCGATCGCCGCCACCGTGCGGGCGCGGAGCAGGTCGGCCAGGCTCACCGTGGCCTGCAGTTCGGCGGTGATCTGGGCAGCCAGCCGCCCGACAAGCAGCGAGGTGCCGCCGAGGGCGAAGAAGTCATCGTCGGCGCCGACCTGCACGCCCCCGAGCAGCCGGGACACGATCCCGGCCACCGCGCCCTCGGTCGGCGTGCGCCGTGCCGCGGCCACCTCGGCCAGGCCGGCGGCGGCCCGGCCGGGCGCGGGCAGCGCGGCCCGGTCTATCTTGCCGTTGGGCGTCAGCGGCAGCACGGGCAGCACCACGATCGCGGCGGGCACCATGTAGCTGGGCAGCCGCGACGCGGCGAACCCGATCAGCTCGGCCGGCGTGGCGTCCGCGGCAACGTAGCCGATCAGGCGCGGGTCGGCGGTACCGGGCCGCTCGGCGGCCACGAAGGACTCCCGGACCGTCGGATACTGACGCAGCACCGCCGCCACCTCGCCAGGCTCGATCCGGAACCCGCGGATCTTGACCTGATCGTCGAGCCTGCCGAGGTACTCGAAGGATCCGTCGGGCCGGCGGCGGACCTTGTCGCCGGTCCGGTACATCCGCTCCCCGGGAACGGTGATGTCAGGCATGAACGATCCGGCCGTGGTGGCCGGGTCGCCCAGGTAGCCGCGGGCCACGCACGCGCCGGCCAGGCACATCTCGCCGGGCTCGCCGTCGGGCACCGCGTCGAGGCCGTCGAGCACGTAGCAGCGCACGCCGCCGATGGGAACCCCGATCGGTGGTGGCACGGGGCCGCCCGGCAGCACCGGAGTGGTCGTCACGCCCACCGTGCACTCGGCCGGGCCGTACAGGTTGACCAGGGTGAACGGCAGGCCGGGCGGCGCGCCGCGCTGTAGCGCCGAGCCGCCGGTGTGCATCATCCTGAGCGCGGTGTGGGACGGCCACCGCTCGTCGAGCACGGCCTCGGCCAGTGGCGTGGGCAGGAACGCCGCGGTGATCCGCTCGTCGGCCAGCCAGGCGACGAGGTCCGGCGGCGAGGCGCGCACCTCCGCGGGCGGCACCACCAGCGTCCCCCCGGCGGCCAGGGTGGGCCAGGTGTCCCAGACCGCCACGTCGAACCCGGGGCTGCACAGCAACGTCGTCCGGTCCCGCGGGTCCAGCGGGTACGCCACCTTGCGCCAGCGCATCAGGTTCGCGAGGCTGCCGTGACTGACCCCGACGCCCTTAGGCCGGCCCGTCGAGCCCGACGTGAAGATCACGTAGGCCAGCGTCGCGTCGTCCGGCCTGGCCGGGGCCGCGGTGGGCGCCGCGGGTACCTCCGTCAGGTCGACGACCTCGGGATCGTCGCCGAGCGGCGCGCCGGCCGACCGCAGCGGGCCGGTGCTGATCACGGCGGCCGCACCCGACAGCGCAAGCACCTCGCTTGTCCGCGCGGGCGGGTGGGCCGGATCGAGCGGCAGGTAGGCGGCGCCGGCCAGCAGCACGGCAAGCTCGGCGACGACAAGCTCGGCGGACCTGTCGGCGTAGACGGCCACCACGTCGTCGGGTCCGGCCTCGCGCCGGGCGAGCCTGGCAGCTAAGCCCGAGGCATGCCTGGCCAGCTCCAGGTAGGTCAGCCGCAGGCCGCCGTCTTGCACGGCGATCGCATCCGGCGCCTGCGCCACGCGGGATTGGAAGTCGTCGAGCATCATTTACGCACTGTCCTTCGCTAGGAGCCGGTCGATCCGGGGGACGGTAGTCAGGCCACCTGCCGCCTCACGACCCGGCGGCCTGCTCCATCGCGCGGCGCAGGCTGAGCGGGCGCATGTCGGTCCAGACCTCGTCGATGTGCGCGAGGCAGTCCGCCTTGGGGCCGCTGAAGCCGTCGGTGCGCCAGCCGGGGGGCAGGTCACGATCGGCTGGCCAGATCGAGTACTGCTCTTCGTCGTTGAGCACGACGAGATAGGTCTGGGTGTCGTCGTCGTCCACGTCGCCTCCTGGCGATTCGTTCCTGGTCCTCGTTGATCAGCGGAACCGCGGGCAGGTCCGGCTCAGCCCGTGCCGAGCTGGTCAACCGGCGCCGGCCTGCGCGTGGTCGCGCATCCAGCGACGCAGTGCGGCCGGCCGCATGTCTGTCCAGGTCTCGTCGATGTAGGCCAGGCACTCATCCTCGGTGCCCGTGAAGCCTTCCGGGCGCCAGCCGGCGGGCAGGTCGCGCCCCGCTCGCCAGATCGAGTACTGCTCCTCGTCATTGACCACGACCGCGTACGGCAGCGAATCCTGTGCACCTGGCATCAGCCACTCCCTTCGGCCGGGGAGGCGCCCGCGGCGGCCAGCAACTGTTCGCGCATGAGGAACTTGCGCACCTTGCCGGTCGGTCCTACGACGACCCCGTCGTCGGGGATGGTCACGATCCGCAATGGCACCGCCGCCGCTATCTCGCCGAGCGCGGCCCGGACCTCGCCCTCGCGGTCCAGCGCGGCATCGGCGTCCGCCGTGAGCAGGAGCAGCACCTCGGTGACGAGCTTGCCGTGGTCCCCGCGGGCCGCCAGGACCGTGCAGTCGCGAACGTCCGGGCAGCGCTTGAGGATGCGCTCCTCGGACAGCGCGGTATAGAGCCAGTTCCCGTCGCCGAGGTCGAGTGCATCGCTGGCCCGGTCCACGTGGTAGAAGTAGCCCTCCGCATCGCGGTACATCAGGTCACCGGTCAGGTAGTAGCCGTTCAGGCGGGTGCGGAAGGTGTTCACCGAGTCGTTCCAGTACCCGATCGCCAGCGTCGGCGACTTCATGGCGACCATCCCCACCTGGCCGGTCGGGACCTCCTCGCCGGTCTGTGGATCGACCAGGATGATCTCGGCGAACGGCTGCGGCTTGCCGACGCAGCGGTTGTAGCGCTCGCTGCCGGGGCGGTGGCTGATCCCGAACCCGCCATAGCCCATCTCCGTGGAGCCGAGCGTGTCGTTGAACCGGGAGCCGGGGAGGCTGACGATGCCGTCCTTGCCATAGGCGTGGTGGCTGCCGACGGCGATCAGGCGGCGGATGTGCGCCTCGTGCGCGCAGTCGCCGCTGTTCGACCAGAACCGCACCGAGCTGACATCACGGGTGGTCAGGTCGTAGCGGGCCAGTTCGGCCCAGGTGACGGCGAAGCCGAAGACCGCGGTCGGGTGCCAGCGCTCGATGGCCTCGATGATCACCTCGCCGCTGCGCGCGAACGAGCCGCCCTGCTCCGACAGGCACAGCAGCTCGTATCCGTTGCAGAGCGCCTCGTTGAGGATGATGACGCCCGCCGTGTGCGCCTGCGGGAATGCGGACAGCTCACGCACCGGGCCGTGCTGGCGGGGCTCGGTCAGCCGGACGGCGCGCACCGCCGCGAACAGACTCTGGTGGGAGTGCACTACGGCGGCCGGCATGCGCGTGGTCCCTGACGAGTGCGTGATGGCCACCGGATCGTCGGGGTGGTGCCGGTAGTGCGCGGGCGCACGGGACGGATCGCCCGTGCCGGTCTCGGCCGCGTCGCCGAGGATCGGCGCGCCGAGGTCGAGCGCGGCCAGCCCGGCGTGGTCGTCATCGAGGATCACCCCGGCGGCGCGCAGCCGCCGGATGTACTCGACGGCGATCTCGGCCGGCATGCTCCCGTTCATCAGGGCGGGTATCGCCCCGAGCCAGGTCAGCGCCAGGAAGTTAAGTACGACGTCGGCCGCTGACGTCACGTAGACCGCGACCGGGTCGCGCCGCCCGATGCCGCGCCGGGCGAACCATTCGGCCCGGGCGGCTACCCGCTCCGTCAGCGTGCGCAGCGGTAACGGCGTCCACGCCGCGATAGCGTCGAACCCGGTGTCGAACGTCACCCGCGGCATGTCCATGTCGGCGCCGTGCTCGGCAAGCCTGAGCAGCACGTTGCCCGCGCCGAGTTCCGGGTCCGCAGCCAGCACTGCCCGAAGGTTGGTCGCACTCACCGATCTGCCTCCCCTTGTCGCGCGCACCGCACCAGGCCGGTGTCATGCCCGGCCGTGGGCCGTGACCGCGGGCCGTGGCGGCTCTCAATGTCGCTGAGATCCCAGCTCAGGCTAAAACGGCAGTGATGCCCAGGCAATGGCCATATCGCGCGGGCTCTGCCCGATGGCCACCGGCCACGCGCGGTCATGCGATCTCGCGGCTGAACAGCCGTGACGACAACACCACGGCCACCGTGGCCAGCCCGGCCAGGATGAGGGCCGCCTGCCAGACGACCTGGGCGCCGATCTGGCCATCGAAGATGGCCCGCATGCCATTGGCCCCCCAGGCCCACGGGTTCCACAAGGCGACGTCCCGCACCCACAGCGGCGCGACCGACAGCGGGATCAGCACCCCCGCCAGCAGCGAGAGCGGCTGGGCCACCCCGTTCACCAGGCTGGGCAGCATGGTCTCGTTGGGCATGAGGATCGCCAGGGCAAACGAGATCGAGACGCCAAACAGCACCATCATCGCCAGCACGATCAACGCAAGCAGGAAGTTGGCCGGCGGCACCCGCAGCCCGAAGATGAGGGCCACCACGGTGATCACGACAGCCTGGAAGCCGATCATCGCGGCGACCGTCAGTTCCCGCCCGAGCAGCAGGCCGACGCGGGACAGCGGCGTGACCCGGAACCGGGCGATGACCCCCCGGCGCATCGCGGCGAGCAGGGCGAATCCGGCGAAAAGGCCGCCGAACAGGCCCACGGTGCAGAACAGCAGGGGCACGTAGATCCGATAGGCGTCGCCGTAGCTGGAGGCGTTCATGACGGACTTGAGGAACGGGGTGAAAAAGAGCAGGTAGGTGACGGGGTTGAGCAGCGTGGCCGCGATGCCGACCGGGTTGTGCGCCAGTTGCCCGGCTTCGTACTGGAAGATCAGCCACGTATCACGGGCGAGCTTCATAGCAGTGCCTTTCCCGCCTCAACGGTCGACCGCGATCTCACGGGTGAACAGCAGTGACGACAACACCACGGCCACCGTGGCCAGCCCGGCCAGGATGAGGGCCGCCTGCCAGACGACCGGGGCGCCGAGGTGGCCCTGGAAGATCTCCCGCATGCCGTTGGCCCCCCAGGCGAACGGGTTCCACAACGCGACGTCCCGCACCCACAGCGGTGCGACCGACAGCGGAATCAGCACCCCGGCCAGCAGCGCGAGCGGCTCGGTGACCCCGTTGGTCAGGTTCGCCAGCGCGTTCTCGTTGGGCACGTAGATCGCCAGGACATAAGAGATCGAGACGCCGATGAGCACCATCATCGCCAGCAGGACCAGGGCAAGCACGAGGTTGATCAACGGCACCCGCAGCCCGAACATGAGGGCTACCACAGCGATCACGACGGCCTGGAAGCCGGTCAGCACAACGAACACCAGTTCCCGTCCGAGCAGCAGGCCGGCCCGCGACAGCGGCGTGACCCGGAACCGGGCGATGACCCCCCGGCGTATCGCGGCGATCAGGGCGAATCCGGCGAACATGCCGCTGAAGATGCCCATGGCCGCGAACAGCAGGGGCACGTAGATCCCATAGGCGTCGCCGTAGCTGGAGGCGCCCATGACGGACTTGAGGAACGGGGTGAAGAGCAGCAGGTAGGTGATGGGCTGCAGCAGCGAGATCGCGATGCCGACCGGGCTGTGCACCAGTTGCCCGGCTTCATACTGCAGGGTCAGCCACGTATCGCGGGCGAGCTTCATGGCTGCTGCCTTTCCTCCTTTCCGGTCGCCGGTCAGTCGGCGAGGGTGCGGCCGGTCTTGGCCAGGAACACGTCGTCCAGGCTCGGCCGGCGGGACTCGATCGCTCCCGGCTCGATCCCCTTGTTGCTCAGCGCCCGCATGACCTGCGGGATGGCCGTGGCGGCGCTGTCCACATAGAGGCGCAGGCGCGCGTCGATGGTCTCGCAGGAGTGCACATACGGCTGTTCGGTCAGGATCTTCGATCCTTCGAGCATCACGCTGGGCTCCGGTGCGCCGGCCGTGTCGGGCGCGGCCAGGTCCACGATGATGACGTCGCCGGAGATCTCGCGTTTGAGATCCGACGGGGTGCCCTCGGCGACGATCAGCCCGGCATCGATGATCGAGATCCGGTCACAGAGCGCGTCGGCCTCGTCCAGGTAGTGGGTGGTGAGGAAGATCGTCATGCCCTCGTCGCGGAGCCTGCGCACCTCCCGCCACATGCGAGCCCGGCTTTGCGGGTCAAGCCCGGTCGTCGGCTCGTCCAGGAAGATGACCTCGGGCGAGTGGATGACGCCGAGCGCGATGTCGAGGCGCCGGCGCTGCCCGCCGGAGTAGGTGCCGATGCGGCGGTCGGCGAAGTCGTCGAGCTGGAAAGCCTTGATGGCCGCCTCGGCGAGGCCCTTCGCGGCGGACTTCGAGACACCGTACATGCGCGCCTGGTGGACCAGGTCACGCCGGGCGGTGGACCGATCGTAGGTGCCGCTGCCCTGCGCCACGAAGCCAATGTGCCGCCGCACCTGCGCGGGGTCGCGCCGCAGGTCCACCCCGGCGATCGTGGCATCGCCGCCGTCCGGGCGGATCAGCGTGGCCAGCATCCGGAGCGTGGTCGTCTTGCCGGCCCCGTTGGGGCCGAGGAAGCCGAAGATCTCACCGCGCTGCACGGCGAGGTCCACGCCGCGGACCGCATCGACATTGGTGACCTTGCGGCGGCGCTTGGTCCGGAATGACTTGCGCAGACCGCTGGCCTCAATCATCGAGCCTCCTGGCGGGCGGAGCAGGCCGGGTGCGGCCGAAGACGCCGAACGCTCGCAAGCCCAGCGGGCGGGGACGTAACGTCACGTCGCCAGGCTAAATGTGCCGGCTTGGTTACACAATGGCCGCGGTGGCGCGCGACAGTGCGGCGGTGAGCGCTGGCCCGATCCGTGCTATCGGCTCGGGCAGCAGCATGTACCGATGGTCGCAGTCCAGCTCGACCGCCTCGATCGGGCCATCGACGAACGCCCGCCAGCTTTCCAGCTTCTCGGCCAGCGCCGGCGGATTGCGGGTAGCGGAGAAGAACAGCAACGGGCAGTGCACCCGGCCGGGCTGGTGGGCGCGCGACACAGCGACGTTGTTTTTGATCACGCGCTGCAGCGCGCGCAGGCGCTGTTCGGGCCACTCATCAAGCCCCAGGCCCGGCCGGCGGCGCACCAGTTCAAGCATCCGGGCCTCGGGATCCGGCTCGGCGGGGGTCAGCGCGGGCACATACCCGAACTGCGCGAGCACGAGGTTGTAGATCATCCAGGGCTCGTTGCTCAGCGCGATGGCCTCGCGGTCGGTCAGACTGGCGTCCAGAATGACGAGCAGCCCGATCTCCTGACCACGGCGCTCGAGTTCCTCCGCGATCGCGAAGGCGACGTTCCCGCCCAGTGACCAGCCGAGCAGATGGTAGGGCCCTGACGGCTGCGCCATCCGGATCTGGTCGGTGTAGTCCCGCGCCATCTCCGCCATGCTGGCCGGCAGTGGCTCGGGCCGCCGCAGGCCACGGGCCTGCAGGCCATAGAGCGGGAACCTGGCGTCGACGTGCGGGACCAGGGCCAGGTAGCACCAGCTCAGGCCCACCACCGGATGTGCGCAGAACAGGGGAGGGCTGTCGCCGACTCGTATCGGCATGAGCAGATCGAGGATGCCGCCCGCGGCCTTGGCCGTCGCGCGGTGCAGCCGCAAGGACTGAAGGGCTTCGGCCGCCCCGGGCAGCCCCCCTCCCCCCGGCGTCCGGGTCGCGGCCGGAGGCCCGCCCGCCGCGGGCCCGCCGCCGGCCTGGGCCGGGGGCTCCGGCGCGCGGGCCGGCGCGGGGTCCGGCAGCCCGACGAACGAGAATCCCGCGCCGCGCAGCCGCTCGATCAGCGATGTGGTGATCTCGATGATCCGCAGGTCCAGGTCTGCCTCGGTCAGGCCGGCCGGGCGGAACTCGGTGGCCGCCGCAAAGTCGTGCAGGAGCACGATGCCGCCGTCGCGCCGGATGAGCCGCTGCGCGATGGCTTCCACGCAGGCGTCCACCGTCTGCCCGTGCCGGTAGGTGATGTCCCAGTCCCGCCCCTGCGCGTGCCAGCCGACCGGGCCGGCGAAGCCGGGAACCGGCCAGTCGCCCATGCCGTACGGCGGGCGGAACCATGCCGTGCCGCCCAGGTAGCCGCTGACCCGCTCCGCGCATCGGCCGAGCTCGCCGGCGGCGTGCTCGGCCGAGGAGAACGGGCGGTGCCGGTCGCCATGCAGCGCGATGACGTGCCCGCAGTCCCGGTAGGTGTCCAGTGCGCCGCCATGCCGTTCCACGCTCTCGCCCAGCACGAAGAACGTTCCGGGCACGCCCTCGTCGCGCAGCAGGCGCGCCAGTTCGGCCGACCTGGGGCCGGGGCCGTCGTCGAAGGTCAGCGCCACGCAGCCGGGCGGGAGCTCGGGCGTGCCGCACAACAGCCGGGGCACGTCATCGTCCATCCGCGCCCTCC
>WNGR01000911.1_pt1 | contig 33193 bp, 32 predicted proteins | sample 5407581 | NCBI WGS metagenome assembly WNGR01 (sample SAMN13153383, study PRJNA577476) | soil metagenome | isolation source: 80 cm soil or saprolite under Garry oak tree replicate 2 | place: USA:California | collected 2016-06-15
TCTTCGCTGACCAACAAGGCCGCATCTGGATCGAGCGTACCTCTGCCGAAGAAGCGTGCCCGCACACCACTGTCAGCTTATTCTGGGTCGGAATCAGATTCCGAATCCGACCACCATCCCCGCAAACGAACCCCCGCTCCATCCAACGGCATTCAAGACGAGATTTGGAAAATCTTCGGGCGCGATCGCTCCAAGTACGTGGCACGAGACGTAATGAGCGATGACGAGGACATGGAGGTAGATATGGTGGCTCTGGAACGGGAGGAATTTGTCAGGTACGTCGCAAGTTTCCTTACACTCTTCCCCTGATCCCAAATATGGAAACGTGTAGTACCCGGATTGCCCGGAAGGAGGACCTTGAGGCGGAAGAAGAAGAGCGCCTTCACGAGGAGGAGAAACGTCGGCGCCGCAAGGAACGAGAACGCACGAGCGACTAATTTCACTTCGCTCACTCAATTTTCATTTTACCGCACTGTCTGCATTTGGTCGTCTCGTATATGCGGAACTTTCTTGGACCCCATGACTGCTTTCTGTACTTTTTATGATGGTGTTTCTTTACTCACCCACTTAGTTGGTCTTCCCTTTACCTGATACAATATACCGCAAAACCTCATTTGTACTGTAGCTCGGATAGACACGCATATCAATACCAGTTGATTGTCCTCCTAACCTCTTGAATCTTGATTTTAAAGAAGCCGTATTGTTATATGGAACTAGCGATTTCGGAAGGGCCCCTCGGCCCTCCCCAAATGCTCTTCACGCATGACGCTTCAAATTCGGTACAAATCGCAAAGTATTCGTAAGATATATTTTTGTTAGCGAGTGTCCCAAATACATATACACTTCAGAAGCAGTAAACCTCACTCGTCATTCAACTATACAGAGTACCCGGTGTCGAGAAAGATGATATGTACCGGCAGCGAGTGCAAGTCACATGGTCGTTCAACAAACTTTGGCGATGGGTGCAGACAAAGAGGTTCAACGTAGGCTGCCAATGTCTGGGTTTCTGTGAACGCAAATAGTCGGCGCAGGAAACGACGTGATAAACCTCACTCGTCGTACGACCGTACAGAGTGCCCGGTGTGGAGAAAGATGATATGTACCATCAGTGAGCGCTCGTTACAGGCGCGGCGACTCGGAATGTGGGAGGAGTCGTTAAATTTGTCTGGCGCACGGATGAGCACAATAGAGAGTATATGATGTAGGGACTGAAATGATTAGCACAGGAAGACGCCAAGAAACGCCCCGGACCACACGCCAAGTGACAGTGGCTCGTTTCCACGTAGGACGTTCGCAACCCATTCGAAGTGGTCGCCATGGACAGTCGGGTTCGCCGAAGCCTCTACTGTATCTGAGTACGATCGAAAGTTGCCGGGTATATCGCGAGAGATCGTCCGTCTTGCAGCGGGAAGAATTCGTTCTTTACGCAACCGTAATTTTAAGATCGTCGGGATGGATGAAGATCCGCGCAAGGTCATGAGTGAGAAGCGTGATATGTTTCCGTATTGACGTCTGTATTCGTGTCGAATAGCGAATTGTGGAACTAGATTTTTTTTGTACCATTTACACGTTCGATCTGCACGCTGCCCGTATCAGCCCAAGCTGTGATTCCGAATGATCCCACGACTGTCATGGGCAAGGACATTCTATACAGTTCTAGTAAGTAGTAATGAACGCTCACACGTTCACGACTTTGAGCCTCGTCCACAGAATATTTACATATCACTGGAGACAATCTCTGTCGGACCGAGATTGTCACAAGTGATATGTAGATACTGTAGAGCGCTGCGTCGGCCATCAACAAGCTGTCTCTGAATCGTGAAGTTGAAAGCCTACTGTAATTGAGTTCGACCCGAACTTAGGACTTCCGGAATCCGCAGTGCTTGAGATCTAGATACTGAGACCTTTTGCCCAGACCAGCGTGACCGGATGCATGCAGTGTCAGAGGGCCAGCCTAATCCTTGTAAGAGTTAACAAACCGCCAAGACCAGAGAACCCTTGTCCAATGAACGCTCGCGGCAGGAACTGCTGTTGAGACGGGTTCCGCCTCGAACTTGAGAAGAGATGAGTACATCGATGAGTTCATTAGGAAAACCACACTATCGAATCCATCACCATAGGCTATATTTTGCAAGAGTTACACCTTATAATTTCAACATGTTACAACCTCATATCTACTATTACAACTTCACATGGCTACTCAAGATTCGTATATAAAATAAATATACATCTAGAGCATACCTCCTGCTTTGCCTCGCATTGATTCCTGAGGCTGCCTGACACTCCAGTGGCAATTGGGCCCACCACACGGCCAAGCGGAATCTCAAGTGACAGGGTGATTATCTGTCCGACCGAGGGGGGAGCTTGGGGGGGAGTATCCAAAGAGTACGACGTCAACTGTCTGGGTGAAGAATACCCAAACAGTGACATCCAGCAGAAGAAACGCATATGCAATAAGTCGCTTAGCCTGAATGTAACATACATAAGTTACTAAAGTATAACGGGCCGAAACTATAAGGACGACGTTTGACCAGTGATGAGCGCTATCAAGATGTGAGATATGAGGTGTAAGATAGTCAATGATGAAAATGCAGTGTGCTGTATACATGGTCCCGCCATTCGTGCTCGCACGATCTGCCAGGCCAGGGGGTGGAGTCTTCATTCGGAGCATTCAATAGGTGTCGCTTGGGTGGATTCTCCATAATTGCCGATACTCGACGGCGCCTTATGAGGTAGATGGATGCTTCGTCATGTCCTGCTGACGCTGCCACAACAACTCTGCCCATAGATGGTTGGGTGGGATTCGGCCAATTAACGCACGAAGAACTTCAAGCCTATCGCACGCCGTTTAAATTTCACCATGTGACATGATACGGATAACTCACCATCTCTCTTTCTCTTCGTCCGTATCAGTGAAGAAGACGATTTCTAAGTTTCTTTGAAAACGGAGACGGAAAGATCTTTCTACGCCATAGAGACCATCGAACTCGTCGAAACTGCCCAGAGATGCTTGCGCCGAGGAATGGCTCAAGGTTCGGTTTCGTGGGTCAGGCATATCTTCGACCGCGATTGCTTTTCGCAGATCGATGGTAACGGTAGCCCTCTTCGTTACATCATTGAACGCGACCAGATTGGCGCCGATGACGCGAAACTGTCTTCTGCGCCATGTCTACGAGGCAGAATTAGCTGCTGCTAAATGAAGGGCTGTGCTAATATCGACGTACTGAGCAGTCACCACCGTTTTGCGTTAACGTTCCCTCAAAGTACGTCATCTTGTGCCAATGAACGTGACGTAAGCCGCGGTGGCACTCGTCCAAACTCTGGGGAAGTTGACTCGATGGAATTCCGGGCAGTGGTGGAAGTCTGAAGAACTGCAAGACGAGCTCCCCGATTTCTATCGAGTTGACCTTTGACCCGCTTTCCAAACGCTGGCCAATTAGGGGATAACTAGTTTCAAAAAGACGCGTATCGCAACGCGATGCGATATCCTTGAATGACACGAAAGCGCGCGCTAGTGTGCCATCGGGTTTGAGATACCTTGCAAGGTTCTCCTCGAGTACGACAGGGACCACTGATACGGGCCGAACAACTCGCGCAGGCTTCTTCGGGGAAGAAGAGAAAAAGCTTCGCATACCCCCTTTGGAAGCAGGGGGTGCTGGAGGAGGGGGGGGAGGGGGCGCAGGTGTATTGGCTTTAAACTGGGAAACGATATGTGGGTCTCGCCGAACTTTCAGAGTGAGGGTGAACTCGAGTTTGCTATGCTCGATGCTAACAAAGCGTTGGAGGTCAGTGCAAACGGCGAATAGATGCAAACCTGCTTACAGTTCAAATTCTTGCTCGATCTGACAGTCCTTCTCTAGGCTACACTCCGGAGTTGTGACAAAATGTATCCCATTATTGAGTGTGCAGGTCACGAGAGTGGTTTGCCGAGGGAATGGCAAATCAAGACCCTTCGCATAGAGAACTGTAGGAGCCGAAGTTAGATGCGAACGATCAAGCGTTTGAGCTGCTCGCCTCTGACAAACACCTTCCCGTGGCTCTTTCCTGCCTTTTCCTGGGAACGGTACTCTCTGATTTGCTTGGCATACTCGTTCTGCAATGCGACGTTAGTCTTTGGACGCCACCACATAATGTTTCCGTACCATGTCGGATGGGCGACGAACTGTCCTCCAGGCTCTTCCGCCGTCGACATCGCCAGCACCATTGATATGCGAGACCCTATCTGCGTCTGATGAAGCATAAATGGTCTCACTATGTTGCCGAACATGATATCTCTAGAGAAAGTTGCTTGAGTATGTCATCCTTGATTCATTACGCGAATATACCCAGACTCACGCCTTTCGTCGAACCGCGTAGCTTCCTGAGCTCTCTCGCAATGCTTTCGGCAAGTGGATCCTTCTCTTCCGTCGCTACCACCTCGGGTAGCACACTCGATCCTGACGGGTTTAAGGCTGCCATTCTCATCGCCGCCTGCAAATCCTCGGCATCCCCAGTGCTCATGCTACGTCGAGCACTTGGTCTGCCCGATTTAGCGGACGGCGGATTTCGCGGAGGGGTAACGTAGCCCATATCTTCATCCTGTTCACGTCGGCGCATTTCTCGGCGCTTCTCGAGGATAATCTGTTCACGGGTTCGAATGGCATCTTTCTGTACGGGCTGCAATGGGTTCGATGACTCGCTTGCGTTGCGGCTCAGCGATGGGCTCATAAACCCTCCTCCAGAGAGTAGTTCGGGCGTACGCTGTGCTGATGAAGGCGTTGTCGACTCGTCAGGCGTCAGGCGTTGGGATTCATGATCGTCAAGTTTCTCGTCCTCTTCCATCGTGATGTCATTGTCGTAATCACCAAGAGGATCGTACATTCTTGCTTTGACTCCCTTTGTGACTGTGGCGATCTTTAAAGAGGTGTGACTGCCCTTCATATTGGGGCCTTGGGGAGAGGGCCGTGCTGACATGCTCGCATTGGTCGAGTCAGTGACAACATTCTGAACAAGGCGCTCCAGTGCACTTCGGACCTCGTCAATCTCGACCCTGGTTGTCCCTGGTGCGCTGATACCGAGATCAAGGCCGGGACTGACATCCTGGATTCGAGTCTGAAAGTCGGCGGTGCTAGTACCGTGTGTACCACCTGCCTCTAATTCCGATTGAGCACGGGCCACGAGAGAAGGGCGCGGCGGGTCAGCGGGCTGAGGATTCGGGTCAATCGACATGACGCCGTCATAGGTTCCATCTCTGTGTAAGGGAGGGGGTACAAGGGGTCGGGGCGGGGCAAATGAAACATCACCCAACTCGACACTGAAATCAGTTGCGTCTCCGCCCGTCGAACGGTCTGCCGTTGATATTTCACCAAGTTCCTCCGGCACAGGGCTGTCTGTGTTTCTCTTGCGCAGCAAGCGTTTGTGGATATCTTCGCGATCGATTCTGGGATTGCGTCGGCTGAGACTCCCGATGCTACCACGGCTGCCTAAACTCCCATTGCTCGGCACCGATTCGAGGCCAAAGGAGAATGATGGTACTACGTGCGATGGTGCTGCGAAAGCTGGGGAACCAGAAGGAGGTAATGAAGGAGACCCTCGATGTGCTAGCGACGGGGACCCCGAACGAGACCAAAAGGAAGATGCCGTCCGAGGGGGGATTGGTGACTCGCTCCGACTTCTGGGTGGTCGCGGAAGTTCCCTTGAACTAGGTGACTCAGACACTTTTCCGAGCGAGCCACCAGGTGATTTCAGCCTCAGAGGTGGTGTTGACGCCTGTATCCGAGAGTTTGGTGTACTTTGGACGACTACCCCGAGCTCTGCTTCGAGCTCGACAACTAGAGGGTCATGTTGGAAAGCGCCAACCCTTTCGGACAGCGACCCTGAGTGGCCTTCAGAAGACATGAATGATAGTTCAACAATCTGAACGTCCTCCGGCCCCGGCAAGTTAAACGAGTGTGTATGTTCACTGCCTGTTGAAGGGTCTGAGTTGTGTGACTACGTAAATGATCAATCGCGCCTACCTGACTCATCATTCACGTCTTGCCGATGGATGTCAAGATCAAATTTTGGGAGGAGGCTCTCACTACGGTCACTGAGCGGATGCTTCTTGATTTTTGCGGGTGAAGGTGACGGAGGGAGCATTCGTACGTCGTCCTCAACATCGTCGGGCATCCGATCAGCTAGTACTCTCTCCGACTGTGTTGAACGCCCCAGTGGAACTGTGGATCCCACCGACTGACCTTGCGGAGGAGTACTGGGAACCGAAGGGCTCTGTTTGGCGACGGAAGTGAGGGTCTCCAAAATCTCTAGCGGAGTAGTAGGGTGAGAGTGGCGGGAAAGGGTAGCCCTGTCAGCGTGATGGGACCGACCGTATGGGACGCCATCTTGGCTATCCGCGTGTAGAGGCAATGATCTGTCCATTGGAGGAGTCTGAGGGTTGGAGGCATCGCGAGCATCTTGGATCATTGAATCGACTAGCCCGGTTATGCTGTCATTTGCCTCGACACTTTCGGGTGGTTCTCCAAACTCCTCTGGCTCGCCGTATTCATCATCGTCAGAAAAAACATCCGAGTCGAGCGAATCATCCCGCTCGAAGGTAACGACGTCGCAAGTCTCATCGAATGTCACCGTTTTTCTCCTCTGGCGCTTGGGGACGTCGTGTCCAATAAGCCTGGGTCCGTGCAAACGCTTAGAGACCAACGATGAACGTCCGGGAGACGCTGATGAAGACGGTGTGGGAAGATGACTTGTATGGATGACTTTCGGTGGTGGTGGAGGCGGAGGGAAGGGATCCTCATCTGGACTGGTGGGACGGCGGAATGGGCTCTTTGAGACCGGTTCCTTTTCGATGAGGTTTTGAAAACCTTTGGACTGGCGTCTCTTAAACCCGAGGGGCCGTTCATTCTCTACATGGGACTGCATAGAATCGGGACGCGGTCTCTTCTCTCCGCTCACGCGGCGCGGTGGAGGCACGTTGGTAACGGATGAAGGACGAGATGGCACGGGGGCGGAAGGGGCAGGAGCGCGAAAGGGAGATTGAGAGACAAGATTGCTGCGAGTCAACTTCGCAAAGGTATTGGAGCTTCGGCGGCTGATCTGTGAAGCATGTTGGCGTCCGGGTGTGTCTCTTTTCGCGATGCGAAGAGGTGTGACGGGCTGAGGCGGCCGCTCAGGTTCAGTGGTATTAGAAGGAGGACGGTCACGAAGAGGAGCCATTGCTGCAGTAAGAATGACGAAGGTGCAGCTTACCCGGGCGTCGTTGTTGGCGAGAAAATGGGTCGCTGTCGTCGGCGTCCTTAGTCACATAAAGCAAACACCCCGTGGGAACTAACACCGCCGCAATCCCAATTCTTATCATGTGATCGCGTCGCGTCAATCATGTGACTACATTATTAAATTTAGTGATACAAAAATTGCTCATTAGGTCCATCCATGAAATGTGTCGTAAATCGTGGGGCGGTGTCACCCAAGTGCTATCGCTTGAAAAAGATATTCCGTCTCTGCCTTGCTCTCTCTAGGGGGGGTAGGTCATCCTCATCCTCCTCAACAAAGCCGTCACTCGAATGCAGCGAGTGATCAACACCCACTAAGAATAAACCAAAAATGAGCAAGTGGCCTACTGGACAGTGAATTCTCTCACCTGAAGACCCGTCCAAAGACTGGTCACTCATCAAGGCTCCACCTAAACTAGAACTAGGTTGGGACGGTGCTGCCATCATATGGGATTGCAAATTCGACGATATGTGTTTGGGGAGCATCGAACGCCGGCGCTGTAGTTGCGAACTGTTCAGGTTCGAGGTTGTAATGTGAGAAGACGTAGCTCACTTTGTTGTTGCCCGCTATGTTCAGACCTTCTAGGTCGACAATGAAATTGTCTTCCTCAACCCGTCTGCGTTGCTCAGTGCACTCGACCACCCAGGAGATGCCAACAACATGGGGCTTTGGCTCGCGCATCAACCTGCACAAGATAACATTAGGCAATAAGTATACAACCAACATATATACACACCTATACTTCGTCAGAGTACTCATCAAGCCATTCTTATACACGATGTGCGTGCAAGACTGTCCGGCACGTCCGATGATCTTGCGGTCCCGGATCAGTTAGCCATAAAGGTTATCAACAAAAAAAGTGCATACTTTTGCACCGAGCCCTCTTAGCATGTCCACGAAGAGACCCCCAGCATCGTCCCCGTCATCTGTCCGTACGTCAACGAATATTGTACACGATTTGAGCACCTTCAACGAAGACGGTTTCGTTGCGGATGGTGCTCCAGCGGTGGCGCCCGAGTGGGAAGCGTGTGCGCGAACGTCAGGACCATTTGAGGGCGCTACTGGAGCACTTCGAGAGCCTGCAACATCTAAACTGCTGCCGGAACGGAGTCCACTCCTGGTCCCCTGCGAGCTCGACTGCGATCGAACGACAGCCGTCGACTTGGAACTACCAGGTGGAGGTGTGGAGGGGAGGACTGCCAACGTTTGCTGCAGAAATTGAGAGGCCAGAGATGCTCGGCGCGACGCATCCTTCCACATGTCTGGAAGCTCAGCTTCGTCAGCGTCAGCAAGATTACCATCCACTTTTCCATCCGCTTTCGGAATATCGACGTGCCCTGCAAAGGCCTCTTGCAGTTTCATTGGCTCAACACCCACCGGAGGTGCGAGGACTGCCACCCGGCCATTGTCTTTCTCGCGCGAAGCTGAGGCCGTAAGGAGCATCTGGCTCATGGACGGCAAAGGCAGTTCGTCAGGGTTACCATTGACAACTCGGGTACTCTCTGAATCTTTCACCGGGCTAGCTTCCACAGCAGGGAGGCTAGATTTCTTGCTGACCTTTTCAAAAGGGCGCCTCTTCCCAACACCTCCATACACAAATCCCCGCGGCTTACTAAACGAATTCTTCCCCACAACAATGCCCGAGTTTAGGCTGATCTTCGCCACAGGGCCGGCGGCGGGAGGTAGGATAGAAGGACGTGCAACCATCGTTGTAGTCTTACTGCCAGATGCACGAGCATTCGGCTGGAGACTTGCCACGGCCCCGACTGAAGCCGCCCTCTTCAACGGCGTAGCAGCCGTCCTTGCGCTCGAAGGTAACCCATTCCCAAGACGAATAGTACTGTCATCCATCGCTTTGGGAGTATTTTTGGAAATACCAATTGCGTTAGCAGCTGAGTCTGTGTCGCGGGTAAAGCCGAGGGTTGTCGCAGGCCGTGAAGGTGGAGGGGCTTTTAGTTTCTCCAGAGCAAGCGAAAGGTTTGATAGACCAGTGTGCTTTGATTGATGAGACGGGGCTCCTGGCCCTAGCGACGAAGCAGGCTTCATTGGCGGCGACAGCTTGGGAGGCTGGCGCTTTGGGAGCGACCACGGCTTCTGTGGAGAATTGGCCGGAGCTCGTTCTATGGTCTTGTTTAGGGAAGACGAAGTGGGCATGGCAAATGAGAAAGATTGCTTGTGAGAAGATGGCCCAGGGATGCCCGAAAGAGTACTCTGTAATCCTAGTTCTAAATCAAAATGGGTGTCTGAGGGAACCGAAACGGAGCGACGCACTGGCAGCGCTGTCTCTGTGTAATGATCCCGTCTCCCTTTGCTCCCTTGTCGCAGACGAACGGGTCAGCCTGGCTGAACCATATGGCATTGTGATGCCTCGTCTTCCCCTGCCTCTTGACGTAGTACCGGTAATCGGTCTTGTTACTGGAGGTAACGCGTCGTTTGATTTCGATGCTGTGATGCACGAAGAAAGCGGAGGCTTTACTTCTTGGGAATTGCGACTGGGAGGTTCTACAGAAGCGCACGTCTCGGAATCGCTGGGCGACAGGCCATGATCAAGTTCAGATAGAGATGAGAGGACGGAGAGTGGGGATGGAGGATCGTCAGTCAATGGCGAGAGAGGGTCGCTAGAGGGGATATGAGTTAGACCGCCGCCCGGAGGGGATGGCGGAACAGGGGCAGTAGCCTTAGGCGTAATATCACTGCCTTGTCCCTTTGGCGATGCGGTAGGCGTCATCGCACAGAACTGCGCAAAAATGAATATTATTGACACGCTAGAAAATGCAAGCACGCACATCGAGGGGCAAAAGTGGACCAGCGAGAGACACGTCGGAGGCAGTGACTTCTAGACTAGGCCCTGCAGCAGGAAACTGATCATTGCAGGAAGGTAAGGTGTCAGCCCCAGGTGTCGGCTTCTCATGTAAAGGAGTGTCCATTTCATTTGATGCCGATAATATATGTGGAGTTGTGGGTTCCTTTTCGCGTTCGGGTTCTGTCGGTGACCTCCCAACATTGCGAACAACCATGTCATCGGCTAAGGGCTTGAGAGTATGCGGCAAGCTGGAGAAACGTAACGTTTCCCGCACAGGTGAGACCGAGGCAGTTTTCCGAGGGGAGGGCATGAGTTGCCCAAGATCCCGGTGGGGTACAGAAGGTGACGCGAGAGGGGCCGATTGAGCTCGCTTCGTCCAGGATGCTCCCAGCTGCCTCGAACCCGTGGGCGAGAGCAAGTCTTTCGGACCGATAGCAGAGAAATCAAACGGACCACTAGGTCGCGTTGTCTCGGTGACGCGAGACTCCTCTGGGTGCAAGTCGTGGGCATGATGTGGTTCATCATCCCACTCACCGATGTGGTCCTTCTTCAACCGTTTAAACTGTCTCTCAGGATCATTCTCGTGCGGTTTCGGAGAAGTACGCTTCTGAGGTATATCCTTGTGATGAGAGAGTAAAAGTTCGTCGTCGCTCTGATTGATTCCGACGTTGGGAGGAGCGTGAGGTTCAGAAGAAACAAGAGGAGAGGCCACCGGTACACTTTTTCTCCACTCTTGCCTAGCAGCCTTCAGCGGGGAGATTCCGAGGTGAACGTCTCCAAACTCGTCGGCCAACGAGAGTTGTGAACGTGTCCGCTTAGCGTGGTCGGACATTGTAGAGACGATGGGAAGGAGGGCGAGCTCGAAGCGTGCACGTTCAATTCAGTTAAATTCGATCGTGACGCGGCTTGACTATTACGTAATAAACGCGTGGGTTTTATCAACTTTATCAATCGCCGCCGCGGTCACGGTCCGGGTGCCACCAAGCCAGCGCGAGCGACGAAGGCTCGAGGATGAATCTGATCGCTCTGAGACGATGTCTTACAAACCGTTCGACTTATAGGTTTACACGCAAGTGGGCCATACCAGGCTCTTCCCCAGCTTTCTTTTCCAGCTTTCCAGCTCCCCCGCCCCGTACGTTTACAAGGCATTCATCGCAACTGATCTGCAGCCAACTTATTAGTCAAAGACAGAACAAACGCGGAACAGGCCAAATCCATCCTCATCGTAAATAAATTACGCACAAAACCAGTCATTGACACCATTGATTCCTTTCTTGAGTGAGTCGTCATTGGCACAACGCGACCAACACTGACAGCTGCCAGCCACCTACGCACTCACTACCCTAGCGTAAGGGTATTCCATGAAGACAGAAGGGATATACCACAAGATGTAGAGGTCTGGCGTCCTGGTACGTCCGTCATCCCCATGACCTTACCGCTTAACAACCTGTTTGTCACAGGCGATGGTGCCGAAAAAATTGATCTGGTCATAACACTTGGAGGCGATGGCACAATTCTCCATGCCTCGTCATTGTTCAAGGTCGGAGCCGTGCCTCCTGTCCTTAGTTTCTCTATGGGTACACTTGGTTTTCTCCTTCCATTCCGTCAGTCAGCACCTTTCTTTGCAATCACTCGTACAGAAGGGTGATTGGGCTCTTTCACACAGATGTCGACGATTTTTCGAAAGCATTGGAAAGCGTATTCCAGGGGAAAGCCACGGTGTTGTACAGGATGCGCCTATCCTGCGCCTTTTTAGATAAGGATGGGAATAACATAGGCAAGGAAGGTGAAGGTGATTTTCATGCATTTTCCCCTCCTAAACGCAACGAATTAACGATTTTCTAGATTGGCAAGTAATGAACGAGGTTGCTCTGCACCGAGGATCAAGCCCTCACCTAAATACAATCGATGCTTACGTCGATGGGCAACACCTTACTGAGGCTGTGGTAAGGACTATCCGACAACCCACGAGCTTTCATTCTTAGCAATTCCATTCCTAGTCAGATGGCTTAATTGTTTCAACACCAACAGGCTCGACAGCCTACTCCCTTTCCGCCGGTGGCCCGATTGTCCACCCATCGCTGAGCGCTCTCGTTCTTACACCCATCTGCCCCCGTAGCCTATCTTTCCGCCCACTTGTCTTTCCAGCGTCATCTTCTATTACCCTTCGAGTAAGTCTTTAACGTACCATCCTGCATGGCCTCCGTCCCCCGTCCATCTGATTGACCACCGCCCGTAGATAGGTGACCGCAGCCGTGCACCTGCGGGTGTTTCCATGGATGGACAGGTCTCCCATGTCTTGAATCCTGGGGAATCAGTCACCGTCCGCGCATCATTGCATCCTATCCCCTGCATCAACCGGTCATCAATATCCGACCCCGCTCTCGATGCCCAAGGAGAAGGGGCAGGTCCTGGAAAGGAAGACGACTGGGTCCGAGATATCAACAATCTTTTGCAGTACAACGCCACTTTCCGTAGCAAAGCACTATTGAGGCACAGCCGAACGTAAAACCCCTGCGAAGCAAGTCGCCTATTGCATCCCTGCTACCCTAGGGCCACGGACATCAAGGTCACGGCATACTCCTACAAGGTAGCTCATCTGGCTGCTAGCGCTCGAAATAACTTACCAGACATAGTTTTTGGCTACGAAAATCACATGGGAAACATAAAGTCTCAATCTTTGTTTACTGTAATATACGGGTATCGTAGGCACTGGTGAGAAGCGAGTGGATACAAATGATGGAGCCAATAAGAAAACATTAGTGGGGACGACAAAAATTACAATGCAGTAGGCAGCTCTAGCAGCTATGTGAGTGATGGTCTCGAGACGGCCTCTGACCGAATAGTCCGACAACGCGTGTTGTAAAAGAACATGAGTTTGATTGCTGACTCGGGGCAGGACCGAATGAAACTTCGCTGGTGGGCGGCCCCTTCATATCCGTGTACCAGCCCGTTTCTGAAGCGTATGGGGGTGGCTGAGCGACCGAGGGCTTGGAGGCAGAAGACGCGGCACTTGGGGGAGATGCGACGTGTATTTCCACGATCTCATACTGAGCAAGGGTGGACACCACGGGAGACCACGCCATTCGGCCTATTCGCGCCGTCTTTCGTTCGGTCTGACTGTTGAGGACCACGCGAACTTCTAAGCATATCAGGCTGCGGTCGACGTCTCTGAGCTCCGGAAATGCCTCTTGGGCAAAATCGATGGCTTGCTGGACTCAGAGGGGTAAGAAATGTGCACTGTTTAGCGATAAACGGAAACGTACCTCGTAAGACTCTCCTGGCGTGACATAAACTAGTTTCGAGTCGTAGCAGTATGTAAGGATACTGGGAGGAATTCGAGGTGCAGCGGCCGACACCCCTTGAGGGCGCGACGCGTTCATCCCGCCGCGAGGGAATGATCCCATGATCATTGAGTTGGGTGTAAAAGACATGAGGGCGGGAGATTGAGCTAGACGGTGAAATTATGGATCGAGGGGACACTAGTGCGTCCCTTTTATGTGAGAGAACGAGGTCATAGCCAACACGAGTCAGACACAACCCGGGTCAGAGAGTGGCACTATACCGCAGTGCCTTTTAGGCGATGCATTGTTCATAACAATCATAGGACAGCTCAGGACATGTGTTGAACGCTGTGACTTATCAGGCGGGTTGTGGTCAGTAGAAGCATTGACCTGCACTGCCGGCCAGCACCGGCGGCTGTGCAAAGTAGTAAACCCAGTAAAGGCCGGTAGTGTAGACAGGCCCAGATCTGAGACCCGTGTGTCCCAGTGGCATGGTAGCACCGCCCGGACCGCCCAGACCTGGCGCTCTGGCACGAGGCTGTGCCATTGTTATAAGGGCACAGACTCTTTGACTCACTGCAATACTACAAGGTGTGAGACTACCGGTGTATCTCTTCAATAATACAGGCGCATATCTACGGTACTCTGAAACTACGTGTCACCGCCCAACCCTGAAAGGACGTCGAATATGCTTTGGCCTGGAGCTCCCTGAAAAGCGGGCGGCGCATTGGCTAATCTTGCACGGTCACCTTTTGACTTACGGTTCTTCTTCGTGCTCCCCTCCTTCCCGTGAGCGAATGCTCCATCTAACCCACCGACACAAGCATCCCACAGACCAGATGGAATACGTGCGTCCACGTTTTCTCCGTTACCGGCAAGACACCGGTGAAATGCCTTACCAGAGAACAGATATGTCCGGTTAGGTGCCATGTTCGTTAAAAGCAGTGTTTGGGACAGCATCTCAACGGCATCGAATGTAGCCAAGACTTGGGCGGTAAGTTGGATACTACGGTTCTCCAACGGGGGGACAGCTGGTTCGACTGATGTGCTACCATTTGGCAAGCCGGGCCAAGAGAAGGATGCTAGAAACGCCTGGCCTTCCCTGATAGTCCATTTCTCCCTTTGTCTTTCAGCGCTGGACCCTGCTTCGTCGGCTCGGTCGGCGAGGCGTCTTACGATCCACCTCAACGACACAACGGCCATTAATTGCTCCGGTGGAAGCGCCTTGACCAAAGGTGTGTCAGAGCCAAGGGCACGTAAGAAGACGGTTAGTCGGAGCTCTTCATCCCAAAGCTGGACAGGGAGTGGCTCGGGACTTTTTGCAAAGTCAACGCCGTGAGCCGACAACAGGGTGCCAAGCGTCGGCACTGATACGGGCTCCTCAACGTGCCGAGTACCACGGCGAACGTGTTCGATGACGTGCCTGGGCCACGTTCTACGCGGAGTCGGTGCAACGGAAGACGTCGACGGAGTGCCGGTAGAAAGTTTTTCGAGGGCCCCTTGCAGAGGTGCTAGAGGATTAACTGTCCCCGTGTCTTCGTCCGGGTCGGAGTGCACGTCGATAACCTCGTCTTCATCGGACTCTTCATTGGCAGTAGATTCTTCCGATCCATTTCCTCCAGTATCGGTGTCGCCCCCAAGGAGACCTGTCCCATCGTCCAAAAGTGCATAAACCCACTCCCTGATAGGACGCCCCAGACTCCGGACAACGGTCTCGACATCCGGGTTCTCCAGGAATAACTCTGGCCATGCGGTGCTAGTGCTCAAAATGTCCATCACCCCCGGAGAAAAGTCGCCAAGTCGATATGCTGAAATGTACAGTGAACGTACTCGCTCCCAAGATCCGTTCTCGTTCTTAGTGGAAGAATCTGAAGTGGGACGAGAAAGACACCCCACTAGCGGGCAAGACTCGACATCGTGGAGGGGGCAGGCAGAGGTAGGCTCTTTGATTGTTCGGTCGCCATCCTGGTTCTTGGGTATCGCATATCGCAGAGCGGCCTGGACTGTTTTCTCCACGATGCTCTCCCGCTCCCCGGATCCCATGGCCGCCGGTCGAATTAGAAGAGACCCGACGGCTAAATCCACAAAGTCAACGACACCAGTAATCTGATGTCGCGCCTTCTTCGGCGACTTTCCGGACGCTGCAGCAGCGACCGACTTTAAGACGTTCGCTACGCGAGTGATGCGCTGAGACACCGCCATGTCACGTTCATAAAACAGTCTGCTGGTAGAGCGACGATCGGCAGTGAAATCGTTGCCTATGAGGGCTGCGAGGAGTGGAAGAAGAGAAAGGGAGATCTGCAAATGGGCAGCGAGCGCGTGCGGGCTATAAACGACGCAACTCAAAGACAGTGCGTCGTTGGTATCGGGTGAGATGATCCCTTGAGTATGGGGTTCGCTGCCCTGTTTCTTGACTTTGTTCCTCTGCGACACCACGAATCCAGCATCATCTTGCATTTGGCCTTCCTCATCTTTTCTTTGGGTATCGGCACTCCAGACCATTTGGTCCATTGGGACGTACCCTGCATACCCCTCAACGTTTAGAATAACGTAGTCAGAGTCTCGCCCCGTCACGTAACCCCGAAGTCTGCCGGCGAGCTCAACAGCGAATGGATCACCTTCATCGTCTGCCATGTAGATTTGGACGGCACCGCCAAGCGATCGTAAGGCGTCAAGAGTGGCCACATAATAAAGCGGAGGCAAGACAGAATTCTCCCGCAGGAAACGTGGTGTGGCACGCGAGAGGGTTGACGTCCTGAAGAACAATATAGAAGGCCGTATGGTGGATTGCTCTACGCGGATTGTGCTCGTCGCGAATTTGGATCGATGATAAGGGCCTAGCTCGATTACTGTAAGCTACACATCAAGGCCAATGACGGTATCTTACCGTCAAAAACAAAATACGGTCTGAGACCAACCGAGATCCATGCTCTTACAATCCGTGTTACCAAGTCGCGGAACTCAACAGGTTCACCACCATATACCCACGGCAGGCGAGACTGGTTGCGAAGTTCATATATAAAACTGCAGGGTCGTTCTCAATGGTGTTGGGTAACAAGCCAACAGGTGGTACGCACGACCAGCCGTCGACGACAAGGGGGATCGTGGCTTCCGATTTTGATCGCTCTTGAGAGAGGACGAGTGGAGTTGACAGCTTGCGCTGGTTTTCTCGTAGATAGGTCGCAAGACCATGAACACCCATGAGTCACAACCAAGAAGTGATACAGAGCCTTCACGACCAAGAAGGGTCGTTAAAGTAAAGGCACATCATATGCATCATAGGGCGCACACATGATCATGTCATGGACCCGGGCCGTAAATGTTACACTGTGACTCTGATCCTGCCCTTGGAACCCTCTCTGGTGCCCGATAATACAGTCCACCACTTTTCCTTCGTACCGTCAACTCCACCCTTGGTTGTCGTTGACGGACGCCGTACAACAGTTGACATACCAGACGAGATACCCTTTCGTTGCGTCGTTGATCCCGCACGCGTCTCAGAAGGATGGGATGTAGCTGGCGGTTCCCTACTGGACCTCGTTCGCCCAGAAATTTCTCGTACCGGTGGATCGTCATCGTTAGGTTCTGCCTTTGCCTTTCCTTTCCGTTGGACGCGGATCGGGACCACAGCATAGCCTTTCTCCCATTGCTTACGATGGAGTCTGTAGATCGCCATGGTAGCACGAGCGTCTGTCACCTGCAACGGTGTTCAGTAGACGAATTTGGCGAGGGGAATATGGACTGGTGCATACACTGCTATGTTCGCCTTCCTGAATTGTTGCCCCAAGCATGTCGCGTACCAGGTTTCTCAGAGCGGGTCGAGCAGCGCGGCTTTGGCCATGCTTGTGAGCTAGGTGTTGCGTGTCACGGATTTGCGCCCGCGGATGTGAGAGCATAAGTGCCTAGCGCGAAGCCACATGCAAGTCTGTTTATACACCCCAGGCAAGCGAGCATACCTTGAGATCGTTCTGAATAGCATGTCCGACGACGACGCGATCCTTGATGAGCTCGGCTACTATACCCTGCACCTCCTCAAATGTCTTTGCTAGGAGTTATGGTGAGACTAAAAATCCGAACCATGAACAGATAGCGGTACTCACCATTTATCATGTCTTTTGCCCGAACACCACTCCACCGGGTCCGCCAATCTGTAACTCTTTCCTTTTGTCGCACAAACTCGTCCAGCAGGACTGCCCCAAAGTAGTTAACCACCGATACCCGTGCGAGTGTTGACTCGGCCCCCATGGGCCCGACACCAACCATTTCGCAGTCTAGCGCTATGTATGGGCCTGGCAGGCGATCCTTGGGCGGAAGATTGGGAAGAAATGGTGTTGGGGCGAATATGAGGGAGCGAAGCGCCTCTACAGTATCTTTACGAAGAGAAGATTCATCGAGAGGCAAAGAGGTGGCAGACGGCTTGACATCTGAAGGCGTAGGAGAGTCAGAGGCGCGAAAAAAGGAGTCTTGCCGCTTTTGCCGCTTCTTCCGAGGTTGATCTGGAGAGGTGTCGGTTTGGAGTCGCTGCGCAAGAATAACTATTAACGACAGTGGCCTTAGGTTGATATACTACTGAGGGTCAACCTTATGGAGAGTGAGCCAATTTCCGGATGGTTTGTCCTTCATCGATTCATCACCGCAAGGGAGTACAAAGATGTATTACGTCAGCTAAATAATCGGGCGTTGTTATACTACAATACTACAGTCTGAATTACCCGCGCAGCACCTAAACCAAAGAAAAGAGGATGAGCACTGGCAGAGCTACACACACCATAAAAAAACAAAGTTAAACAGGAGCTCAGCAGTGTCAAAAAATTTGGAGCACACTCGTTTCCACCGGAAAGGATATCCTCCCTGAAGAAATTCAATGAAGTTTTTGGGAACATCATTCGAACCAGGCGATGAGATCCTCGCAACGGAACACGACTCACCTCACACCTCTGGACACCAGAAGTATTGGGTAGCAAAACAGTCGAGCTGTTTGATGGGTGGAAAAAATACGAGGGTGCCGCCGCACAAGAGTGAGCCCCATTCAGTTACCAAAACCCTGCGAGAGGGCTCGGCAATCGCATGACTATTTCCTAAGAGCAATGTGCCCAAATAACCCGGTCCGCTCATATCATCGCGTATATGACCAAGCGTTTAGGCTGCAGAGCCCCAACCCAAGCCACAATCTACATTCCTGAAGAAGGGATGAGTGGGCCTTGTAGATGCAACGCGAACGGCCTTCTTAGTGGCAGACGCTTTCCATAGCGTACACATACAAGGTCGCATACTCTGCATCTCCGGGGACTTTCCCCGCAGCAAGAAGAAGGGGTTGCTAAATGAACCCCTGTGCGTGAGCTGCGATAGCGATTCTTTGTGCGGCGACGGTGAGTTGAGGGAGAGAAATAAAAATAAACTTTTAATTTAATTTCCATGTTGGTCACGTGTTTTCCGGGTACAGCCGTCGTCACTTTGAGCCAAGTCCGCCATTACCGTACAGTACTGGTAGGGTCCACGCAAGGTCAGCAGTGACTCGGCCTTTTGTCTTGACCTGATTTCCGGGAAACACTCAACCCCTTTCCAAATCATCTGGTGGAAAATCAGCAGTAAATGTCTTCACCCCCGGAACAACGTGATCCTCCTTCTAGACGCCATTCATCTGACCCTCCTGCTCCCGGTCCCTCGACGCATAATCCCCCTCCACGATCTCGTCCAAAGGTGGAGCCTCCTCCACCTCCCCAGCAAGTCCCAGATCCATCTTTTGTAGATCGCATACCTTCTATTAGACTGTCTGTCCCTCCCAGAGGTGAGCCCCGATTTCATGCATCCTCATGTCTTATGCGTCTCATGACCACAGGACGCTTTTCTCCGGCAACATCTGAGCGCTGCTTCACGTATTGTTCACAATCCCACCATGGCCGCGCCCACGGAAGTGAACCAAAATGCTACACATTCTGCCTACGACGCATATTTAATCACGAAGTTGATCGTGTCCTCACCAGTGCCAATTACGGTCCCATTGTCAAGTCACCCACAATTTCGGCGAACGTCCCACTCCCTCAGGAGGCCAATACGACATTGAGCCAATATATCTCCGATCCTGCTGCACGCGCAGAGGCTTCCGATGGATCTGCCTCATCGTCATCACATGCATCGACCTCTCCACAGCCCGAGAATAAGCAACAGCATTGGCAAGAAGGGTATTACGTCTGGCTTTCCCGCTCGAGGCAGGCTGCCTCAGAGCACATGTCCCACATGAAGCGGGACCTCTTTCAGCAATCTGCGTACGAACGCTCCAAAGCCATGTGGGCCCAGGCTGTCCGGGAGGGTAAACAACATGAGTTTTACCACACCCCAGAGGCACGTATTTTTGGTTCTGAGTGGACCGCGAACATGCATGAGGATATCCTGTGCGTCGATCTGGCCAACCTTTTCGATCTGCACGACACTCAACTTTGCACGCAGTTCTCCCCCATATTATAGCATGCTTTTCCCGTTGTCCACGCCTGTTCCAGAGGTTAAGCGCATTATTTTCGACTATCTTGCTCCTACACATGTTGTCCTTACTACACTTCGCGACTCGTTCACGTCTGGTAACCAAGTAAAATTCGCACATCGGATGCGCGAGTCCATTCAAGACGGTGCGCCGTGGACACTCGCTCGGAACGTAGGAAGAAAGATATGGGGCTTGCTATCGGGAGAGGGTGAAGGGTAGGAACATACTGACTTAGGCATTCGTTTCCGTCACTCCTTAATGAGCATTCTCCGTCTTTGCGATAGTATGACTGAGACCCTCCTCAGCAGAAAGTCTGGACTGATACCGCGTGTTGAGTGTCCCAACTCAACTCCCTTGTCGATACATTGACCGTGACGGCGATATCGCCTTGTTTTCTCACGTTGTGTCGCCTTGATCCGCGTCTTGTCTCGTGCCGCAAACGCGTGTCTTGGCTGAAATCAGCCTCAAAGTGGGGACAGCAATTTGATTAGGGAGTGTCGGGGGTACGAGTTCCCATGTTGGACTTCATGCCGCTGTCCACGGGAATACCAGGCACCAAAAGCTGGGTGAAGTAATGATATGGTGACGGCATCTGTAAAACAGGAGAGTCCCAAGCGACTGAACGATGGGACCGGCTCTTAACAAGTTCTGAACAGTTTCAACGAACGGGTATCGAGATTTCGGCGTCGTTTCTCTTGATGCCCGCTCCCCGACTGCTTGCAAACGGTTCATCCTGCCAAAATCTTGGGACAAAGCGGCTGACACTTCCGCCGTACATTCATTTACTGACTAATGCTAACGGTCCCGGAGTTTAGGGTGTTAGTAGGTGGGTCCCGTGAGCGGCCGTTGACCTTTCCAGACACTTCCTTATTTTATTTTATGGGTGTTCACTGAGTCACTACAGTTACACATGCGGCCTAGAAATGTATACGGGCGGCCACGATACATAGGCGTTGACTCGTCGCTCCCTGCTTCTACTCCCACCTTTCCTCGTGTTGTTGGCGCCGATATCGGACAAGCGCTGGGTTGCACTGCGAACGTTGCCACGTGGATACTTCAAACGCGGCATCACCTCTCCTTGGGGATCCGAGGTTTGCTAAACTGTGGCTAATTTGACTATCTACGTGCGGACAATTGCGACTTTCTCACAACGTACCCGCAAATTTTTTTTTAAACAAAAAGCAAAGTCCGTATGAAAGTCGCCGACCCTTGCGAGCCTGAGACCATGCCCAGGCAGTCACGGACATGAGCGCCTGGTATTTGCCGGTCATTGACACTATGGAACTCTCCCAAAGATTCATTTACACCGCCAGTAGGTGGTGCCGGTGATTTTTGGGCATGGCACCGGCATGCCTTTAACCTCTGCTGGACACATTGTCCTACACACTCATGGTTTCCTGCCGCCATCGTGTGCTACCATCTGTTCTTGACTCGGACGGGATGTAGCGGCAACATCCTTGGCAACATTCTCCTTGGCTGCATTTCCGCATCGGCATTGTGGCGCACCTCACGGATCCAACATGACTCTTACGACAGCCGCTGCAGAGAGCATCATCTAGGGACAGTGGTTTTCGCACTGTGTATAATTGCCACGCTTTTTGATCCAATCGTTGAAGTGACATCACAACTGTTCCTTTGGGCCTGACGCCGTGCCCACTCCCAGACTCGGAGCCATCATTCGGAACTTCAAGCGCCCTGACCGGTTGGAATTGCCTGAAATGGGTGCTACGTTCGAGTTTCAGGAGTCGTCCGCAGGGCAGGCCGGATTTGTGGATGCCCGTCAATCTCACTCTAGCTCAAAAATGTAGTTCACCTAAGCTTATTCTCCAGCGATACTAAGTTATTCTCATCCGGTGCGACCCTTGAAGCTTTTCATATTCCGATATGGCCTCCGTCCTATGATTGCCTGCCTCTGGTTATAGATTAGACCACCTGACCCTTCCTTGTTCCGGGGTGATTCTCGAATTATTACGCCCGTATCCCACAAACTAGTCCCAGGCGGCCTTGTGCAGTGATGTACTAACCAAGATGGGGTAAAGCTGGAGCCGAGACGCGACAGGACTTGCTATATCTGTTGTGGACTATTGTCAGGAGCCCTGGAGAGACACTGCTCGGCAGCAGGGACAGTGTTCCCAGCCCTAGTTTTCAACAGGAACCCGGAAGCATGTGTGGTAGAAGTTTTCTCCAAGGATCGCGGGGGCATGCGGAAAACTTCAAAGGCAAGCCCATGTCTCCATCATCTCTGGCTACAACCCCGTAAGGCGTGTTAGAACGAAGGGTCGCAACTAATCCAGTGGGCTACATACCCTATACACCGATCGTTGTCTTTTGGTAAATGGGTTAAGCTAATTGTGTGTCTCAAAGCAGAAAGACGACGATTAGGTTTGGGAGTGGACCTCGAGTTTTCACTTTTGGACTGAGCAAGGCTTTGTCGGCGATCTGCACAACAATAAACCCCGCCGCGAACACTCTCGATCATCTCTTAGTTAGTCGAGTTCCGCAAAGAAAGTGATATTGTATCCCTTCTAGTAGAAGATCACTCTCGGTACAGATCACGACAATAACGAGTATGGGACGGGACAGGAAAGATTATCTTGGGCGCCAAATTTCCTTGTTTGTCCGCAGCAGCACTGATGCAATCTCCATCTGATCTCCATCTGTGCCACAGCATCACAGCATTCCTCAGGCGCCTCGGCGGTACATCGCCAACTACGCTGGATTGTCGTCGGCCTCATGTCATCCACGTTCCAAGGGGGTTGGCTAACGCCCCATAAGGTGGCAACAACTCGGCCACGGTCCACCTAGCTTTCTTAGATCGGGTGGCAGTTTGCTAAAGAGGTAAAAGTATGACCGCATTCACTCGCAAAGGGCATGAAGCGTGTGTTCTCTCTAAGGCCATTCGATAATGGCAGGAGGACACGCTTTCTCGTCAGACTAGTGTGCATTTAGAAAGTGTTTCACAACAAGTGTCGTATTGAAATACTAATCAAGTAGGGTAGTAGAGAAATTCGAAGTGGTGTTGCCTATGCATTATACGAACGGTAAAGACGTAACTGCGGGCGTCAGTACGCAAATAAAAATACAGTCATGCACCAGGCGTGCTGGAAAGTGAGTCGATACATAATATAGCGTAAGTGAGCTGTCAATCGATCATTTAAAATGCTAGAAGGGATGTCCTAGCATGCAGGGGAAGGACGTGTGCAGCCATGAGCCAGACCTAAAACACACAATGGTCAACGTCGATGATGCTGGGTCCCGTGCGAGATTCACGGACGTACATTAAATATTAAATATGATTTCTTGTCGGCTTCCAGAGTCCGCCAGAGGTAGTAGCGCATCCCGATGTAGGTACCAAAGCAAACGAGAAAGGCGGTGCTGATGGGGCCGACCTCCCAGAACCAACTGAGAAACATAGACCATACGATAGTAGCAACGAGAGTGAAGACCCGAGAGAACTCGGGAGCATAGATGGGGAATGTCATACGTCCTAGGGCTTTGTCTCCTTCGACATCAGGGAAATCCTGTGCTTGGATTGTCGTAAAAATGAGCATGCCGCTAATAATGACGGCAGTGACAGACACGTAGTCCATCGCATGTTTAGCGCCTAATCCCGTCAGCATCCGCCAATCGAAGTTCGCACAAGCACATACCAATGATGGTCGTAGCACCAACTTCGAAAGAAGCGTAACCACCAATGTTACAGAAGTTTTTGCCGACGATGTGGCTGGCCGCGCCGAGTTCGTCGTATATGAATGTGGTGGCCACGAGGCCCAACGTCGTCCAGACGAGATCTTGATCGTAAATTGATGACCAAAATATACAAAAAATGACGATGGCCCAGCGGAGGGCGACGGCCTGGGCCTCGGTGATTCGTCCTGCAGGGAGGGGACGCCAAGGGCGATTGAGCTTATCCTCTTCACAGCTGCGGGCTTGGTTGGACACGTTGCATAGGAGTAGGTGGAACCAAATCCATAACCAGCATTGTAACAGGCTGGAGAACGACTGTACGGGTGCAGTCGCACATGCGAAGGCAGTCTGCGAAGCAAGGCGTTACTACTGGGCGCAAGAGGAAAAGGTGAGACAAAAATGCTTACAATGGGGAGAAATATAGTCTTATAGTCTGTCCAAGTAAACAGGATGGCGGTATGTAGGTGATACATTACAGCTGAGAAGAACTGTCGTAGAAAGTCCTCCGCCTGGCCGAAGGTTAGGTTGACCGAGACCGACCAAGGCGAATTGTTGGCGTAGTGAGGGGTGAGTGATGGCATAACCATTCTCGCCATGATGCTATGAGCAGGAACGAAGGTATCAGCAAAGCGAAGGACGATGGGTAGGACGGAGAGGAGTACATACTGAATGAGGTCGTTACTAGAGAAGCGCCGAAGAACTGTGTTGCGTGAATGTCGTGAAGTGGACGAGGGGACTGGCACACAGGAACCTTGCAGAGGTGTGGGAGCACATAAGTACCTCTCTGTGTGATCGAGCCGCCCATTTGGTGGATGAGGTTGCAAGTAGATCACACCTGGTTTCGGCGTTGCCCCAGAGTGAGCAATAGAAATCTGTGGCAGATTTGAGTTCGGTCCGCGGCCAGTAAGGAACGCGGAAATTCAAACCGTCGAGACAATAAGGTGCCGTTCTCCATTTGATTTAGAATCGGATGTAGGTGAGATTGAAGAAGGAAAACGGATGCGGCGGCGAGAAGTAGCGTGGCGATGTAGAGTGGGTGACCGAACTGTCGGTTCGATTACCGGTCCAGTAACCGTAACCAGAGACAGAGACGAGACATCATACAAACAATGTAGAACAGCGCACAATGCTCCCCGTCTCAGACCCCGGGAACCCCTATTGCACACTATTTTTTTCTTATTGCCCCCGCGGGTCACCGATCCCCGGCCATTTCCCATACCCGGCGACTCACCGAGTCGGCACTAGACCCGTCACGTGCTGCAATTTAGGAGACTCGCTCTACTCCTGATTCAGAAATCAGACATGGGACAATGCTCTCGGCCAAGACAATAGGGAAATCCTGACAAGGAATTATTCATTTCATGGGTTTATCGTACTGATACTGATGATATCACACCGCCGCAAGGGGGTCTCGCGCCCCACCAGTACTGTAGGCTCCGTGCGGCGTACTACAGTTAGTACTTTAACTTCAAACAGTTCCGTGGGACTGGTTCCTGATCGAGGTGATGATACACTGACGGGCAGCGGCTGGATACGTCCCTCCCTGGGAAAAGCTGTCTTTCGCTGCTAAGTTGTTCTTGGTCTGGTTCCGCGATACCGTTGGTGCCCTGTGGCGAGTCTATCCCGGTTCATCGGCTGCCACACCTTGTATTGACATTCGCGGCGCCGACTCCTATTCGCTGGGCAGGCATTTGTGATTCCTGACCTGCTTCGGGCCAGATGTCACTTTTGATCTTGGCCGCATCCCGTCATTTCCCCAGTTTGGTGGGCATTCCGTGGATCGTGGAGCATCAGCAACAAATTTTTTTTTTCCCAGCTGCGGAAATGGAAAATGCAACCCTCACACTGGACACTTGGACGCATTGCCCCCTTCAGCCCCCCACAAGGGCTTGCAGTCCCGACAGAACAACTGATGTACTGATGGCTTGATTGAATTCTCACTGGAATGCTTGCGGCAGAACTACGAACGCGACAACCCTTGCAGTCCAATGCGATAACCAGATATTTCCTTAAAATGATCGTCCCTACTCGTGTGAAATCAATTTGTACAACTACCACACGTATTCGTAAAGAATACGACAGGTTCACACCAGGATAAGACCCGCGACATTACGTCTGAGGGTGTTCGACACTCGCCGGTGACGCATATGGTCCAAAAACCGTCCAAGGAGTGGGATCACCCTTAGTCGACCGCCACGCCGACCTTGCAAATCACTGCTGCACGCATGGGGACTGGTCATAACTCCTCCAGGCGAGCATCCAGCGTCTGATGCCACGTCCACTCGATAAGGATGTAAAAGATACGCACCATTACCAGGAGGGATTTGAGTGACCTTCCTGCCTGCCACACGCCCATCCGATGTGCACTCCTACGAGCATCCAGCGCTCCCGGAGTTGCTCGGGGTTGAGCAGGCGGCTAGCCTAGCCGTGCTATGTATTTGCACGTGGGGATGGTGGAGGGCAGCTGGTGGCGCCTTTCAGGGTAATTCCCAGTCTCCTTTCACTCACTCAATCTTCTGGCTTGTTGAGCTGCAGGCGCTCACGGGATGTTTCGGGACCGAAGCGGATGGGAGAAACAACCCAGTGCGGAATGCATTTCAGTAGGATATCCCCGAGTGGTGGTCCAGAAGGATACTAGGGAAATGACACAACCCTTTCTGTGCTCATTCCGAAATGGTACTATACGCACCACTACTCGGAAGAGCGGACATGACCCTACGTCCGACCACTCATGTACTACCCCCACTTGCTCAGGGACTGAGCTGGGTAAGAGGCCACGACTCGGAATGGTGAGCGGGAGCATAGGGCACGATCTACGGCATATACTGGGCTCCATCCCTTGGCTAAGTTACGAATTGGGTGGGGAGCTACGTGTAATAGCTCAAGGACCGCAAAGCGCGGGTTTGGGTGTACTGGTGAGGAGTGAGCCATGTCTGTGGTGTGTCCAGGGCGGTCAAAGCGTTATGCAAGCCGTCCAGATGACATAAGATTCACACGATAAAAACGGGAGGGGCTTAGTAATGCCTCACTTGTCCCAGTCGCACAGCGCAACCGCCACCCGTTGTACGTTTAACGCTCAACAATCCAACCCCAACTCTTTTCCAGCATGGCCTCTCTCCTGGAGCGCATGAATGTGGACACAACCCCAAGTGTCGGGCCTGTACGCTCAAAGACTCGACGTGCGGGTTCAGCTCCTTATTCACGCCCACCAAAAGGTGACATTAACTCGACATGGAAGCACGACATGTATCAGCAAGGCTCTGAATCTGGGAAGTCCCTATCTGATCGTCTGGGTGCTCCGCAAAAGGACACGCCGCCCAAGATGAATTTTGGAGGTGCAGTGAGGGCCCTCAAAGAGGCTACAGGATCGGCGACGGACAAGGAGTTGTCAATTCGTGGAGCGAGCACACGGGGAAATGTCGTGGAGGTTACTGGCCTCGTAAAAGGGACGACGGCAGAGGACGTAGAGGTGAGTGATTGTCTTACTTGCGAGACTGATCTAGCGTTTCGCTGGCAATATTACCACACCACAGTACTGACCTCAACCCTTCAGGCTATCTTCAAGCGATGCGGTCCTATCACACAGTCATCTGTGAAGCAAACGCATGGGAGTGCGGATGTCACAGTGCGCCTGACTTTCAAGCAAGAAAAGGACGCCCGGGAAGCCGTGCGTGTCTTCGACCAGCAAGTCGCAGATGGTCGAGCACTCGGAGTGCGGGTTGTGGGTGGTGTCAATGCCAGCTTAAGTGGCCGCTTGAGCATGGGTGTGGTGGATGGCAGCGTTGACGCGCTCATGGAAACAGATACGGATAGCGGCTCGTACGTATTCCTGTCCTCTGACCCCCAAAGAAGTGGTCTTAATACTCGCATCCAGCAGCAAAATGCGCTCGGACGATATTATCTCTCGTGACCCAGAGGCCGCAGCGCGTGCACATATACTCGTCGCGCCACCAGGTGCTGACCCAAAAGACTACCTTCCGTCGTCGAGTCGCGGTCGCGGTCGCGGACGGGGAAGGGGACGCCGTGGAGCGGCCAGTGGGGGTAGGTGAGAATACGGGGACGGGGAGATGGACTGGGAAACGATATATCTTTCTTCCTCTTGATGACTTTCCTTACTGGTTCATTGTTTTACCGTTCCCTCCGCTATTGCGATAAGTTAGCTAACGACTTTTCTACTCACTAGTGTACCAGTTGTGCGTTTTATCTACGTGCTTTCCCTCTTGCTTCATATCGTTCATTTCAGCATTCCAGCGTATGCTTTCCAGGCAGGCTTTTGAAAGCAGTCTGTTTCATGTGTCGTTTCCAAATGTGATTGTAAAACAAGCAAGTAAAAGTAGATATAGCAGGTCCAATCTTGCTTCAAGCCACATTCATCAAACCTATCCTGCTCGGATTGGGAAGACATCATACTCCAACTGTTCACCCGGTGTTCACCTCCGCTAAGAGGACAATCATTGCTCTTGTCCCGGCAGCCGAATGTTATATAAAGCCAAACCCGTTTATTCACTCTCAGAAATAAGTGCGACAATCATCCTGAATAAGGAACACGTGAGGTCACCACTGCAAAACTGGAAGGTGACATACCGGTAGAGATAATAGAAGAAAGAGAGCAAGTAAAAGCCGAGCTTGATGAAACTCTCTTTCTTGTGTCCAGAGAGGGTGCGAAAGATTTCTGTTGCGTCGTACATGTGGTTTTTGTTTCGTATCCTTGAATAAAGCGTCAGATCGAAGCACGAGATACGCCTAATGTTATATCGTACTTGTTGACATTAAATGCAAGTAACGGTGCGTTGAGAAGGAATGCAGTCCATTGTCCAGAGACCAGGAACAGTATTGTCAAAAATGCATGGGCAGAGTTTTCGGGGATGACAAACTAAAGCCAAGACACGCCAGGGTCCGCCATCCATGTCAGGAGGCCGAACAAAAAGCAGAAACAAAAGAGACGAACTTGATTCAACTTATTACACAGGTCTATTGGGTTGATATAATCGCACTCCAAGTCGGAGAACATGATGATCTGTCGGAGGAGAAAGACAATTAGCTTGACAAATTGAGAAAAGAAAGACGCACGAAGAAAACCATGGTGAACAATAACCCTGCTGCCATGAGCACGGCGAAGAGGAAAAGCCAACCTGTACAAGAAAGTGAGTGAGCCGTCCCTGAGGACATACGAGGACACACACCAGCGCCACCCATCTTGTATATCTAAACGCGTAGTGTTGCAGATAAAACGCAGCGAAGAGCAAACTAAACGAGGGGTTTTGAACGTGGAGAGACTTGCGGAGGGAGACAGCACGTTGAAAACAAACGCTACAGCAAGAGCAAGAGGAAGAGGAAGAGGAGGGCTGACGTTGACAGCTGATGTCACATGAAGTCACATGCATCGCGTAACGCGTGACACGTGCTTCCCTTCTCTGCAAAAAGACTGTATATACTATACAGTACTTTCGCAAATTCCGTTCACACGCGGGGAAATACCCTATGTCTGATAGAAGGGTTTTTGACTTGTAACGATTCAGACGGATGTGAATGAGTGCCATTATAATTCGAGAGCATACTGTAAGTCTGTAACATAATTTCACTAATTACCGTAAGTTGATGGGAGCCATCAAACGCTCTTTGCCTCAGTCTGCTGGCACGCGGCAAAGTAAATCGTGATAGCGAAGCCACTAACGAAAGAGTCAACTGGGCCGCGGCTTCCGCAAGTTCCCAGCCGCAAACGAAAAAACCTACCAATGCGAGGCCCGAGTGGCAACCAATGTCAGGATGAAAAAAGTGTCTCAGCAAATCAATTTGCTCTGCGTGCACAGTTAGCACGCATGTGATATACGCCCACATAAGTCAGATCCTGTCACATATAACGTAGTTTGTGGAGGTAGTTCTTGACGCTAGCTCTTCGCAAACGCCTGGATGGCTTCGGAGAATGACAAGTATGCAGAAAAACATTCCCAGGCAAGGGTGCGAGCCATCAGTGTTATGATAGCTTCTATCCGTCGAGCAACATGGAAGCGGATGCAATTATAATTACGTTCTCAAGTGTTCAGTGGATCAGATAACACTTCCCTTGAAGTGCGAGATGACCGCGGAATGAGGAGGTGTGCCCTCAGCAAAACTTTCATTTAGTACGTACAGCCGGAACTTCGCGTCGATAGAACCGAACTCACCTTTCAAGTTATATTGGGGATTGCGTACGATCAACGCCCCGACGAGTGCCGATTAGACGGTGATTTTCTCTGTTGAAGCGCCTGCAACAAGATAAGCATCAGGGTAGCTGGGGTACCCCGGAGTAGAGCGAAATAATTTGTTTCGAGATCCGTCCCCGGAATATGCTGTAGATCTCAGCGTGAGTACAGCGCGTCGAATAGGTGAGACACCTACATGCTGTTAACAGCTGCCACCACATGGACGCATCGCATCGCATCGCAATTCCCGGCAAAAAAATGGAACACCCCAAACACATGTAGTATTGTCCGGGAAAGGGGTGACACCGACATGGCTTTTGCACCCGGGCCACCTGTAGTACATATCAAAGCCTGATATATTTTCTCCCGAGGTCTTCAGCGTTTGAATGTTACTATACCGGCGTAATACCGCTCACGCACCTAGTGATTTCCGGGTACCCCCGGGTTCGTTTCCTGCGATGAACGAACACATGGCATGCCTTCCATCCATAAAAAGTGTTTTGCTAGGTTTTGACGGATCACCGGTGGCGGCCTCAGCGGGCTTGTCTAGACTAGCGACCAAGGTGTCACACCGGGATAGGCTGCATGAGGCTCGGAGACATTTTTTTGATCCAAAAGCAGTCGTGTCCTCGTCCCAACATTGACACGCATCACTCGTTTACTCGACGGTGTAAATAACGACTGAACTACCGATTGCTAACAGAGAGCGCCAGTGTTTGGCTCGCGAATCGGAAATAAAGTCAGGCAGGTTTCACCGCAAAACCATATAACTCATACTATACGTATGTGGCACCGTCCGATTACTTCGATGTCACTTTACCGTTGGGAAGCCCTGGATGTGTCCAGGCCTATAGACTTCGGCCTCGAATCTCCATTGTGCGGGTTCAGCCACATCGAGGAACAGAACACCGTTCTCCGTGTCACTCAGATCACAGCATTAGGTACCCCTTCCATGTTAGAACTTGATAATTAAGGGCGCAATGCTCGCCCCGAGTTGATTTTAACGCAGTAGCCAACCGGATCTTATTGAATAAACAATCTAAGCTGGGTGTCGAATTAGACACGAGTGATATCTAGACAAAACAATAGCTCGGCGTGTGAAATGAAACATCTGAAATGTAACGTACTGTCGTGGCTCAGGAGACTTCATATGCGCAACCAGGGTTCGCCTCTCCATTTTCGTTGAGTCAGCTGCTCTGAGTCCATGGGAGTACCAGAGCTAAAATAAAGCATAGCTTCTTGTTTCCTAGGTGTCCAGAATGAAGGCCAATCCGTATCGCGCCGTTGCGCCAGCATTTTTGGTTAAAGTGTAGATGCCACTGGCACAACTCAAACCCGGATGCACACGAGAGAGCTCATTTGTGAGGCTTCTCTTCCCAAAGAGGCGTTGCACACGTCACGAACACGGGCACTAGTAAATCGAGCTTTGAAGCGAACGGACCAATAACGAGCAGTGTAGGATGTAATTCACTGACTTGCTCAGATTTTTGATGAGAGTGGAGCGACGTATTCCATCGCGCATTATCCCAGCCAACTGGTTTGATACACGGATTTGACCGAACGATGTAAGTTTTTTGCGAAACGTCTTCCCAGATAAGTCGACTCTGTTCGAAGTCTCAAGACGGTTTTCCGTTGGATGATGGTCGCGAAGGGACCGTAGCCACTGGCAGTTTACATCAAATGTCTGCTCTGAATATGGCCGGGACCGAGGCACGGAGATCCCTCCACTCCGACGCCGCGGCACGAGAGAGCTACTCTCTACTGTACAGCATCACCGTGGATTGATAAATTGGGCGACTCAAACTGACAGCGCTGACAGGTGAACGTTTCAAAGTTGACATCGATTGCCAGGGCTCAACAAGCCGTGTCCCCCACTCAAGTCATACATATCGCTCCGCTGCTACTTCCCTCTCCACGTCGCGACCAATGCATGCGCACCCACTCCCGCAGCATCGGTAACAACCTCGACGTGCTTGAACACATGTCCTTCTTCCCTTAACGTCGTGAGGACAAACTCGCGATAGCGGTCTATACCCCCCAACGAGCCTCCAATGCATAAAACGCTGGACTCTGCGCGGGCCTTACGAGGGTGATCCTGTTGGTACAGTTGGTCGCACACATCAGAAGGGATAGGGTGTGCTCGTACCTCTTTGGCAGAAGGGGAGAGGAGCACCGCCGATATTTGCTTGGCGAGTTTATGTGCACAATCGCGCAGCACTTGTACGGCAACGGGATCGCCATCCTCGAACGCCGCTTCAAATACAAGCGGGCAGAGCGAAGAGAGCCGTTTCTCGCGTGGTAGCGAACCAGTCGAGTCGGGTGCATACACGGCCGCTAGCAGCTCCATCACCTCCGCGACACCGAACTTTTTGAGCACCTTCTCTCTCAATGCGCCGCGCGTTACCGCAGCACCCGTAGTTTCCGAGTCTTCCTGCGCAAGCAAGGCACGCAATGCGGTGCGCCCCACGTCGAATCCACCGCCTTCGTCTCCGAGGATCCAACCCCAACCGCCCACGCGTGCAAGGGCCTCTGGCAGCGCATTACCGGGACCCTCGCGGAAGCTGGAAACGATGCTCCCGGTTCCTGCAACCACCACGACAGCAGTTCGCACGTCCTGTAAGAGGCGCAACGGTGCGGCGAGGAGGTGAGTGTCGTTGGAAATAATAAGACGTTCGATGGGGACGGAGAACAACGTCGATATACGGGGGAGAAGGAGTGAGATCGTGGCAAAGGAATCCACGCCTGAGACCCCTAACCATGCTGCTCGGAGGTTGTAAGGCGGCGTACTAACTCCGGCATCATCGACGTGTGTGGTGGGGTTAACTGGGAGAGTGATAGGCGTTGGTGACTGTAAAGCCGCGGTCAAGACGGAGGACACCGTCGCACGGATACTCTCAAGGAAGGCATCGAGGCCAAGATAGGTGAAGTTTGAGCCCTTGGTCACTGCGCTCGCGACTGTGGCTCCGCTTGATAAACACAAGACGGCGGCGGTCTTGGTACCCCCGCAATCGATGGCAAGATACAGTTCCAATGGAGAGGACATGTGTACTGTATCGTTGGCTTTGGGGAGTTAGAAGGGACTCATAAGTAGGTTCTGGAGACGCTGTTTTTAGCACCGTCATACTACTTGTTGAGGTACAAGGGCCGAGCTAATTACAATAGTCATCATGTGCTCACACTTATCACGTCACGACCTCTCAGATCTCAGTGCTTGAATGAAATGCGGCCTTGTCTTGGGCCTCGTGTCAATAAATGAGCGTATCGATCGACGCCCAGACGTCAACTCTGCGGCATTCTGCGGTGAACTGGATTCTGTTTGATACTTATAGAACCAATGCCAGTAGGACGAGAATAATCTACCGCCCGGGGACGACCGGTCAGAGGGAGTTGCCAACTGCCATGGCCATCTCAGTCAAGATCTCAATAGCACCTGGATTAAATTTCGTGGCGGAAATACATACATGGAACTAGAATGTGCAGATATAACCCAAATCAATACCAGTATATGTGC